>Ga0129307_1002022_pt1 | contig 18116 bp, 16 predicted proteins | sample P1105metagenome_FD_94437 | JGI IMG/M metagenome (GOLD analysis project Ga0129307, IMG submission 94437) | Capybara group fecal microbial communities from Wisconsin, USA - P1105 metagenome | ecosystem: Host-associated > Mammals > Digestive system > Large intestine > Fecal | place: USA: Wisconsin... | reverse complement strand
ATACGTCGATGGATCACGACCGTTTTCTGCGCACCACTGTTTTACTGGCAGCCCGCTGGAGCGGCATTGCGCAACCAGCGTTTTCCATTCGGCAAGCCTTGCCTGATGCTTGGCGTCGTTCACGTTCATTCGGAGCCCTCCTCAACCGTATTGCGGAAAGTGGTGCCAATTGGTAACACTTGGTGATAATTCTCACCACTTTATGCAACTCCGATTATGGCATAACGCTTTGGTCCTGTAAATGGGACGACTTATTTACCGTTTACTTGTAATCTTTGCTATCAGGTTCTTTGTCGTATTTTCCCTTAATAAGCCTGTTGTAATAGTTGATTTGGCTTCTGGTATGATTATGACAATATAGCTTCGTATCCCGCGAGGCTATAAATAAATTTCCGCAGATCCGACATTCCTTGACATCCTGCCTTGTCAAAGTCTCGCTTATCATGTAGAGATACAGAGCCTGGTCAACCGTATTGGCTTCCCAGGAAACAAACCGTTTCCCACTATCTAACCGTGTAATTATCGGCGACGCCATTTTCATTGTAAGATCATCAAGAATTTGCAGAATACTCGTGGCTACTTCATATACAGAAGTTGAAATATCCATCTGACTCTGGACGACTAGATCCGCAGTCTCTTTTGCCATTTTACTTATTGTTTCTTCCACTTCCGCTTCGGACTCTGGATTATCGAAAAACCAGTAGTGAACATCATTCATGTCATTTAATCGTGTTGATATGCTTCGCCCATAACGATTCTGAAAATTTTGCTCCGGAAAACAATTGTAGAAATCGGCATATGGGCTGTTATAAAGACTTTTGTATGGCGACATCATAAATTTGAAAAATAGATCATAATAATCAGCATTCTGAACATAGCTAATTCGTTTTTTGACCAGCTGAGGAATGGTTTGAGCTGTTTTAGTAATTAGATGCACCAGCTTGATTTTTTGCAGAGTTTGAGAACCGGAATCGCTGACATTCCTACAAGCAAAGTAACATCTGCGAAGAAGAACGATTTCCTCGCTATATGACAAAAGCGTTTCCCGAAAATAAGATAAGCGAGATTGAAGCATTCTTTTTGGCATTTTGCCCAGCGAAAGAAAAAGACTTTTTGCATAATATGGACCGCAACAAAACCGCGCATATTTCAATCTTGGATATGAATCGCATAGATCGTTTATGTATTGTATACGATCAGAATCGCTATACATATTGATGATATTCCGTGCATGGTCTGTAAAATCAACCACACGTTCTCCTGTCTGAAGATTAATTGTAGCGTTAATCAAGACGACACTTTCATTACTCATGTTATCACTCCTTAAAAAATTATCGTTGTTTGATTAACAGAATGTTCATCCTTTCATAGGGTTTTAATAACTATTCATATGAAAATCAGAGTGTTATTATAATTTGCTGAGAATGATGATGGCTATACCGCACCCAATGCCAACAGATATCCCAGATGCAGTGTTGCAGTGTCTCTTGCAAGAATGGCGTACTTGGGCTATCCAGCGCAGCAACAACAGCGGGAACGTTGGGAGGGCAAAGAGGATAGCTGAGGAGATTTGCCCGTAACGTCATTATGCCAAAAAGATTTGGAGTTCTCAATAGTTTCAAAATAAAAATGACATAGATAAAGCCAAAAATGATATCAGTCTCCCTGCATAAAGAAAGGCAACAAGCCCAAAACAGTCAAGAGGAGCTGAAACGTTGAACATGAATCAAATCATAGATTTCCAAACGCAACAGATTACCAACCCATATACCGTAGAACGTGCTCTGATTGATAGGAAGGGAAAATCTGCTTCTTGCTATCTTGTACTGCGAGATGGGGTTCCCGCCACCGAAATCAATAAGCACTTGCTACTGAAACAGGCGAAATCCGCACATCCCTGTTCAACCCCGGCATATCTGATCAAAGACTTCTTGAATGTCATGTGTTCATATGGGCTGAGCATTGAAGAGATTACACGAGGTCATATCTACGATTATCTCAGCGAGGCGTATGTGGAAGACGGTAAGTCATACAAAACCATTCTTTCCTATATCACGCATCTCGGCGATTTGTTTGACGATCTACACATTCATGGTTTTCAGCTTCACCATTCACTTCTTATGACAGATACTCAGGCATTCTATGTGATCAGAAATAAGAAAACAAAACGGTGTATCACAACGATTCCGTTAATGCGAACTGAGTTCATCCCAAACAAAAACGCTGCCTTAAGCAGCGGTATGGTCAGTTATACCAAATGGTACACAAATGAACAGGTTCTGGCTCTTGCGGAAGAACTGACTCCTGTCTACCGTTGTATTTTTCTGGACACCATTGTGACTGGTCATCGCGTAGACTCTGCGCTTTCCATAACAATGGACTCGATCAATCTGAGTGATCACTGGATCATGCCCACCCGCACCAAAACCGGTCGAAATCACAAATCATTCTTGCCGGACTATCTATCCGAGCAAATCTACACCTATCTTATTGAATACCGCGCCGCTATTGTACGGAAGACTGGATCCAACAGTCCCTATCTTTTCCTTGGAAGAAACGGTAATCCTGTGACTTATGCTTCCTATCGCGCCGCGCTGAATACGGCCGCCAAAAAAGTTCGATGCGCTCATCCTGAACTTGGGCTCACAGACGTACATACCCATGCCGGCCGCTCGACATTCGCAGCTGCCCTACGCAGCTATCAGAAGTCCCAGCAGGCAAAAGGGAAAACCACCTTCACTGATGATGACTTCTGTAAATTGATGGATTGGTCAAGCCTGCAGTGCTTGGACAACTACGATATCCTTACCCGCGTTCAGGATATTTCTCCGCTTGTGGAAAAATTTCAAGCAGGTTTCTTCTCTTTTTCTGATAAAAGCAGCTTGTTGTAATATAGGGGATGGAGCACTTGCACAAAATAGAGATCGTTGACGAAGAGAAACTCTATATCACAATTGATATCGACAGCAAAAAGGTTCGTTTTACACGCAGAGGAAATCCAGATGCAGTTTATTCTGCCGGGATGATTTCCGAGGATCTTGATCACTTGCTTGAAGCCATATCGTCCGGGCAAGCGCTTCATGAAGTATCCTTCCATCTTGCTGGAACAAACGTAATTCGGCTGATTGACACCTTTTGCCTGGATGCGGCGCTTCTATCGTGGCGGAACTATGCCGAGGCGACAATGGATGCCTACTGCTGTGTTAGAGCGATTCTGTACCAGTATCTTGGCTTTACGATTAGCTCTCATTTGCAAGATAGTCCTTTTTGCATTGAAGCAAAGAAGATAGGTGTTGCTTGCAAAAAAGAAAAAGTATCGCGGGTATACCACAATGAGTCTTACTTCAATAACAGTACCAGCAAAACGTTCAGGTCTAAAAAGGCCCAGCTAGCAAGAAACATTCAACGCTCGACACCATTTGATACAAATGGATTTCACATTGAATATATGAAGCGTAATACCATGCATTGCGTCTTCCTCGTTAACGGAATTGAACTCTCTCTTTCCTTATCAAGAATGGCACATTCTCTTACACCCAAAAAGCTCTATGACCTCATCATAAGGACAAGAGACAATCTTATGATGTTTGATTATAACAGCCTCGAAAAGCTTTCTCTCGAAAAAAGTGGAAGAGTCGTTCTTTGCATCATGCTCGCACTGTACAAAAATGAAGCATTGATTTTTTTGACGGAAGCATTCAGGTCGATTTACAAAAACTACCGCCGTATTCCGGAGCCGCGTCGGATGCTGAAAACCATGTTTCACTGTTCTCTGATGAATATTGATGGCGTGGACGTTTTTCTTAGTATGTTGGAACTGCTTATTCCGGAAGCAGAGCAATATCTGCTTGACACAACCAATGAAGAAATTGAATCTGATAAGGATGCCTGGATACTGTTTCATCCGCGACCAGGCAGTATAATGCAATTTGCTATTCAATTTGGTTTTGGAGAACCTCTAAACCAAGAACTCAGGGACTATCTGCGTGCAGCAGCAAAATCGGGAATCAAATCCGGTGTTCCAATTGCACAGTATTTGTCGGGAAAATGGTTGAATATTCGTTGCGCTCTTGTCGCTTTTAAGAAAATGGGCGTACTGATTCATTCAATCACAGACATTAGACCCGCGGATTGTATAAGCCTTCAAAGTTACTATGCTCAGTGTTCATCTATGAATAACAAAACGCAACGAAATAGTTTACTGGAAGTAAAAGCATTTTTCCAATTTGTTGCTGATCAACTTGATCTTGATGAAAAAAATCCGTTTGATTATATTCACCTTCCAAGGAGAGGCGATTGTAATCACACTCCACCAATCACAGATGAAGCGCTGACATACATAGAAGATAGGATTGCTCAATTGCCGTTGTGTTACCGTCTGGCGTTTTCCGCTGCCGTGCATACAGGTGCTCGCGCTTCTTCTATCTGTGCGCTAACAACAGATGCTATAGTAAAAGAAAATGACATATACTATCTGGTCATTTTCCATAATAAAACTTCAATCAAACGCACATATCAAAACAGGCCAAATACGACAAAACACGAAATCGACCAAGACTTTGCCTGTTCGCTTCTCAGATTTATCAGTGAAACCGAAGTCCTTCGCAGTCAGCTTGATAAACCCTATATTTTCATTTACACAAGTCCGGCTCTTCGAGAAGGGTCAAAGAGAAAGCCAAAGGTTCTTACGCATTCCGCCTTTACAGACCAAATCGAGAAGCTGCTTGAAGGAGTTCCTCTATTTCGAACAGACGGGACGCCTGTCCGTTGTAATTTCATGAGTATTCGCGCAGCAGTAGGGCATGCCATGTTTTTAAAAGGCGACACAGCAGAAGACGTGGCAAAAATGCTCGGGAATACGCCCAAAGTTGCTGCAATTAATTACAACACCATGACTGAGCGCGAAGAAGCGGGCTTATACAACCGTCATTATGGCGTTGCCTTCGCCGGGGTCCGTACGCAGATTGAAAAGCGTCACACCCTATCTGATAATATGATCTCTTTTCCTGACAGTACTATCTCGCGTCCAGTCATGTATGGAAAATGCGAGAGCAACGAGTTTGACCACTGCAATAAAAACGACTGCAACAATTGTCGACAGCGCATTGTCTGCCAAGACGGAAATCAACGTGAGAGGAGTCCCACCTTTGAACACACTTAAGAAACCCATATCCGAGGAAACCTCTCCCCAAATGATAGTCGTCGACGGTGGAAGCAAAAAGCCAACGTTCGATGAACGCGATATCGACCATATGAAAACCATTCTCGCACAGTTTTCCGAAGATAATCTTATGGATAGCGCGTGGCACCTGAACTTTTCGTCATCGAAGCGTCAGACAAGCGTATTCTTTCCTGTAATGTCCCGTATGAATGATGCACTTTTGATCCGTGCCCTTGTCTTACAGAGGATGGCTTATGCCTCGTCTTCTCTTGACCGCGCAATCAAAGACGCCGAGTGGCTTTTCGATTTTTTTAAACTTCATCACTTTCATATCGAAAGCTGTAGGAGCGCAACCGTTAGCCTTATTATCAGAGCTCTTGATGATGACAACAATTTATCTATCATGCAAAAAAACTCAATCATGACAACACTTGGCGCCATGGTTGAGCTCTGTGAAGGATTTGGGTTGATCACCGGAACCGGTATTGTGGATTGTAGTTTTCGGTGGAAGGAAACTCGTTTACCAAAAAGAGCGCCGGACGCCTGTGTTATCGAACAGCTCGATTCCTATTTCTTTGATCCATTGATTGATATTCCGTTGCAATATCGTACTGTATATATGCTGCTGCGCCTCATCAGCAATCGAATCAGCGAAGTATTATTCATGCCGATAGACTGTATTTCTTATCCTGATGTCGATACGTTCTCTATTAGCATTCCGACGCAGAAGGCGGCCCCCTATCATATTCCCGAGTATAAACAATATCCTAAAAAACTTTCCGGTATTGAAGAAGGATATTTATATCGCTGTCTCTGTGAACTACAACAGTATGCCAAGAGTCAGCAAAAACGTCTGGCTTGTCAGCACCAAGACCTCCTTTTCGTCTCCTCAACGGGAAAGAAAATCATCGCAGCAAGCGATATAAATTCCTATTTCAGGCTTTTTTGTGATCAATACAGCATCAAAGATTCTTCCGGAAAACCTGCGTTTATCACCACACATGATTTGCGTCATACCGCCATTGTGGAACGATTGAAGTATGGGATCATCTCTCCATATCAAGCCATGCGCGAGAGCAACCATAGCAGCCTCTCGCAGACGTTGGGATACGGATACGCTTCTGTGCATGATGAAACAGAAAGACTCACAGAGATCTCCAAGAATGTTCTGCGTGATAACGCGCTCTTCCCTGTTGACTCCAACGAAGTCAAACCGCGTAATCTCCCGCCGAAGAAGTTTATCGCGCTGAGAGATGATCCGAACACCCGATTACTACTCGACGGTTCCATCTGCCTCAGCATGTCATGTGTACCGGGCTTCGAAACCTGCTCCAAATGTGATTTTTTCCAGGTAGATTCAGTATATCAAGCGCCGCTGGAAAACTATATTACAATTCTTTCAGATAGATCCACGGCGCTGAAAAGCAAAGGTGGTAATCCAGATACGATTACATTCATCGAGCACCAGATTGACGTATACACGAATATGCTAAATATAATCACAGGCTGTGCCGAGAGCGAAGGAAGGAAGACGGGATAATATGAAAAAAACATCGGAAAATAAGTCTCTGAACGGTCGCGAGCTTCGTCAAGAATTGCAGCGCCAGGAGATGCTCGCAAATATTGAAGATGCAATCCAACGCCTCCGGGAGCAGGGTATTCGAGTAACCAAGAGATCACTTGCAGCTGAACTTGCTTGTCATGAAAACACTTTGCGTGCGCCCTATGTGAAAGCCTTCCTAGAAAACTATATAGAGTTTCAGTCGAAAGAAAAAACGACTGTTTCTAAGCCCATGACCTTGGAAGAAGCAATGAAACGCAATGCCTATCTGGAGAGCGAGCTAGAGCACTCCCGTCATAACAACAGAGTTCTCAAAGAAGAGATCTCAAGGCTACGGAATGAGCGCAGCAACTACGAAATGCTGTATCGTAAACTACTCGGTCAATATCAGATTGATGTAGGGAAAAAAATCAATCTACTTTAAAAAAATGACAGCTCCTTCCGAGGAAGGAACTGTCGTTTTTCAGGACATGCGACATACAACATGCCCTCTTTTTTGTGATGTAGGGAAAAACAACAGTCTTCGTGTCAACAGTCTTACCTGTTTCACATTATCTTTGAAAACAGCACGTTCTGTTGACTGTTGACTATGACTGTAGGTGTTTTTCTTAACATCTGTCTGGTCCGAGTGGTGCGACTCGAACGCACGGTCTCTTGGTCCCAAACCAAGCGCGATACCAGCTTCGCTACACCCGGATATGAGAGCGCCGCAGAGCGGCGCTCTGTTTCAGTTGATTGCGGCGCGGAGCGCGTCCACGCGGTCGGTCTTCTCCCACGCGACGCCCAGATCCTCGCGGCCCATATGGCCGTAGGCGGCGAGCGAATGGTAGATCGGCTTGCGCAGATCGAGGTCGCGGATGATCGCCGTCGGGCGCAGGTCAAAGACCTTGTTGACCGCCTGCTCCAGCGTTTCGTCGCTGACCTTGCCCGTGCCGAAGGTCTCGACCAGAACGCTGACCGGCTTCGCCACGCCGATGGCATAGGCGAGCTGGACCTGGCACTTGTCCGCCAGCCCCGCGGCGACGATGTTCTTCGCAACGTAGCGCGCGGCGTAGGCGGCGCTGCGGTCCACCTTCGTGGGGTCCTTGCCGGAGAACGCGCCGCCGCCGTGCGGGGCGCTGCCGCCGTAGGTGTCCACGATGATCTTGCGGCCGGTCAGGCCGCTGTCTCCCTGCGGGCCGCCGATGACGAAGCGTCCGGTCGGGTTGACGTAGATCTTGGTCTGCGCGTCGAGCAGCTCCGCGGGGATGGTGGGCTTGATGACGTGCTCGATCATCTGCTCGCGCAGAGCGTCGAGCGTCACGTCGGGATCGTGCTGGGTGGAGACGACCACGGCGTCCACGCGCACGGGCTTCCACGCCTCGTCGTACTCGATCGTGACCTGCGTCTTGCCGTCGGGACGGAGCCCGCGCACCACGCCCTGCTTGCGCACGGCGGTCAGGCGCTTCGCCAGACGGTGCGCCAGCGAGATCGGCAGGGGCATCAGCTCCGGCGTTTCGGTGCAGGCGTAGCCGAACATCATGCCCTGGTCGCCCGCGCCGTTGTCCAGCGCCTCCGCGCCGCTCTCCTTCGCCTCGAGCGAACGATCCACGCCCATGGCGATGTCGCTGCTCTGCTCGTCGATGCTGGTGATGACGCCGCAGGTATCGCAGTCGAAGCCGTACTTTGCGCGGTCGTAGCCGATCTCGCGGACGACCTCGCGGGCGATACGCGCGATATCGACGTAGCAGTCGGTGGTGATCTCGCCCATGACGTGGACGAGGCCGGTGGTAACGGTGGTCTCGCAGGCGACGCGGCCCATCGGGTCCTGCGCAAGGATCGCGTCAAGCACCGCGTCGGAGATGGCGTCGCAGATCTTGTCGGGATGCCCCTCCGTGACGGATTCGGATGTAAACAAACGTTTTGCCATGATATGCTCCTCTCGTATGAAAGCAGAAAAAAAGCGCGGGGTCAAGATGACCTCGGCACGAAATCCATGCTTCCCTCATCTCTCGAATACTTCGCCGGATTTGGCACCTTGATCGCTCAGGTTGCCGCAGCTTCACAGGGCCGGTCCCTCCGCTACTCTTGATGAAGTGTCCAATTGTCGATTAAGTATTATATGCATCTCCCATCGCCTTGTCAAGCATTTTTACGCAAAAGAGCCGACGGACGGTTCCGTCGGCTCTTTTCATTGAATCAGTGCGTCATGCACGGCGCAAAGCGCCTGCCGCGAACGCTCCCGCGGGACATAGATCGCCATCGTCCGTTCGGACGCGTCCACGCCCTCAACGGCGACGCCCGCCGCCTGCAGCGCGGCGAGCGCGCGCTTTTCCAGCGACAGTGACGCCGCGCCGACGACCGTGACCGCCGCAAGCGCGTCCCCCTCCCGAAGCTGCCGCGTCACGCCGACGACGTCGCGCCGCTCGCCCCGGGCGCACACGCGCGTCCCGACGCTGTCCATCCTGCGCTCGCGCACCTCCGGCTCGACGCCGCGCTCCTGCGCCAGCGCCACGCATTTGTCGTGGAGCACCTGCGCGCCCGCGTGGGACAGCGCGTACATATCGGCGTAGCTCACGCTCTCCAGCCGCCTCGCCGTCGGGCAGACGCGCGGGTCGGCGGTGAAAACGCCGTCCACGTCCGTGTAGATGACGCAGCGCGCCGCGCCGAAGGCGGCGGCAAGCGCGACGGCGGAATAGTCGCTCCCGCCGCGCCCCAGCGTGACGAGGTCCCCCCTGCCGCTGACGGCCTGAAAGCCCGTGACGACCGGCACCCGGCGCTCCGCGACCGCCGCTTCCACGCGCTCGCGCCCGACGCGGGCGATGCGCGCGTCGCCGTGTTCGCCCGCGCCCTCGAGCGGGACCTGCCACGCGTTCAGCGACACGGCGGGCACGCCCAGCGTTTCGAGCGCCATGGCGCACAGCGCCGCCGAGACCTGTTCGCCCGCCGCCAGCAGGGCGTCCAGCTCCCGCGGCGCGGGCGACGGCGCAAGCTCCCGGGCCTTTTGCAGCAGATGGTCGGTCGTGTCGCCCTGCGCGGAAACGACGACGATCACGTCATGCCCCGCGTCGCGGGCGCTTTTGACGATCCGTGCGCTTTGCAGCAGCTTGTCGGCGTCGGCGACGGAGCTGCCGCCGAACTTTTGCACGATCAAACTCATGGTATCCCTTCTTAACAACAATGGACTGGCGGATCTCTCCGCCAGTCCATGTTATGCGCTCTGCCGGTCCGCCGTTCAACCCGCGAGGATCTCGAAGCGCACCACGCCGTCCAGCCCCGTCGCGTCCGCGAACAGATGCTCGATCGTCCGGTTCATGGCGCCTGTGTCCGCCGAGATCGTCACCGCGGCGCAGCCGTTGGTGGGGATGCTCTGGTTGATGGTCAGTATATTTGCGCCCGAGGCGGCAAAAATAGTAAGCACATTGCTCAGCACGCCGGGATTGTCCTTGAGCAGGGCGTAGAACGTGATGATGTGCTCGGTGTGCAGATCGGTAAACGGCTGCACCGCGTCGCGGTACTTATAATACGCGCTTCGGCTGATGCCGACCGCCTTCGCCGCGTCCTGCGCCGTGCGCGCCTCGCCCGCGCGGAGCATCCGGTTCGCCTCCGCGACCTTCAGGATCACCTCCGGCAGGACCTCCGCCGCCACAAGATAGTATTTTTTACCCGTCACTTTGTTCGCCCTCCGCATACAGTTGTCCTTGTTTGGGGGCATCGTATCATAGAACGAAAAAACTTGCAAGTCTTTTTGAAGGGGTCTGACATGGCTGAATCCAAACTCCGGCGCTTTCTGCTCTGCGCCGCCTCCGCCGCCGCGGCGGCGGGGCTGGTCTACGTCGCGCTGCACCGGCTCTTGTGGTGGCTTGCGCCGTTCCTGCTTGCCGCCGCCTTTGCCGCGGCGCTGGAGCCCGCCGTGCGATATCTGCAGACGCGCTTCCGCTTTCGGCGCGGATTCGCGGCGCTGGTGCTGACGCTGTTCACGCTCTTTGTTCTGGGCGGGCTGCTCTCGCTGCTCGGCACGGCGCTCCTGCGCGAGGCGCGCGCGCTGCTCGACGGCGTTCCCGGTATGCTGGCGCAGGCGCCGGACGCGCTCGCGTCCCTGCTGGCGCGCGTGAACCGGTACACCGCCGCCTGCCCGCCCTGGCTGCGCGAGAGCCTCACGGAGCTGCTGACGCGATATATCGCGGAGGCAAGCGGCCTGATGCAGAAGCTGACGGCGCGGCTGCTCTCCGCTCTTGCGTCCGGAGCGGCGAAGCTGCCGGCCTTTTTCTTCGCGGCGGCTACGGCGGTATTGGCGCTCTATTTCACGCTTGCCTCCCTGCCGGAGCTGCGCGCCCTGCTGCGCGGGAGCTGCCCCGCGCCCCTGCTGGCGAAGCTCTCCCGTCTGCGCGGCGGCATGGCGCGCTCGGTCTCCCACTGGCTGCGCGCGGAGCTGGCGCTGTGCGCGCTGACGTTCTGCGAGGTGCTGTCCGGCCTGCTGCTGCTTCGCCGTCCTTACGCGCTGCTTCTGGCCGTGCTCATCACGCTGGTGGATGCGCTGCCGGTCTTCGGGACGGGCACGGTGCTCGTCCCGTGGGCCGCCTTCCATCTGCTGATGGGACGCGCGCCGCTCGCGGCGGCGCTCGCGGCGCTCTATCTCGTCACGCTGACGGTCCGCAGCGTGATGGAGCCGCGTCTGCTCGGCGCAAAGGCGGGACTGCCGCCGATCCTGTCCCTGCTGGCGATGTACCTCGGTTTCTGCGCTTTCGGCGTCGGCGGCATGGTGCTGTTTCCCTTTTTGCTCCTGCTGGCCGCGCAGCTGCGGCGTTGAAGGCCGGATATCCCGACGATACGGTCGCGCCCATCGTCCACAAATATTTTTTGTGGATTTTTCAAAAAAACTCTGTTTGCTTTGTCGTCATGACTGTGTTAGAATCCAGACAACAGGAAAAATAGCAAACCATTTTTGATGAAAAATAGGAGGAATAACAGCATGACAGTTGGTTTTATCGGTTTTGGCGAAGCGGATTCGTCCATCGCGCTCGGCCTGCACGGTGAAAATGTCGAGGAGATCCTCTTCTTCGACGCCATGCAGAACGATCCCAGATTCAGCGAGAAGCTCAAGGCGAAGGGCGAAGCGGCCGGCGCCGAGCAGTGCGCGAGCGCTGCCGAGGTCGCCCGCAGGGCGCAGGTCATCTTCAGTGCGGTGCCCTCCAACTTTGCCGTGTCCGCCGCCGAGGGCGCGCTGGACGGCGTGCACGAGGGCCTGATCTACACGGACGTCTCCACGGCGACGCCGGCGGACAAGCGCAAGATCTCCGAGATGATCGCCGCGCGCGGCGGCGAGTATGTGGACGGCGCGATGATGGGCCCGCTGCTCCAGGAGAAGCACAAGGTCTCCATGCTGCTCAGCGGCAAGGCGGCGCAGCGCCTCAAGGACACGATGGCTCCGTACAATATGCGTATGTCGGTCGTCGGCGACGTGCCGGGCGTGGCGACGAGCATGAAGTTCATCCGCAGCATCTACGCCAAGGGCATCAGCACGCTGTTCATCGAGCTCTTCCAGGCGGCGCAGAAGTTCGGCGTTGAGGAGGACATCGTCGCCTCCCTCGTGAACACCTACGGCGAGGACATCGTGAACGTGATCGACCGCAACCTCTCCGGCTCCATCCTCCACGCGGAGCGCCGCGAGCACGAGATGCAGAACGTGGTGGACTTCCTCAAGAGCGAGGGTCTGGACTTCACCATGTCCGAGGCGACGCGCGAGAAGCTCGCGTGGGTGCACGAGAAGGGCATCAAGGACAACTTCGAGGGCGACGTCCCCAGAGACTGGCACGGCGTTCTGGCCGGCTGGAAGCTGTAATCCATCCTTACGAACAAATGAGAAGAGCCCGGGCAGACGCCCGGACTCTTCTTTCGTTCCTGTTACTGTTCCGTCTGATCCAGTTCCCCGAAATATTTTTCGTGGGTCTCGCTGTATTTGCGGTTGTATTCCTCGTTAACGCCCTGATGGAGCTGGTGGATATACTCGTGGTGGTTGCTCATGATGGTGCTGTCCGACTGGGAAAGCGTGTAGACGCCGAGGTTGGAGCACTGGTCGGAGATACGCTCGATGTTCACAAGGATGTCCAGATAGGTCAGACCGGCGATGGTGGTGCACTTGCCGTCGCGCACGCGCTTGATGTGGTTGGCACGCATCGTGGCGACCAGATCGTCCACGACCTCTTCAACCGGCTCGATGTGGCGCGCGGCGAGCATATCCAGCGCGCTGAAGCTCTGGTTCGCGTAGCCGAGGATCTCGTCCAGCGCCTCGCGCATCACGCGAAGCTCATGACGCGCCGTCTCGGTGAGGTCAATGCCCTTCTCCTTCAGCTCCTGCGCGTTTTCGGTGAGGTTCACGGCGTAGTCGCCGATGCGCTCGAACTCGGAGAAGCACTGGATATAGTAGTTGAGCAGCTCGTTGCCGTAGCCCATCAGCGCGTGGGGCGAAAGCTTGATGAGGTAGTTGTCCACGCGGTCGGCCAGCAGGTCGATGCTGTCCTCGTTCTCGTTGATGACGTCGACCTTATGCTGGTCGTACTCCTGGAGGACGTCCATGGCGTTGAGCACGCCCTCGCGGGCAAGCTTCGCCATGGTCGAGATCGCGGAGGAGGCGCCGGAGAGCGCCAGAGCGGGCGAGGAGAAGAACTTCTCGTCCAGCATCTCCAGCTCCTGCTCGACGCTGGTGCCGAGCTTCTGGTCGTCCTTGACGATGAGGCGGGACAGCTTTTCAAACTGGCCGCACACCGGCAGCAGCACGATCGCGGAGAACAGGCGGAACACCGTATGCACGTTCGCGATCAGACCGGAGGTCATGGTCCGATCCCACAGCGTGTCCAGCACGCCGGCGCTGCGCAGGATCATGATGCCGATGATGACGAGGATGGAACCGCAGATGTTGAAGAGGATGTGCACGATGCCCGTGCGCTTGGCGTCCGCCTTGGAGCCGATGGAGCAGACGATGGCGGTCGTCACGCAGTCGCCGATGTTGACGCCGATGATGATGGCGTACACCGAGCTGAAGGTCAGCGCGCCCGTGGTGGACAGCGCCTGCAGAATACCGATGGTCGCCGACGAGCTCTGGATCAGGAACGCCACGCCGGTACCGGTCAGGAAGCCCAGCACGGGCGTGTCGGACAGGCCGACGAACATCCGCGCGAAGCTCTCGGACGAGGACAGTGGGCTAACCGCGGCCGTCATGTTCAGAAGGCCCGTGAACAGGATGCCGAAGCCCATGGCGATCTGCCCGATGACGTTGGAGTGGCGGGTCTTGACCGCCATGATCATCAGAATGCCGATGATCGCAGCGAGGGGCGCCAGCGTGGAGGGCTTGAACAGGTCGATCCACGACGCGCCGCCGCTGCTGTTGAGGTCGAGCAAACGGATGATCTGTCCGGTGATGGTCGTACCGACGTTCGCGCCAATGATGACGCCGAGGGACTGGTGCAGCGTGATGACGCCCGCGCCCACCAGACCGGAGGTCAGCACGATGGTCGCCGTCGAGCTCTGGATGATGGCGGTGACGATCATGCCGAGGAAGAACCCGACCACCGGGTTGTTCGTCACCTTCTCCATCGCGGTCTTCATCGCGCCGGAGGAGCTCTCCTTCAGGCCGTTGCCCATCAGCCGCATACCGTACAGGAACAGCGCCAGGCCGCCGAAGAGGGAGATCAAATTAAAAATAGTCATTTTTTTAATCCGCCTTATTTTTTTAGCAAGAGCGGAATCCGCAACTCTCACCAATTACTATATTATCAGAAATGCGACAAATTGCAAGCCTTTTCTGATCGCTTTCCCGCCCGCTGCATTGCACGGTTTCCATGAAAAACCGAGATTCCATATAAAATCATGTATTGCATTTTTTCCGTCACATGGTACAATGGTTATGCAATTTTGCCGCCATTGCGCAAAGGAGGTCACACCCATGAACGATCATCAGCGCCCCATTGGCGTTCTTGATTCCGGCGTCGGCGGACTGACTGTGGTCCGCAGGCTGCAGGAGCTGCTGCCGGGCGAAGATATCATCTATTTCGGCGACAGCGCCAACGTCCCCTACGGCAACAAAAGCGAGGACGAGATTTTCGAGCTGACGATGAAGATGATCCGTTTTCTGGATCAGAAGCAGGTCAAGTGCATCGCCATCGCGTGCAACACGATATCCACGCTCATCAAGCGCCTGCGCGCCGAGGAGCCCTGCCCGCTCATCAGCATCGTGGAGGCGGGGTCGAACTACGTCGTGCGCGAAAAGCTCCCGCGCGTCGGCCTGATCGCCACGGAGTTCACGGTCAAAAAGGGCGCTTACGACGCCCGCATCCACAGCCACCTGCCCAGCTGCGAGATCATCTCCAAGGGCTCGCCCAATCTCGCCGCGCTGATCGACCGGGGCGATTTTGACGACGCCGCCATCAACGCCGAGATCCGCGAGCACGTGGACAACATCCTCAGCCGCGCTCCGGTGGAGCATCTGATCCTTGCCTGCACGCACTTCCCCATCGTGGCCGACAACTTCCACGCCTGCTATCCGCAGCTCAAGCTCATCGACCCCGCCGAACAGCAGGCGAAGTCCATGGACCTGTTGCTCACCGAATACGATTGGCACAACGATCAGCAGCGCGGCACGTTCTCGATCTACACCACAGGCGACCCCGCCGTGTACGCGAAGGTCGCCGGTCGCCTCGGGCTTCGCAGCCCCGAGGTCTGCGAGAAGGCGGAGCTGTAACGAAAAAGAGCAGCCTTACGGCTGCTCCTCTTTCGGTTCGGTTGTCTGCGGCTCCTCCCACGGCTGCATCGTCGCCACCAGGCGGTGGATCGGCGTGCCCAGCTCGTAGAACTTCGCCTCGTAGTCGGTCATGACGCCCTTTGGCCCGTCGGCGTGGAGATCGTCCGTCACCTCGCTGAGCGCAAAGCCGAACTGCGGGATCTCCTCGACCGAGAAGGCGAAGAGCTTGGCGTTGTCGCTCTTGAAGTGGATCTGCCCTCCCTGCGCCAGCACCTTGCGGTACAGGCGGAGGAAGTTCCCGTGAGTCAGGCGGCGCTTCGCCTGATTGCTCTTCGGCCACGGATCGCAGAAATTGATGTAGATGCGGTCCACCTCGCCGTTCGCAAAAAACTCCGGAAGCTGGTTGACGTCCGCGTCGATGAACCAGACGTTGCGCAGCTCCTCGCGCGCGGCGCGCTCCATGGCGACGACCATCGCGTCCGGCACCCTCTCTATGGCGATGAACAGCACGTCTGGCTCCCGCTTGGCGGTCTCGGCGGTGAACCGCCCCTTGCCGCAGCCCAGCTCCACGCGCAGCTCCTTCGCCTCGGGCATCAGCGCGCGCCATGCGCCCTTGCGATCGTAGGGATCTTTGATCTGGTACGCCTCGCAGCGTTCCATTCTCGGTATTAAGTTTTTCTTCTTTCTCATTCTCATAGCAGGCAATATCATAGCGGAAAAGTGCGCGGGACGCAAGAGGAAAAATGCCGGATTTACGAAATAACGATTTGCGTTCTTCTTTTCCTTGCAAAACTGGTTCCTGTCATTTATAATGTATCTATTATGATTGAAGGAGGGGTTTCCCATGTCTTTCGTTCAGTATGAGCCCAAGGGCGATATCGGCTATCTGGTCGTCAACCGTCCCGAGGCGCTCAACGCGCTCAACGCGCAGGTCCTCGCCGATCTGGACGCCGCGCTGGACGCGGTCGATCTCGAGCTGATCCGCTGTCTGATCGTGCGCGGCGCGGGCGAGAAGTCCTTTGTCGCGGGCGCTGACATCGCGCAGATGAAGGGTCTCGATCCGGCGCAGGGCGAGGCGTTCGGCAAGCAGGGCAACGACGTTTTCCTCAAGCTGGAGCACTTCCCCATCCCCGTCATCGCGGCGGTGGGCGGCTACGCGCTCGGCGGCGGCTGTGAGCTGGCTATGGCGTGCGATTTCCGCATCTGCTCCGACACGGCGGTGTTCGGCCAGCCGGAGGTCGGTCTCGGCATCACCCCGGGCTTCGGCGGCACACAGCGTCTGGCGCGTCTTGTCGGGCCGGGCATGGCGAAACAGATGATCTACACCGCCCGCAACATCAAGGCGGACGAGGCGCTTCGCATCGGCCTCGTGAACGCGGTCTATCCCGCCGCCGAGCTGTACGGCGCGGCGGAGAAGCTGGCGAGCCAGATCGCGGCGAACGCCCCGATCGCGGTGCGCGCCTGCAAGAAGGCGATCAACGAGGGCTACGACCTGCCCATCGAGCAGGCGGTCGTCTGCGAGGAGAAAGCGTTCGGCTCCTGCTTCCAGACCGTCGACCAGCAGGAGGGCATGGGCGCGTTCCTCGAAAAGCGCAAGCACGATCCGTTCACCAACCACTAAAGTGTTTATTTGCCGCCCGCGGGCGGCGAAGCCCCACATCATTATGCGAATCCCAAAATTCAAATAAATTACCAGGAGGAACACAACAATGAAAGTAGCAGTTTTCGGCGCCGGCACCATGGGCAGCGGTATCGCGCAGGTCTTCGCGGCGAAGGGCCACACCGCCCTGATGTATGCCTCGTCCGTCGCTTCCGCCCAGCGTCATAAGGACAAGCTGGACGCTTCCCTCCAGAAGCGCGTGGACAAGGGCCGCATGGATCAGGCTGCCAAGGACGCCATCATGGCGAACATCGTCGTGGATGAGAAGTCCGCGGCTGCCGACGCCGACCTCGTCATCGAGTGCGTCGCCGAGAATATGGCGACCAAGCGCGAGCTGCTCAACGAGCTCGACGCCATGTGCAAGGAGAGCACCGTTTTCGCCACCAACACCTCCTCCCTTTCCGTCACCGAGATGGGCCTCGGCCTCAAGCACCCCGTCATCGGTATGCACTTCTTCAACCCCGTGCCCAGCATGAAGCTCATCGAGGTCATCCGCGGCGCCAACACCACGCAGGAGACCTTCGACTACATCTTCAACCTGTCCAAGGAAATCGGCAAGGATCCCATTGAGGTCGCCGAGGCTCCCGGCTTCGTCGTCAACAAGGTCCTCATCCCGATGATCAACGAGGCGATCGGCCTGGTTGAGACCGGCGTTGCCTCCGTCGAGGACATCGACAAGGCCATGCAGCTCGGCGCGAACCATCCGATGGGCCCCCTCGCCCTCGGCGACTTCATCGGCCTGGACGTATGCCTCGCCATCATGAACGTTCTGCTCCAGGAGACCGGCGATCCGAAGTATCGTCCCGCCCTCCTACTCAAGAAGATGGTCCGCGGCGGCCAGCTCGGCCGCAAGTCCGGCAAGGGCTTCTACGACTACAGCAAGTAATTCCTTCCTAATCAATACCACGCGTAAAACGCGTGGTTTGAACAGGCCCTAAAAGGGCCTGATGCCAGCCGCGTCTCAAGACGCGCTTATACCTGTTCGTGCATAACCCTGCGTGGATATTATTCTTGCTTT
>Ga0129307_1002021_pt1 | contig 18120 bp, 20 predicted proteins | sample P1105metagenome_FD_94437 | JGI IMG/M metagenome (GOLD analysis project Ga0129307, IMG submission 94437) | Capybara group fecal microbial communities from Wisconsin, USA - P1105 metagenome | ecosystem: Host-associated > Mammals > Digestive system > Large intestine > Fecal | place: USA: Wisconsin... | reverse complement strand
TCTCCACAATGCTACGTTTTTCTTCTGCGCTGTAACTGAGTTTTGTAGACAAAAAGATGCCCTCCTAAAAGCAACTCACGAATTTGTTTTTTTCGTGTGTCTACTTTTAGGAGAGCATATCAGCTCACGGCTTTTGCCCTGTTTCAGCTGTATGCCTCGCTGTCAGGACGGCTGCCGCAACAGATCCTGCGCTACGGTCATCTGGGGTTTGCGATCAGTCTGGCGTTCATCATCTACCCGACGACGAAGAAGTCGAGCCGCCGCCGCGTCAATCTTTTCGACGTGATCTGCGCGCTGGCGTTCCTGGCGGTGATCGGCTATTTCATCTGGAACTTCAAGCCGCTGCAGCTGCGCGCGGGCGATTACACGCAGACGGATACGATCATGGCGGGGCTGGGCATCCTGCTGGTGCTCACGGCGTGCTGGCGCGTGGTCGGACCGCCGATCGTGATCATCGCGGTGTGCTTCATCCTCTACGGACTGGCCGGCTCGCGCGGAGCGATCCATCTGGCGATGCCGGGATTTCTCGCGCAGCGCGGCTATCATCTGCCGCGGATCATCACGCATCTGTTCATCACGACGGAGGGCGTGATCGGCAATCCGATCGGCGTCTGCTCGACATACATCTTTCTGTTCATCATGTTTGGCGCCTGTCTTGAGAAGACGGGCATCGGCCAGTTTTTTATCGATCTGGCCAACGCGCTGGCCGGGCGCGCCGTGGGCGGACCGGCCAAGGTGGCGGTGCTCTCGTCGGCCTTGCAGGGAACGGTTTCCGGCTCGTCGGTGGCGAACACGGTTTCGACGGGCTCGTTTACGATCCCGCTGATGAAGTCGCTCGGCTACGAGCCGGAATTTGCCGGCGCGGTCGAGGCGGCGGCTTCGACGGGCGGTCAGATCATGCCGCCGGTGATGGGCTCGGCGGCGTTCCTGATCGCTGAGTCGGTGGGCGTGCCGTATTCGCGGCTGATGCTCGTGGCGCTGATTCCTGCGGTGCTGTATTTCTCCGGCATCTGGATCATGGTCGATTTTGAGGCGCGGCGCAAGGGGCTCCGCGGTCTGCCGAAGGAACAGCTGCCGCCGGCAAAGCCGCTGATCTTCAAAAAGGGCCATCTCGTGCTGCCGCTCGTGGCGATCATCTATTTCATGCTCTCCGGCTTCACGATCACGCGCAGCGCCCTGTGGGGCATCCTCATCGCGGCACTGGCGCCGTTCCTGCGCAAGGAGACGCGCGTCTCGCCCAAGCGCATCCTTGAAGCGCTGCCGCTGGCCGGACGCAACATCATCTCCGTGGCGACAGCCTGCTCGACGGCGGGCATCATCGTCGGCATGGTCACGCTCACCGGGCTGGGACAGCGCATCGGCGGCGGCATGTTCCAGGTGGTTGGCGGCAACGTCTACCTGGGTCTGGCGTGCGCGATGATCACGTCGCTTGTGCTCGGCATGGGCGTATCGACCACGTCGAACTACATCATCACGTCCACGGTGGCCGCGCCGATCCTCATTCAGCTCGGCATTCCGCTGCTGGCGTCGCACATGTTCTGCTTCTATTTCGGCATCATTGCCGATATCACGCCGCCCGTGGCGCTGGCGGCCTACGCCGGCTCGGCCATTGCCAAGGGCAATCCCTTCCGCACCGGCGTCAACGCTTCCAAGCTGGCGATCGCGGCGTTTCTCGTGCCCTACATGTTTGCGCTCAATCCCAAGCTGATCATGATCGGCGGCTCGTTCTGGGAGGCATTGCCGATGGTCGTCACGGCGCTTGTGGGGCTGCTCGGCATCGGCGGCGGGCTGATCGGCTATATCACTGCCCCCGTCAAGTCGTACTGGCGAGTCCTGCTGATCGCCGGCGGCCTGGGGCTGCTCATCCCCGGCGCGGCAAGCGACGCGGCTGGCGTGGCGCTGATCGCTGTGGTATACTTTTTCAATCTGCGAAAAAAGCATGAAGAAAAAGGAGCGGATGAGGCATGAGGCTTTTTATCGTTCGCCACGGAGAGACGGCGTGGAACCGTGAAGGGCGCTTCCAGGGGCAGATCGACACGCCCCTGAACGAAAAGGGACTGGCGCAGGCCGATCTGACGGCAGAGCGCTTTCGCGGCTTTCCCCTGCAAGCTGTGCTGGCCAGCCCCCTGAGCCGGGCGCGCGTGACTGGAGAGAAAATCTATGCTGCCGCGAAGTGCGATTCGTTCGTTGTCGACGACGGCTTCAAAGAGATCAACCACGGCGAGTGGGAAGGCAAAACGACAGCCGAGGTGATCGATCAGTTCGGACCGCAGCTTGCGCAATGGCAGACGCAGCCCCATCTGGTGAAGATGCCGGGACCTGCCGGCGAGGCGCTTGAAGACGTGCAGCGCCGTGCGGTCGCCGCGGTGGAGCGGCATGTGCCGAACTACACGGGCGACGTGCTGCTCGCGACGCACGACGCCGTGATCAAGACGGTGATCTGCCATTATCTGGGCGTGCCGCTGGCACATTACTGGCGGGTGAAGATCCCCAACTGCTCCGTGTCGTACATCGAATTCGGCCCGGGCGGTCCTCAGGTGGGCCTGATGGGCGACATCTCGCACCTGGGGACGGGGTTCGACAGTTTCGTTTCGAAGAGTCTGTAACAGAGATTAAAAAACGCGGCGGACGAGCTGGAGTTATTCCAGTTCGTCCGCCGCTTGCGTATGTCCGCTAGCGCGTTTTGCTGCCGCATTCGGCGATCTTCATGATCTGCCCGCACAGGTCGGCGATGCGGGCGAGGTCGTCGGAGCTCGGCTGTTCGATGGGCGGGAGGGGCTGAGGAACGGATGGAGCAAGCTGAGCGCAGGCGCGCAGTTTCTCTGTCAGGGCGGCGTCGCCGGTGTCGAGATAAATGCGTTCGTTTTCCTCGGCCCGCGTAAAGCCTCGCTCGCCGAGGACCTGGCGCCGTTCGCTGGGCGGTTCGTGGAACATCTTTTTGTAGTAGACGCTGAAGGTCTTGAGGTCGGCAAAACCGCAGTCGGCGGCGATGTCTGTCAGGCTTTTATCGGTGTTGTTGAGCTGATAGAGTGCATGGCGAAAGCGAAGGCGCGTGAGGTAATCGTAAAACGGGATGCCGACGTTTTTCCTGAAAAATGACGAGAAGTAGGTGCGGTTGTAGCGCGCCACTTTTGCCGCCGCTTCGAGCGTGAGCTTGCGGTCGTAGTTTTTCTCCAGCCAGTCGGTGACAGTTTTGATCGTCTTCATGTTCTTGCGGTCGCGGGGAGATTCGGCGTCGGCGGCGGGACGGGTCGGAAACTCCGAAAGCAGCGTGCCCAGCAGCATGGAAAACGCGCCGCGCGTCAAAAAATGCGCCCCCTGCGCTTCAGACACGGCGGCGAGCATCATCTGCGCGGCGTACTGCCGCAGGCGGGCGAACCGGGGTTCGCCGCGGCTGGCGCGGGTAGAGGAGCACTCGATCTCGACCGTTTTCAGCGACGGTTCCAGCTCGGAGATAATCTCCGGTGCGAAACGCAGCACCAGCGCGGTCGATTCCTTTTCTTCCGAGATCAGCGCGTGTCCATGGTTGGGACTGATCAGAAAAACGTCGTCTTCCCGCAGCGGATGGATGACGCCGCCTGTGCTCAGACTGACGCTGCCGCGCAGGAGCAGCAGGAATTCGCACTCCGGATGCCAGTTGTAGCGAAAAAAGTTCACGTCGCGGATGTAAAGCTCGATCGGCAGCGCACCGCGCTGGCTTTTTCCCGAATAGTAATATTGCATGGGGCCTCCGTTTTTCATTAGCAAAAAATGAGATTCTGAATAATTTCCGCATGGTGATTATTCAGTGCGGATTTGATTATAATTTGAGAATCGCCAAAAATCAACATGCGAGCCTGGGGCTTTAGAAACAGGGGGATTGTCAAGCACGCAGGCGTGAAAAAGATCGCCCTGAAAGACGGCAGCACCTCCGCGGCAGTGAGATTGTTCAGAATGGTTCGCTTGCGCACCGCCTTGGGAAAAGGTATAGTTTGCCCGTACCGCGGAAAAACGCGGAAGAGTTGAAAAAACATCTGACGGAGGTCTTTGAACATGAACAAGGCAAAGAAACTGCGTGAGCTTCTGGCTTCGGGCAAGATCGTGATGGCTCCCGGCGCGTACGACGCGTGGTCGGCGCGTATGGTCGAGCAGGCGGGCTTTGGCGCCGTCTACATGACTGGCTACGGCGTTTCCGCCAGCGTTCTTGGCCGTCCTGACATCGGCCTGATCTCCGAGAACGAGATGGTCACGGCTGCCCGCAATATCTGCAACGCCACGAACATCCCCGTCATCGCCGACGCCGACAACGGCTACGGCAGCGCTCTGAACGTGGTGCGCACGTTCTCCGATTACGAAAAGGCCGGCGTGTGCGGCATCCAGATCGAGGATCAGGTCATGCCCAAGCGCTGCGGCCACATGGAAGGCAAGCAGCTGATCCCCAAGGAGGAGATGGTCGCCAAGGTCCGCGCCGCCGTCTATGCCCGTCAGAATCCTGACACGGTCATCATCGCCCGCACCGACGCGATCGCCGTGAACGGCTTTGAAGACGCGATCGACCGCGCTGTGGCGTACAAGAACGCCGGCGCCGACGTGATCTTCGTCGAGGCCCTTCAGAACCGCGAGCAGGTGGAGAAGGCCGCCGCGCTGGTTGGCGCTCCCCTGATGGCCAACATGGTCGAGCACGGCAAGACCCCGCTTGACACCGCTGACAAGCTGTATGAGATGGGCTTCCGCATCGCTATCTATCCCGTCGTCACGCTGTACTCCGCGACCAAGAACATGCAGCAGGCTCTGGCCGTGCTGAAGGAAAAGGAAGACCTTACCGCTTCCATGCCCTACGAGACGGATTTCCCCACGTTCAACCAGATGATCGGCGTCAAGGAGTGGCGCGATCTTGAGAAGACCTTTGTCTGCGAGCTGTAAGCGCTTTTAAGACAGGGAGGCATCATCCATGCTCAGTCTTGCGATCGTCCTTTCGATCTTCGTGGCCGTCGCCATCGGCTACAAGATGAAGATCAACGTCGGCGTGCTCGGCATCGCGTTCTCGTACATCTTCGGCTGCTTCATCATGGGCATGAAGACGGGCAAAGTCATCGGCCTGTGGCCGCTGGGTCTGTTCTTCTTCATCATGATGTCGTCGTTCTTCTACGGCATCGCCGTCACCAACGGCACGCTGGCTCTGTTCTCGGAGCACATGATCTACCGTTTCCGCCGTCATCCCTGGTTTGTCCCTGTGATGATGTGGCTGGCCTGCTTCATCGTCTCCGGCCTGGGACCTGGTCCCACCACGGTGTTTGCGTTCATGCCTGCCATCATCCTGGCGACGGCCGAGCGCATCAACATGAGCAAGCTCGTCGCGGCCGTCATCATCGTCGGCGGCGGCGTGGCCGGCGGCTACACGCCCATCAGCCTCTGCTACGCGGTCGTCAATAACTGCCTGAGCGCGGCCGGCTTCCCCGAGGCCCAGATCCCCGCGCTGCTCAACAGCATTGCGCTCAACGTGATCATCGCCCAGGTCCTGATCTTCATCACCATCTACCTGCTCTGCAAGACCTGGCAGGCCAAGCTGCCTGAAGACCTCGCCAAGCCCGCCGCTTTCAACGCGCAGCAGAAAAAGACGCTGTGGCTGATCGGATTCGGCATGTTCGTGATGGTCCTGTTCCCCTTCCTGAAGGTCGTCATGCCTCAGTCGGCGTTCGTGAAGACGGTTGCCGGCACGCTCAATCCCAGCCTGGTGTTCACCGTGCTGCTCGTCATCGCGCTGATGTTCAAGCTGGGCGACCAGAAAAAGGCGATGGCGTTCATCCCCTGGGGCACGATCATCCTTGTCTGCGGCACGGGAATGCTGGTCTCCGTCGCGAAGGCGGCCGGCGCAATCGACTACCTGTCCAAGTGGCTGGGCACCAACATGAGCCCTCTGGCTACGAAGGTCCTCGTCGCCCTCATCTCCGGCGGCATGAGCTTCTTCTCCAGCACCATCGGTGTCGTCGCTCCCACGCTGATCCCGCTGATCCCCGGCATCTCGCAGGCTACGAGCATCGCCGCTGCTTCGCTGATCTCCGCCATCATGTTCGGCGGTCACGTCGCGGGCGTGTCGCCCTTCTCGACGGGCGGCGCCATGGTCATGGCCGGCGAGAGCGACGAAGAGAAGAAGAACACGCTCTTCATCCGCCTCATGCTCCTTTCCGTCGGCTCGATGTGCTTTGCCTCGCTGCTGACCGTTGTCGGAGTGTTCGGCTAAACAGAATTTCATACTGACACAAAACGCGGCCGTCGAAGGACGAAAATGTCCTCCGGCGGCCGCGTTATAGCAAGATTCGTTATGTCGTGCCGTTCCATCTGCGCATCAGCGTGCGCAGTTTCTGCGGCCGATCGGCCCAGATACCGGCGTTTGGCAGCGCTTCATCGGCTGGGCGCGTGCCGGGGACGGTCAGGTCGAGGAATTCTTCTTCGCTCATAAAGGCGTGGCAGCTCATGAAGTCCCAAAACGCGAGGATCTCGCTTTTTTCGCGTTCATCAGCGGGCTGCCCGGTGCGGGGAGCGGTGAAGCGCTCCAGATATGACAGGGCGTAAAAGTCGATCAGCAGGTCGAAGATCCCGTCAGCGTAGCAGACGGCGCGGCGGGCGCGGACGGTTCGTCTCAGGGCCTCAAGGCGTTGCCGCCACAGTCGGCGGCAGGAGAGTTCGCTCAGGGCGCGCGACAGCGTTGAGGGGTTTCGGTCGAGCACGATGGCAGCATCGGCCAGTTCCCAGACGAAGGCGGAATCGGGCAGCGTCCGTGGAAGCCTGGGATTGACGGTGACTGAATGGCGCAGGTCGGGCGCGTTTTCGCGAAACAGCTCGCGCAGGTCGGCTCGCGCAGCGGCGGGGGCCTCGGAAACGCGGGGCAGGCGCGGGCGGTATTGTTCCATTCGCGCATGGACGATCGCCCGGTCGGCCTCGAACGATTTGAAGCGATCAACGAGTTTAACGGCCCGTTCCGCGGAAATATAAAAGGGCATCTGGCGTGCCTCCTTTGCCTTGCGATGACGAAATGTCAAAATTTACGGAAAGATGCTTCATTATACCCCTCTGACGCACGCGAGGAAATCGAGGGATTTGGTATAATGCTCTTTCAGGGAAATGCCTTAATGGGCAGCGGATACGCCGGAAGGTTTCCGGCTTTGAATGATATGAACGGAGGAATGAACATGCAGGCGATGCGGATTATTGATGCGCAAACCGGACGAAACGTTTTTTTGAATGAAAGGGCCTGCCGCATTCTGTAAAGAAGTAATGAAAGGGCAGGCCGCAGGAAAGGAATTATTTTGATTACTATCAGCAACACATGCGGTACTGCAAAGATTTTTGCGGATTCGCTCGACAGTGGTGCGGAAGGGCTGCTTCGCGCGCTCTGCGCCTCGCCGCTGGCGGAAAACAGCACCATCCGCGTGATGCCCGACGTGCATGCAGGCAAAGGCTGCGCCGTCGGCACGACGATGACGTATACGGACAAGATCGCCCCCGGTCTGGTGGGCGTGGACATCGGCTGCGGCGTTCTTGCCGTCAAAACGAGCGCGAAGCGCGTGGAGCTGCAGCGGCTTGACCGCATCGTGCGCGAGCGTGTTCCCGCCGGGCCCGGATTGCGGGCGACACCTCACCGTTTCGCCGCACAGGCCGGGCTGGAGAAGCTGCTCTGTGCTGCTTCCGTGTATGCCGAACGCGATTTGCGCGCCTTGGGCACGCTTGGCGGCGGCAACCATTTTATTGAGCTGGACCGCGGCGACGACGGCTTTCTGTGGCTGCTCGTGCACTCCGGCAGCCGTGCGCTGGGCGTGGAGGTAGAAGCACATTACCACCGCATCGCGTATCACGCGACGCCGCCCGACGTGCCCTACGAACTGGCCTGGCTGAGCGGAGCTGCGCTAGACGATTACCTGCACGACATGGAAGCTGCGCAGAGCTTCGCCGCCCTCAACCGCTCGATCATCGCCGCCGAGATCCTGCGCGGCGCAAAGATGGACGAAACTGATCGTATCGACACCGTGCACAACTATATCGATACACACGCGCGCATCCTTCGCAAAGGGGCCGTCTCGGCGGGGGAGGGGGAGCGGCTGGTGATCCCCATGAACATGCGCGACGGCGCGCTGCTGTGCGCCGGACTCGGCAACGCCGACTGGAACTGCTCGGCTCCGCACGGGGCGGGCCGTTTGAAAAGCCGCGCCGAAACGCTGAATACCGTCACGGTCTCGGCGTACAAAAAGGCGATGAAGGGCGTTTTTTCTACGTCGATCGGGCGCGACACGCTCGACGAGTGCCCGATGGCCTATAAGCCGGCGGAGCTGATCGCTGCGCAGATCGCCCCCACAGCCAGGATCGTCGGGCGGCTGACGCCCGTGTACAGCTTCAAGGCGGGAAACGGCGAATGATGTTTGATTATTTGATCAGCTCCGGCTTTGGCCCTGCGGAGTGCGAACTGGCGGTAGCGCGCTTTGCCGACTATGCAGCCGCGAGCTTTGGCTGCGGTGCTGTCAGCCGTGTTCCTGGCACGCGCAGTGGAACGTATCGCTCTGTGGTCGTCCGCGCCTGGAGCGATGCCGATAATGGACCACTTGACGGTTTTCTCGGCTCGGTGATGTGGATTTGCCGCAGTCCGTTTCGCCCTGAACACAGGCGGAAAAACTGGTTTATCCGCGTAACGCGAGCAGTTCCGTCAAATGCAGGCGCTTACACGGGGCGAAGACTGTATCAGGTGTGGGACAAACGCTTCATTCGCTTCGACACCTTCCGCAGCGGCGGACGCGGCGGCCAGAACGTGAACAAAGTGGAGACCGGCGTGCGCGCCACATACAGCGCCTGGTTTGAGGGCTTTGATGAGCCTGTTTCCGTTGTATGCACGAGCGAGCGGTCTCAGCTCGCCAACAAGCGAGAAGCCGTGCGCCTGCTGCGCGATCTTGTCTGTGCCAGAATCGCCGCCGCAGAGGCGCAGGAAGTCAACGACCGCTGGCGTGAGCACACCCGCCTGGAGCGCGGGCATCCCGTCGCCGTGTTTGAAGGCGCTTCGTTCGTCAGAGTAAAATAGCATAAAGAAACAGAGCCGTCTCGCGCGCCGTTTTTTTCGGCAGCGTGAAGCGGCTCTGTTCTTTTGGACGTTTCTACTTTTTGAGCGCCTTTGCCCAGTCGGCCTCTTTAAAACCGGGCAGGACGGCGTCATCGGTGATCAGCAGCGGACGCTTGACGAGCATCCCGTCGGTAGCCAGCAGAGCATACGCTTCGTCGTCGCTCATGCCGGGCAGGCGGTCTTTGACGTTCAGCGAGCGGTAGAGCATCCCGCTGGTGTTGAAAAAACGCCGGATGGGCAGGCCGCTTTTGGCGTGCCATTCACGCAGCTCTTCCGCCGTGGGACGCTCTTCTTTGATAGGGCGCTTTTCGTAGGGGATGCCGTTGTCCTTCAGCCACTGTTCGGCTTTTTTGCAGGTGCTGCATTTGTCGTAACACAGAAAGAGATTCATCATCATCACTCCGTTTCGTCTGCGCGGGGCGCGTTTTATCGCCCGGTGCTTTTGTGCTGACACTATACCACGCCGGAGCGTCCGGCGCTATCTTCTCATGAAGGCGCGGCGGCTGCTCGCAAAAGAGAAAAATATGATATTATTGCTGAATATCGGAAAACTTCCCGCGGCCCTCCATGCCGCGCGGCACAGAAAAGGCAGGTAAAGATGATGAGCAGCTCCCTGAAACGGACTTGGGCCGAAATCGACCTTGGCAATATCACTCATAATTTGGAGATCATCCGCAGACAGGTCGGGCCCGGCGTCAAACTGCTCGGGGTCGTGAAGGCTGATGCCTATGGTCACGGTGCTGTGCGCGTGGCGCAGCATCTGGAGAAGATCGGCGCGTCGTATCTGGCCGTATCCAACATCGACGAGGCTGAGGAACTGCGGCAGAACGGCGTGACGCTGCCGATCCTGATGCTCGGCTTCACGCCGGCCGATCAGTCGGAGCGCATCATCCGCATCGGCATGACGCAGACCGTGGAGGACTGCGAATGCGCCAGGCTCTTTTCAGAAGCGGCGGTGAAGCTGGGGCAGAAGATGAAAGTTCACATCAAGCTCGACACCGGCATGGGACGCCTCGGCTTTCAGTGCGACGACGCGCATTTTGAGGACAGCCTGCGCGGCATCCTCGAAGTGCTTCGGCTGCCCGGCCTTGACGTTGAAGGCGTGTTCACGCATTTCAGCGTCGCGGACGAAGCTGCTGAAGAGCACGCGGCGTTCACCCGAGTGCAGCACGAGCGCTTTGTGCGCATGATCGAAGCGGTGGAGACGCAGGGGAATTTCAGGTTCCGTCTGCGCCACTGCTGCAATGCCGGCGGTATCGCCAGCTATCCCGAGTGGGCGGGGGATATGGTGCGATGCGGCATCATCCTCTACGGCGCGGGCGACCTGGCCCGGAAGATGGGCATGAAGCCCGTGATGACGCTCAAGACAGTTGTTTCAACGATCAAGGACTACACGAGCGGCACGTCCATCAGCTACGGCCGCACGTTCTTCACACAGCGTGACAGCCGCATTGCCGTGCTGCCCATCGGCTACGCTGACGGCCTGTTCCGTTCCCTGTCGAACAAGATGCGGGTGCTCACGCCCTGCGGCATGGCGCAGCAAGTTGGCCGCATCTGCATGGATATGTGCATGATCGACGTCACCGACCTTCCCGCAGTCAAAACCGGCGACGAGGTCGAAGTGTTCGGCGAGCACGTCCTCTGCGAGACCGACGCCGAACTCTGCGATACGATCCCCTATGAGATCCTCTGCGCCGTAGGCAAGCGCGTGCCGCGCTTTTACAAGTGATCTCTGGCACGGACGGTACGCGAAAACGCATAAAAATGTGGTCACCCTGGATATGGGCGGCCGCGCTGAGCTATTCGATATCAAGGACTTTTTTATGATCGCCCAGCCGGACAAGCCGGACGATCCGCACTTCATCGTTGATCTTCAGATACAGCAGCACAAGGTTGGGACGGATGTGACACAGTCGGAAGCCCTTTCTGCTGCCTGTGAGCGCGTGATCGCAATAGCGTTCCTTGAGCGGTCTGTCATTGGCCAGGTCGAGGACGATATCCCTGAATTCTTCTTTCAGGATGAGACGATAACGCCCTTTGCTCTCTCGCTTGAAGTCCTGCTTGAACGCTTTTGTCTGCTCAATGGATCGCATCCAGCTGCGCCTGCAGTTCTTCCATCGTCAAAGGCTCCGTGCGCCCTTCTTCAGCGTCGCGCATGGCTTGGATCGTCTCGGGCGGCAGCTTGATCTCAAACGGCAGTCCGCCTGTAAAGATGATTTGGCGGTAAAACATGCGCACAGCCTCGCTGGCATTGAGACCAAGAGTTGACAGGATCGCCTCAGCTTTCATTTTTTCAGCGCTGGGGATCCTGATGTTCAGCGTTGCAGTTGGCATAAGATCATCTCCTTTGTTATTATTGTACTGCTAACGACAGTACAAATCAAGAGAAGGGTGAGGGGGGCAAAGCGGGAGAAGCTTGGGCAGATGCAAATCGTGTCTCGCGTTTTCTTCCTTGCGGGCGGGGAACTGCCGCGCTATAATTATTTGAAAACAAACACAAAGAATGGACGGGCTGCAAGCCCGTTCGGAAAGGCGGAGGCGCATGAATGTTCCAAAGATCGTAGGTGACATTTTTCTCCTGGGCGGTTTGATCTATGCGTTCGTCCTGGGCCGGGAGCTTATCAAAAACAGAGAAGCGCTCAGAAGCGCGCCCGGAGATCTGAAGCTGATCAGCGTGCTTGAATTCTTTATCTTTTTTCTGTGCACCATCGGCGTCTCGGACTTTCTGCTCAACACGCTGATGATCAAGAAGCTGAAGCTTTCCGACGACAAAGGGCTTCCCAGCTGTCTCATCGCTTCGACGATCGTGCCCGGGGCGTTCATCTCTTTCAGCTATCTTCAGGCGGAGAATTCTGCTGATGCGCTGACGCTGCTTCTGTTCATGCTCTGCCTCGCGGCCGGGGCTGTTGGCGGCGGACGCGCGGTCAGCCGCATGAACGGCGCGGCGATCAAAAAGATCATGGGCTATGCGCTTTTGTGCTCCATGGCGGCGCTGATCGTCAAAATGGCTGTCGGCGCAGGGGTGACCGGAAGCGACGTCGGCCTGCGCGGCGCAAAGCTGCTCGCCATGTGCGCGGGCTGTGTCGGCATCGGCTTTATCAATATGATGGGTGTTCCCTGCAAGCCTATTGCCGTGACCATGCTCCTGCTGCTGGGGCTTTCGCCCGTTGCCGCTCTGACGCTGACGATCGTGCTCGGCATCATCGTTCCCATGAGCGGCGGCGTGTCGATCGTCAGGGGCGGCCTGTACAACCGCAAGATGGTGCTTGCCGCGATGACTGCCGGCAGCGCCGCCTCGGTCTTGGGCGTGATGCTGGCCATATCGATGGATCCGCTGCTGCTCAACATCCTGCTGATCATCGTCATGCTGGTCGCCGTCATCAGTATTTTCAAGAAATAAGCTGCATTTGAAGAACGGAAAAAGAAGCGTAAAGCAGTGTTTCGGCACGGCTTTGCGCTTCTTTTGCTGTCGGAGGGCATGTGCGAAAACAAGCCTTGCTTCTGAGGTGCTGTCTCATTCGTCAAAAATAAAAATCAGTTTATTTTTGTCCTTGACACGGAAATGCTGTTCTGATATAGTTACCTCAGTTCAAAATAGAACGATATATAAAATTGAGGTTTACGCACATGGGATGCATCAAGCAGACTTCTGAGCCGAGCATAAAAAAGAGTCTCCGAGGCGGTGCGGGCGAAGCGAAGTTCTACGCGTCCTCCCTACCGCAGGACGACGCCTGTTTTCAGACAGCGGCGCGCATCGAGCTTGAGCCGGGCGCTTCCATCGGCTTTCACCGGCACGAGGACGATGAAGAGGTCTACGCCATCGTCTCCGGTGAAGGGACCTATTTTTTCGACGGCGGAGACGTTCCCGCGCGAAGCGGCGATATCTTTACGACGCTGCGGGGGATGTCTCACGGCCTGCGCAATGACGGCGCTTCGCCGCTCGTGTTTTTTGCGGTGGTCGCCAAGCGCTAGGCATTGGCTGAGTGTTTATGCTGAATTCGCAATGAATTCATAATGAAAATACAGAGGAGGAACCATTGATGTCTAAGAAAACTCTTTCAGTTCTGTTCGCCGCTTTTGCGGCATCCGCGCTTCTGGTCTCGGCCGCTTCGGCTGCGGTGACGATCAAAGTGGGGCACGTTCTCAACTCCGACCACTCGTGGCACAAAAACCTTGCCGGTTTTGCCGAGGAAGTGGGCAAGGCTACTGAAGGCCGCGTCAACATTCAGGTGTATCCCAGCGGCCAGCTTGGCAACGAAAAGGATATGGTCGAGGGCCTGACGCTCGGCATCATCGACGCCGGTCTGATCGGCGGCGGCTCGTTCCAGTCGATCGACGCGAAGTTCGGCATCGAAGCGCTTCCCTATGCCTGGCCCACGCACGAGGCTGCCTACAAGGCTTTTGACGGCAAGCTCGGCGAGTATCTGTTCAATCTGCTCGGCAGCAAGGGGATCGTCGGTCTTGCCTGGTGGGAGAACGGGTTCCGCCACATCACGAACAACGTGAAGCCGGTGGCCGTCCCTGAGGACATCAAGGGGCTGAAGCTCCGCGTGACGCCCGACAAGATGCGTCTCGACACGTTTGAGCAGCTTGGCTCTGCGCCCGTGGCCATCAACTTCGGCGAGCTGTATTCGTCGCTCCAGCAGGGCGTCGTCGACGGTCAGGAGAATCCTTACGCGATCATCTACTCGAACGCGTTCTACGAAGTTCAGAAGTATCTGTCCAAGTCCGGCCACATCTGGGGTTCCGCAGTTCTCTGCGTGAACAGCAGCGTCTGGGGCCAGCTCTCCGCCGCCGACCAGAAGACGGTTGCCGAGCTCGCTCACAAGTGGGGCGAGAATCAGCGCAAGGAGACGATCGCCGAGGAGGAGAACTTCCTGAAGCTGCTTGCTGACAAGGGCATGCAGATCAACGAGGTTGACAAGGCGGCGTTCCAGAAGGCTGTCCAGCCCGTCTGGGAGAAGTATGAGAGCGTCTTCGGCAAAGAGCTGATGGACCTGGTCCGCGAATACGGGAAATAAAAACAGCAATGTCTCAGAATAAACCGATTCTCAAGAGGGCTTTTCGCCCTCTTGAATTTATGTTGATGCTGGGCGTGCTGGCGACGTTCCTTGTCGTTCTGCTGGAAGTGGTGTCGCGCTACGTTTTTCATCACTCCATCGCCTGGGGCGGCGAAGTGTGCACGACGCTGCTGGTGTGGATCACGTTTGTCGGCGGCGCGGTCGCCCTGCTCGACGGCGGGCACATGTGCGTCGATCTGGTGATGAACCGGATTTCGTCGCCGGGTGTGAAGAAGGTGCTCGGCGCGATCGGTTCTCTGGCCATGCTTGCATTTGCCGTCTGCGGCGCGTTCGGGGGCTGGAAGCTGGCGCTCCGCACCTGGAACATGACGACGACGACGCTGCAGATCCCGGCCGGCATCCTCTATCTTGCATTTCCCGTCGGCTGCGTTTTGATCGCGATCGTCTGTCTGCGCCAGTTTTTCGCGGCGCTGGGGACAAAGGGGGAGTAGACTGTGCTGACTCTTGCTCTGACGCTGATTGGCGGCATCGCTCTTGGCATTCCCGTTTCGTTTGCGATCGCGATTTCCGGCCTTGCATATCTGGCGTTTGAAACGTCCCTGCCGCTGCTGGTCGTTGCCCAGCGCATGGTCGTGGGCGCCGATTCGTTCTCGCTTCTGGCCATCCCGCTGTTCCTTCTTGCCGGCTCGCTGATGGCAGAGGGCGACATCACGCCGCGCATCATGCGCTTTGCCTCGGCCATGGTCGGCCATATTCGCGGCGGGCTGGCGATGATCATGGTCGTTTCGTGCATGTTTTTCGGTGCGATCTCCGGCTCGGGCGTTGCCGACGTGGTCGCCATCGGCTCGATCATGCTGCCTGCGATGGGCAGCCAGAACTATAAGCCCGCGTTCTCCGCGTCGCTTCTCGGCTGCGGCGGCGCGCTGGCGACGATCATCCCGCCGAGTATCGTCCTCGTCGTGCTTGGCGTTTCGATGGGCGTCTCGATCGGCAAGCTGTTCATCGCCGGTTTTATCCCCGGGATTCTTTCCGGCGGCGCTCTGATGGCGATCTCTTATTACTATGCGATGAAGGACGGCTATCCTCGTCTTCCGAAGACGAGCGCCAAAGAGCGCCTGGAAGCGTTCAAAGGAGCGTTCCTGCCGCTGCTGACGCCGGCGATCATCATTGTTGGCATTCTGCAGGGCATCTTTACGGCCACGGAGGCCGGCGCGGTCGCGGCGTTTTATGCGCTGATCCTTTCGAAGTACGTGTATCGCAAGCTGAGCTGGCACCGTTTCTTTGAGATCTGTCTCGAAGTTGCGAAATCGAGCGCCGTCGTGCTGTTCATCATCGCCGCGGCGAGCCTGTTCGGCTGGATCCTGACGGCGGAAGACATCCCGCAGATGATTGCAAAGGCGATCCTGAGCGTTTCCCATAACTACTGGGTCGTCCTGATCTTCTTCAATCTGCTGCTCCTCGTGCTCGGCACGTTCATGGAGACGACGGCGATCATCCTGATCGTCATTCCGATCTTCCTGCCGGTGATGAAGCAGATCGGCGTCGATCCCATCCATCTGGGCATCATGGTCTGCGTCAACCTCGCCGTGGGCGCAAATACGCCTCCTCTCGGCGTCGACCTGATGACGGCGTGCAAGGTCGCGGGCGTTCCTTATGAAGATTCGTTCCGCTACGTCGGCCTGTTCCTTCTGGCCATGACGACCGTCCTTGTGCTGCTCATCGCCTTCCCCGCGCTGTCGACGTGGCTCCCGTCGCTCATCGTTTCCGGGGCGTGAGTCCTGGCTGTACAGAAAAAATAGACAGGCCCATCGGCATTGCCGGTGGGCCTGTCTGGTTAGTATGCATTTTATGATTTGGGGGGGCAGCATGGGACCTCGTCCGTTCGATAAATAGTATCAGGCCTCTTCTGGCGGTGACGGCGGTTCTGCCATTGACACGACCGAGACAATCGGTTATGCTCATAGTTGATAAGGGAAAATCTTGAATATCTTCGTGAAAAAGCGGTGTCTTGCCGTCTCATGCGCATTTCGATGCACCTGATGGCGGAAGGAGCCGCCAGGGCGCGGGGCGGAAAGCTGGGCTCGGCCAAAAAGCTGGAGCCGGAGGATATTGAACGGATCTATGCCGCAGCACGGGGCTGATCCGGCAGAAAAGGAGACAGTTTTATGATTGAAAGACCGATACTTGGCATCTCGATGGGGGACCCTTTCGGCAACGGACCGGAGATCACGGTGAAGGCTCTGAACTCGCGCGCCGTCTACGAGCGCTGCAAGCCGCTGATCGTCGGCGACCGGGCGGCGATGGAATACGCCCTTGCCGTGTCTGCAAAGGTGAACGGCATTCATTTAAAGCTTCATGTCGTCGCGTCGCCCGAAGAGGGGCTCTACGAGCACGGAACGATCGATCTCATCGATCTGGGATACCTGAAGGACTCGGACATCCCGAATACGCTCGCGAAGGATAAGTCGGAGCCCTTCCGTCTGGGACCGACGAAGCTCGGCGGCGAGGCTTCCTTCCAGTACGTCGTGAAGGTGATCGAGCTTGCCATGGCGAACAAAGTCGACGCGACCGTGACCAACGCGTTTTCCAAAGAGGCCATCAACATGGCCGGCCATCATTACAGCGGACATACCGAGGTGTACGCTGATTACACGCACACGAAGCGGTACGCCATGATGCTCGCGCACGAGGACCTGCGCGTGGTCCACGTTTCAACGCACGTCTCGCTCAGGCAGGCCTGCGATCGCGTCAAAAAAGCGCGGGTGCTCGACTGCATCCACATGGCCAACGACGCCATGAAGGCGATCGGGATCGCAAATCCCAAGATCGGCGTCGCTGGGCTGAACCCCCATTGCGGCGAGAACGGCATGTTCGGCACGGAAGAAGTCGAGGAGATCCAGCCGGCGATCGACGCCGCGCTGGCTGAGGGGATCAACATCCCTGAAAAAAAGCCGACGCCGCCGGACACCGTTTTCTCCAAGGCGCTGGGCGGCTGGTATGACATCGTCGTGGTCATGTACCACGACCAGGGCCATATCCCGCTGAAGGTGAAGGGCTTTGTGTACAACAAGGCCGAGCAGCACTGGGACGCCGTTGCGGGCATCAACGCCACGCTCGGGCTGCCGATCGTGCGCGTCTCCGTCGATCACGGCACCGGCTACGGCCACGCGGGCGACGGCCATGCTAATGAGCTGAGCCTGATCAACGCCATGGAGCTGGCGATCCTCTACGGGAAAAACCGCCGCTGAGCAGATTGACAGAGCGGCTGCAAAAAAACAAGTCAAAAAAAGGGAGCTCCCGGCAGGAATACCCTGTCGGAAGCTCCCTTTTGCAAAGATCGGGCGTGCACACAAGTGTGCTTGGGCAAAACGCGCGATGCCGCTGTTTGCGGACAAAACCGCAATGGCACGTTTGCGGAAGCGCAGCTTGGTCATTGTGACGCGGCCGCCCTCCTTTGAATTTAAATATATCCCTTTTTATAAAAGTGTTTCAGCTCGACAAACCGGAATATGTTGATCCAAAACTTCTCTTATCGAATCATTAAAGTTTTCTGTGATCAGAGTGATCTTTTCTCCATTCGATTGGTAACCGTCTATGATCTGGTGATTATCTTGCTTCAGCTGTTCGACTGTGCAATAAGAATCATCAAGCTTTGTTTCGATATCAGAACCATGTGATTTTATTTCTTCAAAATGCGAATCGATATATTCATCCGACATCGCAAGACAAATGAATCTTATCGACTGAAGATACCGCTCATCAAAACTATTTCTCCAGTCAAAAGGTATATAACAGCCCTCAACAATAAGGTTCTGCTCATTCTCAACAGCAGTCTTTATTATCTCCCGCACTATTGGCCAAAGATGATCTGTAAGTTCATCATCATCTTCTGGTGTGAGATCAGTCATGCCGCTGCGAATAAGCCCCATCTTCAAATGGTCAATTGAAAAATAAGGGTATTTGTTTTTCTCAAGCATCCGTTGTGCCAGAATCGTTTTCCCGACATGGGAGGCACCC
>Ga0129307_1002020_pt1 | contig 18128 bp, 15 predicted proteins | sample P1105metagenome_FD_94437 | JGI IMG/M metagenome (GOLD analysis project Ga0129307, IMG submission 94437) | Capybara group fecal microbial communities from Wisconsin, USA - P1105 metagenome | ecosystem: Host-associated > Mammals > Digestive system > Large intestine > Fecal | place: USA: Wisconsin... | reverse complement strand
TAACTTTGGAGAAAGTGGTAGATCGCCTTTGTGAGACCATTTGCGCCCTTACCTCTGACACCATTCATAGCATTACTGCTCGTTCTTGGATTTTATCTTGTTTTTATTGAAGAATAGTATTAATAATCAAGCAAAGGGTCCTCCCAGCCCGATGCGAATTTTTCTCCCTCCTAAAACACACACAACAAGAAACGCCGCCCGTCGGGCGGCGTTTCTTGTTGCGAGACACCGCAAATGCCTATTGAAGGCAGCGGACCTTTCTGTGCGGGGGAGTACGGGGGACGGCAGTCACTTCGTGCGAAATCAAATACCCCGCAATGTCTTGCGGCGAGCGCAGCGAGAACTTTTGACACCGCGCAGCGGTACCAAATTAACGGCATTATGAAAACACCGCCCATTGCACGGCGTTTCTTATTCATTTACCTTGTCAAACCGGAGAACCCGGTATAAAATAATGATGAAAAATATCCTGACTGGAGATGTTTACCATGAGAGACGGTTTTATTTCTGTGGCTTGCGGAACACCGATGCTGCGGCTTGCGGACTGCCACTACAACGCGGAACAGACCTTTATCATGATGCGCCAGGCGGAAAAGGCCGGTGTCAAGGTGCTGGTGTTGCCGGAGTTGGGACTGACAGGCTATACCTGCGGCGACCTGTTCTATCAGGACACCCTGCTGCGGGGCGCCGAGGAGGCACTGTCCACGGTGCTGGCCGCCACCCGAAACCTGGAGGTGGTGACGTCGGTGGGTCTGCCGGTACGGTACAATAACAAATTGTATAACTGCGCCGCAGTTATACAAAAAGGAAAAATTTTAGGTTTGATACCAAAGGTTCACCTACCCAACTACGGCGAGTTTTACGAGAAGCGACAGTTTGCCCCGGCACTGGAAAATGGCACATATGTAACGCTCTGCGGGCAGAATGATGTCTGGTTCCAGGCGGGACAGGTGTTCCGGTGCAATAATATACCGGATTTGGTACTGGGGTTTGAGATCTGCGAGGATCTTTGGACGCCGGATTCCCCTTCCGTGAATATGGCGCAGGCGGGCGCCACCATTATTGGAAATCTGTCCGCCAGCAATGACCTGATCGGCAAGGACGCCTACCGCCGCCAGCTGGTGACCATGCAGTCCGCCAAGCTGCTGTGCGGCTATATCTATTCCAGCTCCGGCGAGGGCGAGTCCACCTCCGACGTGGTGTTCGGCGCTCATCAGCTCATTGCCGAGAACGGCACACTGCTGGCGGAGCGCCGCTTCGACGGCGGGCTGTTGATTTCTGAAATTGACGTCCAGCGGCTGGCCTACGAGCGCCGCCGGACCCAGGTGATGGACCCGGCGTCGGCACCTGGCAATATGACCTTCTCCCTGACCCTATCTCCCACTAAGCTGACCCGCTATGTGGCTCCCATGCCCTTTGTCCCCGAGGGCAAGGAGGACAGGGACTCCCGCTGCCGGGAGATTCTGCTGATCGCCTCCCTGGGATTGAAGCAGCGGCTGGAGCACACCGGCGCCAAGACTGCCGTGGTGGGTCTCTCCGGCGGCCTGGACTCCACTCTGGCGGTGCTGATCACGGGTCTGGCCATGAAGATGCTGAACCGGCCTATGACGGATATTGTGGCTGTTACCATGCCTTGCTTCGGCACCACAGACCGGACGAAGAACAACGCCGTCATCCTGGCGGAGCGTATGGGCGCGACCTTGCGGACGGTGGATATTTCCAACAGCGTCCGCAGCCACTTCAAAGATATCGGCCACGACATGGAGGACCACTCCGTCACCTTTGAGAACGGACAGGCCCGTGAGCGGACCCAGGTGCTGATGGATATCGCAAACCAGACTGGAGGCATCGTAATCGGCACCGGTGACCTGAGTGAACTGGCACTGGGCTGGTGCACCTATAATGGCGACCACATGAGCATGTACGCCGTCAACTGCTCCATCCCCAAGACCCTGGTGCGGCATCTGGTCAAGTATCTGGCGCGGGACAACGCCAAGAAGGATGAGGAGCTGCGGGACGTGCTGGAGGACATTCTGGACACTCCTGTCTCTCCGGAGCTGCTGCCCGCCGTCAAGGGTGAGATCGCACAGAAAACAGAGGATCTGGTGGGACCCTACGAGCTCCATGATTTCTTCCTGTACTATATCGTCCGCTGGGGGTTTGGGCCCAAAAAGGTGTTCCGCCTGGCGGAATATGCGCTGGGAGAACAGTACAGCCGGGATGTGATTTTGAAGTGGCTCAAGACCTTCTACCGCCGCTTTTTCTCTCAGCAGTTCAAGCGCAACTGCCTCCCCGATGGACCCAAGGTGGGCTCCGTGGCCTTCTCTCCACGGGGTGACTGGCGGATGCCAAGCGACGCAAAAATAAATCTGTGGCAGGCGGAGCTGGAGACACTGGAATAAACAGAATTTGGACAAAAACGGCTGGACATCTGTTCAGCCGTCTTTTGCATTTTTCAACAAGGTATGCTATGATAGCTGAAAATAATCCGCAGATTGCTTTTTATTACTCAGAAAGGAAAAACCTCTTTGAAAACCATCTCAACCTCCAAACAGGAACAGCGGGCAAAGACATTGGAAAAGAGCCCCGTTACACAAACCCTGGGCTGGACGCTGCTTTGGGTGGCTTTATCTGGCGCAGGACTGGGCCTGTTGTCTCTTCTGTATGCCATTGGTCCCTATGAACGGCAAATATGGATCAGCTATTTTCACCACCCGTTGATTCTTCTGCTGAACATCCTGCCGGTAGTGATTCTATCATTTTTATTCTACTGTCTGTACGGTGCTGCCAGGCCAGCGTTTATCACCACAGCGGTCATCGTCATGGGGCTGACATTGGGAGACTATTACCTGCTGAAATTCCGGGATGACCCTTTGATGTTTGAGGACATTCTGAATTTGAAGGAGGCGTTGGCCATCACGGCGGCGCAGAAATACGACCTGTCGCCGGACCGGCGGATGCTGTTTGGCGCGGTCTGTATTTTGCTGGGAATCCTGTTTCTTTCGCTGCTGGTGAAGCGCCGGCTTACCCTCTCCTTCCGGCGCCGGTTGGTCCTGGCACTGATTCCGGCGGCGGTCCTGGGGTTGGTATACCTGCTCTGCTCCGACGACAACATCTATGAGTTCAAGACGCAAAACTACGAGGCGATCAACCGGTGGTCTTCCACCCAGGTATACATTTCCAAGGGCTTCGTGTATCCCTTTTTCCACAGTATCAGCGCGGACAAAATAGAAAAGCCGGAGGGCTACCGGGCTTCGGATGCTCAGGAGATCCTCAGGGGCTACGAGAGTCAGGACATCCCGGCGGACAAGCAGGTCAGCGTAGTGACCATCCAGTTGGAGGCCTTCGCCGATTTTTCAGACAGCGGTGTTCCAGGTGTAGACTGGGAGCGGGCCTATGAAACTTATCACGGAATCCTGGAGGAGAGCTACCATGGCCGTCTCATCGACAACGTCTTTGCAGGCGGGACCGTCAAAACGGAGCGCACCTTCCTCACAGGTTTCGTGGAAGTGGAAAACTTCCGGAAATCCGTCAACTCCTATGCCTGGTACTTCAGTGAACAGGGCTACACGGTGCTGGGCAGCCATCCCTGCTATCAATGGTTCTACAACCGAAAGAACGTCAATACTTATCTGGGACTTCCCACCTATTACTTTTTTGAGAATCGCTATCAGGAGCTGGCCGGCAGCATTGCCAAGGACGAAATCCTGATGCCGGATATTTTCCAGCTCTATCAGAAGGCGGCCGCTGATGGCACGCCGGTGTTCTCCTTTAACGTTACCTATCAGGGCCACGGTCCCTATGACACAGAGAGCAACCAGTGGGGTGTAACTTATACCGACGGGCGGTATTCCACAGAGACCACCAATATTGTGGATAACTATCTGGGTTCCATCCAAGACACGGCGGAGAATCTGCGGGTCCTGCTGGATCAGTTTGCCGCCCTGGAGGAGCCGGTAGTGGTGGTGATCTACGGCGACCACCGGCCCTGGCTGGGAGACGGAAACTCGGCTTATACGGAACTGGGTGTGGATATGGACACCTCTGGCACCCAGGGACTTTACAACAAGTATTCCACGGACTATATCATCTGGGCCAACGAGGCGGCCAAGGCCGTCATCGGGAACAGCTTTACGGGCCAGGGACAGGACATTTCTCCCAACTTCCTGATGAACCAGCTGTTCTCTCTCTGCGGATGGAAGGGAAATGCTTACATACAGGCCGCGGAGGAAATCTGGCAGCAGATGCCGGTGATTACCACCATCGGCCGCTTCTGTTGGGAGGACCGGTATTACCGGGAGGCAGAACTGCCGGAAGAGGCAAAGTCCACCCTGCAAAAATTCCGCTGCATTCAGTATTACTGGGAACACAACTTCCAGGGATAAAAAACGCCGGGACCCAAAACGGGTCCCGGCGAAAATTTGGGCGGCAAAAAAGGACATCCGAAAGGATGTCCTTTCCTTTGGCTCGAAATCAGCCGAGCTGGTTGAGCTTCAGGGTCATGGCGCTCTTGCGGTGAGCGGCCGTGTTCTTGTGCAGAACGCCCTTAGCAACAGCCTGATCGACCTTCTTGACTGCAACTTTGTATGCGCCATCGGCCTCGGTGCGATTGCCTTCTGCGGCAGCGACCTCGAACTTCTTAATGGCGGTCTTCAGTGCGGACTTTTCGGCCTTATTGCGGGCGTTTCTCGCTTCGGCGATCAGAACGCGCTTTTTGGCAGACTTGATATTCGGCAAACCAAACACCTCCTTAGGCAAAATCGGGGGAGAAAACAACAATTCTCCCGTGCAGAATGATATTTTAACAGCTATCCGCCTAAAAAGCAAGGGTTTTTTTGCAATTTTGGAACAAAAAATGCATATTGTGTTTGAAAGCGCAAAACCTACCCTTTGAACACAAGATTTAGGGACAGTTTTGTAGAAAATTCCGGCTGTGCCGGAGGTTTCACAGGACGGAGAGGAGCGAGGGAGATGTTTGTCAAACGGACGGATCTGGCGCTGGAGGCCAGGGAGCTGTGGCAGGAATCCGCGGAAAAAACCACCCGGCTGGCAGGAGTCAAATCCTCCAAAACCAAGCTGGAGGGTTATCCCCTGACCCGGGTGGACATTCTGGACAGCCGAGGCGAGGAGACCCTGGGCAAGCCAAAGGGCACCTATCGAACCATCGACCTGACTACGTTCTGGCAGCGGAAATCGGACTTCTTTGAGCGGGCGGTCCGGGCGGTGGGCAGCCAGCTGAAGGAGCTGCTGCCGGCGGAGGGGCCGGCCCTCATTATCGGCTTGGGCAACGACGCCATGACTCCGGACGCGGTGGGGCCGCTGACCGTGAACAGCGTCCTGATCACCCGGCATCTCATTGCCGCGATGCCCAAGCATTTCGCCGGCTTCCGTCCGGTGGCGGCGTTCCGCACCGGGGTGCTGGGAACCACGGGCGTAGAGTCCGCCGAGGCGGTGCGGGGGCTGGCGGCGGAGATCCACCCCGCCCTGATTATCGCCATTGATGCCCTGGCCTCCCGCCGGGTGGGACGGGTGTGCACCACCGTGCAGCTCAGCGACACGGGTATCATCCCTGGCTCCGGCGTGGGAAACCACCGGGCGGCGCTGAACCAGGAGACGCTGGGCGTGCCGGTGTTCGCTATCGGCATCCCCACGGTGGTAGACGCCGCCACCTTGGCGGCGGATCTGCTGGAGGAGTCCGGCATCACGGAAATCGACGAGGAAAAGCTTCGGGGCAGCCAGCAGAACCTGATGGTGACACCCCGGGACATTGACCAACAGGTGCGGGATCTGGCCAAGGTGGTGGGCTACGGTATCAACTGGGCGCTGCAGGATCTGGAGATCGAGGAGATCAATGCCCTGCTGTCATAGGGGGGCGGATGGCCGTCCGGGGGTGCCATGGTATTTCCTGCAAGGGGAACTGAAAAAGGAAACCGGCCCTTTGCCAGGTGATCGTAAAACAGCAAAATTCAAAAAATGGCTAAAATCTTGTGCACAGTAAGGAAACGGTGAGACCCTGTTGTACAGAACGAAGTGGTGTAAAGCAGCCCGAACACCAAAATGTCCGGACTGCTGCTTTCAGAGCTTGCCTTGTGCAGAAGTGCGCTATTGGAATAACCAGACGGCTTAAACTGCCGGATCATAATTGGACCATGCGGTAGCCAGGCTGCGTATATGCAGCACATTTATTTCAGGTCTCTCCTCCTACCTGTATCGTCCGGAAACCCTCTCCATGAACCTCCTTTGATTCCAGAACGATCAGGAAGGATTGAGGATCTACTTTCTTTACGATTTTCTGAATCTGATACATTTCCTTGTTGCTGCAGGCGCATATGACCATCTGTTTCTGTGCCCCCTGATATCCACCCTGCACCCCTATCACAGTGGTTCCGCGCTGGCAAGCCTTGTCGATTCCATGACAAATCTGCTTTCCGAAATCCGTGACAATCAACGCCGTTTTACCAGCGTTTGCGCCGTACATGACCTTATCAACCATAATCGCAAAAATATAATTCACGATCATTCCGTAAATGATTCCATCAATATCCCGGAAGAGTATGCCGCCTACCAGAATAATACCTACATCGGACAGGAATGCGATATTTCCAAGAGACAGGTGGGGCATGACTGCCTTGACCGCCATTATGATAAAGTCTGATCCTCCGGTGGACGAATTCTGGGTATAAATAAGTGCATACCCCAGTCCGCCGAAGATGCCAGTGCAGAGCGCTGCCAGAAGCCGGCTCCCATCATAGACAGGAAACAAGGGCGCCACATAGTCAATAATCAATGAAGAGAGAATCATGCAGCGAATGGAACTCACAAAAAATTTTTTTCCGAGGAGGTGATAGCAAAGAATCGCTACGGGCACATTTAACAGAATTGTTGAAAGCCCAATTGGAACGTTCAAAAAATGATGCAGAATGATGGAAATTCCGGAGAAACCAGTCATGGGAAATTGTGCCTGAACGGCAAAATTGTAGATACCAACAGCAATCAGTATGCTGCCAATACATTCCCACAATATTTGTTTCACCGCTTGCAGTAGTTTCAAATGGGGATATAATTTTTTCACCATAACAAAGCCTCCAGGTTGCAGTCAACTTACGCATTATATGCGCAAAAGAGCGACAGCGTATCATATTTTATGATACGCTGTCGCTCTTTTAATGGCAGTAAACTACCACAAACACTCGCCTTTGTCAAGCGCAGCATTTCCACCGTTTTAGTCTTCCATGGCCTGCTCGGTGAGTTCTGTCAGGAACTGCTCCACATTGCAGTGTTCTTTTGCGGTATTCCTGCGAATACGAACGCTTATTCTGCTTTCTATATATCTGTCCAAAGGCCGGACCAGAGCGGTCCGGCCCCTCGTTATACATCCAGTTCCAGCACTACCGGGCAGTGGTCGCTGCCCATTACCTCGCTCCAGATGTCGGCGTTTTTGATCTTTTCTTTCAGCCGCTCCGACACGATAAAGTAGTCGATGCGCCAGCCCGCGTTGTTCTTCCGGGCGTTGAAACGGTAGCTCCACCAGGAGTAGGCCCCGGTCTTGTCGGGGTAGAGATAACGGAAGGTGTCCACAAAGCCGCTTCCCAGCAACTGGGTCATCTTGGCCCGCTCCTCATCAGAGAAGCCGGGGTTCATGCGGTTGGACTTGGGATTCTTGATATCGATTTCTTCATGGGCAACGTTCAGATCGCCGCAGTAGACCACCGGCTTTTTCGCGTCCAGCTCCAGCAGATACTCCCGGATATCGTCCTCCCAGGTCATGCGGTAGTCCAGCCGGGCCAGCTGGTCTTTGGAGTTGGGGGTGTAGCAGCAGACCAGGTAAAAGTCCGGGTACTCCGCCGTGATGACCCGGCCCTCATGGCGGTGCTCATCGATGCCGAAATCGTAGGTGACGTTTAGCGGCTCGGCCTTTGTAAAGATGGCGGTGCCGGAATATCCCGCCTTGTCGGCGCTGTTCCAGAACCGGGTGTAGCCCGGCAGGTCAAACTCTGCCTGTTCCGGCCGCATCTTCGTTTCCTGCAGGCAGATCACATCTGCGTCGGCGAAGGAACAGAAGTCCAGAAAGCCTTTCCCCAGGCAGGCCCGCAGGCCGTTGACGTTCCAGGACACCAGTCTCATATCATCGTTTCCTTTCCATATGTGTTGTTTTTCCCATTCTATCTGATATTGAGGAAGAAAACAACCTTGTCTGTCAGGAAAAAAGAGAGTAGAATATAAAAACACGACAACATGAGACGGAGGGTCCTATGGAACGAGCAAATCGCGGGCTGCGGAATATGACCGAGGGAAGCCCGGCGGGACATATTTTCTATTTCGCCCTGCCGCTGCTGGCGGGCAGCTTCCTTCAGCAGCTGTACAACATGGTGGACTCCTGGGTGGTGGGCAACTATGTGGGAGACGGGGCCTTGGCCGCCGTTGGCGTGGGGTTCCCGGTGATCTTCATGTTTACCTCCCTGTTCATGGGAATCTCCAATGGCGGAACGGTGGTGATCTCCCAGTACTACGGGGCCGGAAAACTGGACCGTGTGCGGGACGCTGTGGACACTATCTATACCACCTTTGTGATTTCCGCCATCCCGGTGACAGTGCTGGCTCTGCTGCTGGTAAAGCCGCTGCTGCTGTTGATGCGGGTGGAGGACAGCGCTTACCATGAGGCGTGGGTCTATCTGATGATTGTCTGCGCCGGACTCATCGGCACCATCGGGTATAACATCAACGCGGGCATTCTCAACGGCATCGGCAACAGCCGCACCACCCTGCTGTTTCTCGGTGTCGCCGCGGGGATGAACATCGTGCTGGATCTGGTGCTGGTGCTGTTCGCTGGAATGGGTGTGACCGGTGTGGCCCTGGGGACCATCATCTCCCAGTCCTTCTCCTGGCTGTTCGGCCTGTTCTATATCAACCGCAATTATCCTCAGATTTCCATCCATCCCTTCTGCTTCCGGTTTGACCGGACGCTGTTCCGTCAGGTGTTGGGCATCGGCCTGCCGGCGGGATTGCAGATGTCCCTGGTGTCTATCGGCATTATTCTGGTGATGAGCAAGGTGAACACCTTCGGGAAGGCGTTCACCGCCGGCTATAATGTGGGCAACAAGCTGGACAGCATGGCATTTTTGGTGGTGCAGGCTTTGACCAATGCCGTCACCGCCTATGTGGGGCAGAACACCGGCGCCAACAAGCCAGACCGGGTCCGTACCGGCGTCCGGATCACCGTGACCGCCGCCATGGGCTGGAGCTTGCTGATGATGCTGCTCCTGCTGCCCTTTGGAAAGCAGCTGATCAGCCTGTTTTCCCCCAGCGGGACGGTGGTGGAGGCCGGATATCTCTATCTGAAAGGCATTATGCCCTTTTACGCGCTGTTCAGCGTGTTCTATGTGCTCAACGGCGCCATGCGCGGCGCGGGAAACAGCGTGTTTCCCATGATGACCTCCATCCTCTCTCTGATTGTCCTGCGTGTGCCCATGGTCTATCTGCTGGCCAACCGCTTCGGGCCGGAATATATGTACTACGGCGTGGGCATCGGCTGGATCGGCGGCTTCCTGGTCTGTGTCACCTATTATCTCTCCGGCCGCTGGAAGCGGGCGTCTTTGGCGGAGGAGCCGCGTTACTCCGACAAAAATAAAGCCTGATCCTCACGGGATCCATGGAAAAGCTGAATATCCCAAAAAGCGCCGCCCACGGGAGTCTATTCTTCCGGGGGCGGCAAAGTGTTTAATTACCGGATGAAATTGGTGCGCAGCTTGGGTTCATATTCCGGGACGGAGACTCCCTGCGCCTCTCCGGCCTGCCGGGACTTCAGCATCCAGGCCATGTTCTGGCCCAGAGTCCGCATGGTCTGCAGGCCCTCCTCATCCTGCAGCACATCCTCGGGTTTGGAACCATGGACCTGGTTCCAGTACTGGGAGGGAACCACCGGCATATTGGAGATGGTGAAATACTTGTTCAGCCGGTCATAGGCCGCGCTGGCGCCGCCCCGTCGGCAGGAGACCACCGCGGCGGCGGCCTTACCGGCCATCTTGCCGCCGGCGATGTAGAACAGACGGTCCAGCAGAGCACACAATTGTCCGGCAGGGCCAGCGTAGTACACTGGGGAGCCTACCACGATCCCGTCGTAATTATCAATGATTTCCTCCAGCTGGTTGACCTGGTCGTCAAAGATGCAGCGGCCGGTTTGGGCGCATTTGCCGCAGGCGATGCACCCGGCCACGGGCTGGGTTCCGATCCAGTGGAAGTCCGTCTCCACTCCGTTTTTCTCAAGGGTAGCCGCTACCTCCCGCAGGGCCGTATAGGTGCAGCCATGCTGATGGGGACTTCCATTGATGAGAAGTACTTTCATATCCGCATCCTCCTGTCCATGTGAAAAAAATCAGATGGTACTCCTATTTTACCGCACATTGCCGCGGGTTGCAAGGCACACGGGATCGCGAAAGGATACGGAAAAGGACCGGGAGTGCTTGTATTGTCTGGAAAAAAGGTCTATAATATATCAATCTGATGCTGAGAAATCAGTTTGATGCTGACTGTGAATACCGGCGCTCTTCCATTCGGAGCCGCCGTTGATAAAGGAGAAATCCCATGGAAAAGAAAAAGTTCTATATCACCACCCCCATCTACTACCCCTCGGACAAGCTGCACATCGGCCACACCTACTGCACTGTGGCTACCGATGCCATGGCCCGCTATAAGCGGCTGGCCGGGTATGACGTCATGTTCCTCACCGGCACCGACGAACATGGCCAGAAGATCGAGGACAAGGCCAAGGAGGCCGGCGTCACGCCCAAGGAGTTCGTGGACCGCATTGTGGAAGGCCCCCAGGGCGTGAAAGATCTGTGGAAGCTGATGAACATCTCCAACGACCGGTTCATCCGCACCACCGACGACTATCATGTGGGCGCCATCCAGAAGATATTCAAGAAGATGTACGACAACGGTGATATCTACAAGGGCACCTACAAGGGCAAATACTGCAAGCCCTGCGAGTCCTTCTGGACCGAGAGCCAGCTGGTGGACGGCAAGTGCCCCGACTGTGGCCGGGAGGTTCAGGATGCCGAGGAGGAGGCCTATTTCTTCCGCCTGAGCAAGTACGCCGACAAGGTCCGGGATCTGCTGGTCAACACCGACTTCCTCCAGCCCCGCAGCCGTGTCAATGAGATGGTGAAGAACTTCATCGACCCCGGTTTGGAGGATCTTTGCGTCTCCCGCACCAGCTTCACCTGGGGCATCCCTGTGGACTTCGACCCGGGTCATGTGGTCTATGTGTGGGTGGACGCCCTGTTCAACTACACTACCGCCCTGGGCTTCCTGAATGACCAGTACCAAGACTACGACAAATATTGGCCCGCCGACGTCCACTTTGTGGGCAAGGAGATTGTCCGGTTCCACTCCATCATTTGGCCCGCCATGCTGATGAGCATGGGTATGCCTCTGCCCAAGCATGTGTTCGGCCACGGCTGGCTGCTGCTGGACGGCGGCAAGATGTCCAAGTCCAAGGGCAACGTGGTGGATCCCTATATTCTGGCGGAGAAATTCGGCGTGGACGCCCTGCGCTTCTTCCTGATGCGCACCTTCCCCTTCGGTTCCGACGGCAACTTCTCCAACGAGCTGCTGATCCAGACCATCAACACCGACCTGGCCAATGACCTGGGCAACCTGGTCAGCCGCACCACCGCGATGGTGGGCAAGTACTTCGGCGGCGCGCTGCCTGAGGGCTGCAGGACCTGGGATGATCCCCAGGACTGCGACAAGGACCTGATTGCCATGGCCTCCGGCCTGCGGGACGCCTATGAGGCCCAGATGGAGGCCTACGCTCCCCACAACGCCCTGGCGGAGACCTTCAAGGTCATCCAGCGGGCCAACAAGTATATTGACGAGACCGCCCCCTGGGCGCTGGCCAAGGACATGGAGGCCAACGGCAAGCGTTTGGCTCATGTCCTGTACAACCTGCTGGAGACCACCCGCATCTGCGGCATCCTGCTGAGTCCCTTCATGCCCGAGAGCATGGAGAAGCTGTTCGCACAGATCGGCGCCTGCGAGAGCTGCCGCACTTGGGAGTCCGCCGCGGTGTGGGGTTCCCGCTCCGAGACCGCCACGGTGACCAAGGGCGAGAACCTGTTCCCCCGTATCGACATGGACAAGGCCCTGGAGGAGCTGGCGGCCCTGGAGGCCGCCGCCAGGAAGGCCGCCCTGCCCGCCATCGAGGTGGAACCTCAGCTCACCGAGAAGGTGGATTTTGACACTTTCTGCAAGAGCGATTTCCGGGCCGTGAAGGTCAAGGCCTGCGAGGCCGTGAAGAAGAGCGAGAAGCTGCTGAAATTCACTCTGGACGACGGCACCGGCACAGACCGGCAGATCCTGTCCGGCATCCACAAGTGGTATGAGCCGGAGGATCTGGTGGGCAAGACCCTGATCGCCATCGTGAATCTGCCGCCCCGGAAGATGATGGGCCTGGAGAGCAACGGTATGCTGATCTCCGCCGTCCACACCGAAAAGGGTGAGGAGTGCCTGCACCTGATCATGGTGGATGATGCCATTCCCGCCGGCGCCAAGCTCTGCTGACGCTTCAAAGGCCCCGCAACCCTACTGATAGCGCCTTGTGCCTGCCGCTTTTGCGGCAGGCACGGTTGCATTTGCCGGGGGAAGCGGCTATAATATGCCATGAAATAACCACTGCCGGGAGGAGCACCCATGATTTTTGATACCCACGCCCATTACGATGACAGGGCGTTTGACCAGGACCGGGACGCACTTTTGCACGCCCTGCCCCAGCAGGGCGTGGGGCTGGTGGTAAATCCCGGCTGCACGGTGGAGAGTTCCCTGGCAGCGGCGGCTCTGGCGGAGAAATATCCCCATGTGTACGCCGCCGTGGGCGTCCACCCGGAGGACTGCGGCGGATGTGCAGAGGAGGACTTTGAAACCATCCGGACGCTGTGCGGACAGGAAAAGGTGATCGCCATCGGAGAGATCGGCTTGGACTACTACTGGGAGCAGAATCCACCAAAGGAGGTTCAGAAGATGGTGTTCCGGCGACAGCTGGACATGGCCCGGGAGCTGGATCTGCCCGTCATCGTCCATGACCGGGAGGCCCACGGGGACAGCCTGGCAATTGTACTGGAATATCCGGAGGTGCGGGGCGTGTTCCATTGTTTCTCCGGCAGCCCGGAGATGGCGGCGGAGCTGCTGAAGCGGGGCTGGTATCTGGGCTTCGACGGCCCCATCACCTATAAGAACGCCCGTCGGGCTCCTGAGGTGGCGGCCATCACGCCCCTGGATCGCATTGTGGTAGAGACAGACGCTCCCTACCTCTCCCCTGCCCCCCTCCGGGGAAAGCGGAATGATTCCACAAATCTTTTCTACGTTGTGGAAAAACTGGCGGAGTGGAAGGGCATCTCCCCGGCGGACATGGAGCGCATCACCTGGGAAAACGGAAAACGACTCTTTGGATTGGAGTGATACTTGTGGAAAAAGGCTTTACCATTACCTATGAATACGGGGACAATCTGTATGTGAACCCCACCAACCGCTGCAACTTCAACTGCGAGTTCTGCCTGCGGCACAACCAGAGCTCCGGCGGCAGCATCTACACCCACAATCTGTGGCTGAAGCGGGAGCCTACAAAGGAGGAGATTCTGGAGTCTATCGAGAGCCATGACCTCTCCAAGTACAAGCAGCTGGTGTTTGTGGGCTTCGGTGAGCCCAGCTACCGGATCGAGGACATTTGTTGGGTCATTGACCAGATGAAGACCAAGGGCGAGAAGATCTTTACCCGCATGGACACCAACGGAACCGGGTCTCTCATCCATGGCCGGGATATTGCTCCGGACTTCGCGGGTAGGTTCGACATGGTCTCCGTCTCCCTGAACACTGACACGGCGGAGAAGTACAACGCCCTGTGTCATCCCCAGCAGGCCGGAGCCTATGAGGCCATGAAGGAATTCACAAAAGAGGTCCGCAAGTACGTCCCCACGGTAATGATGACGGTGGTGGACACTATTCCGGCGGAGGAGATCGAGGCCTGCCGCAAAATTTGCGAGGATGAGATCGGCGCCACCTATCGCGTCCGGGAATATATCAAGGACTGACGCGGCCTACTCTTTCAAAAATAAAAGAAAGCCCAGACCTTCTCTGATCTTCCGGGACGGTCTGGGCTTTTTCTTCATTTGCTCTTGGCGTTCAGGGTATCGGCCATGGACTGCGCGAACAGGCGGCCGGCCAGCACCGCCTCCTCTGGGGAGTTGCCGGCGGCACCCACCTCCACCAGCAGGGACCCGGTGGTAGCGTGCTGGTTGTACCGGGAGTTCCGCAGCAGGATGGGCCGCATCAGGGTGGGGTACTCCTCCAGAAGCGCGGCCTGCAGGGCCACCGCCAGCTTCAGATTTTCCTTCCACCGGGGATGCTCCAGGCCGGAGCCGTTGCTGCCCACCACAATGGAGAGCTGGGCTGCTGTCTCCGCGCCGTCGATGACCGAGACCACCTTGTATTCGTTGCCCTCACTGTCCTCAATGGCGTCCCGGTGGATATCCAGGATGAACCGCAGAGAGGGGTATTGGGCCAGGTAACTGTTGATGGCAGCCAGAGACCGGTCATAGGCGCCGGAATAAGAGGGATAGTCGTACAGCGTCCGGTCATGGATGACCGAGATACCTGCATCGGCAAAGACCTGCGCCATCTCATCCCCCACATGTACCACATTGTACCGGGTGTCCAGGGTCCGGTGGTCGCCGCTGTATTCAATCTCGGTGCCCTCCGCGGGGGTGTAACACTCACTGCCGTGAGTGTGGATGATCAGGACCTGGGGGGCCTCCTCCGTCAGCTCGGCGTCATAGTTCTCCTTCAGCTCCGAGGTCGAGAGGGTGTAGTCCGTGGAGTTGCTGATATATACCTTTCCCACCACCGTGTAGCCGGAGGGGTCATTGGGGATCAGCGTCCGGGCGGGGATGCCGTTGTCCGTGGCGGACAGGTCTGTCTCCAGGGGAGTCTCTGTCACCGGCGTGGTCACCTCCGGCGGGGCGTCCGGCTCCTCCGAGGAGTCGGTGTCCGGCGACTCCAAAGACCACAGGCTGGTAATCTCCTCCCGGGCGGAGAGCAGCAACGGGGACTCCCCCAGGACCAGCACCGCGGCGGCAGACAGCTGATCGTCCGTCCACAGGTCGCCCAGTTCCCACCGCAGGGCGGCCACCGGGGAGAGAATGGAGCCCCGCAGGGCCATCAGGGCGGAGGAGACAGTCTGACTGCCCGCCGTCACGGTTGCCGCCCATAAGGTGGCCCCTGCCGTGGCCAGAGCCAGCAGCCGCCGACGCAGAGACGCCAGACGGGCCTGGGTTTTCGCGTTCATCTTGTCCCACCTCCTGGGGACAACCTATGCGCGGGGAGAAAAAAATAGAACCGGGGCGGGGAAAATTCCCGCCCCGGTTCCACGGAAACGGTCAAATGACGAAATGGTACGCGCCCTCGGGAGGGGGCTCTACTTCCATTGTGCCAGTGTATATGAGGAACGTCCGTCCGGACAGCAGGTCACGGAGTCGCTGAAAATCCGCCAGACTGCCGGTGTAATCTTTAATACTGTCCGGCGGAACCCAGTCCGCATCGTTCACACCGCCAGCCTCTATCAGCTCCGCCAGATCAGCATTGGCCCTTGACAGAGTCAGGGTATGGGTTTCGATCTCCCCGTTTTTGCCGGTATAGGTCCAAGAGACCTGATCCAGATTGTCCACCAGGGCCAGCATCTGGGGTCCCAGAAAATACCGCATCTTTTGGTTCAGGCCATCGTAATCCATAACCATATTGGGCATCTCCTGGAATTCCACGGTCCACTCATAGGGCCGGCTGGAGGTGTGGAGGCTGGTGCGGTAGCTGCCGCCGGTCTCCTGGAGCTGCAGCGCCCTGGCCACATTTCCAATGGCCGCTGTGTCGCCCACATAGGGAGTGTGGGCCTCATAGGCCCGCAGCGTGGAACGCTCAATGACCACTCCGTCCTGCCAGATGATCTTCCCCAGCAGACGCACCTCTGTCACGCCGTCATCCAGGGGGATCTCCACCGTTCCGGAGCCGTCGGGGTGGATGGCGGACACCAGCACCTCCCGGACGGTGACATTAATGACGCCGTTTTCATCCCGTTCGGTGTTCCAGCCGTAATAGGCGTTGGCGGAGGCGGAGGACATAACGTTCAGGTACAAGGTGTCGTCGCTGACCTCCGCCTCCCAGGCCATGCTACCCACGTCGGCGGTGCTGCCGATGAGGAAGATGCTGGCGGCGAAGCCGCCGATGACCAGCAGCAGGGTGCACAGAACCGCCAGCACGATCCGTTTGCTATTCCGGCGCTTCACCTTTTTGAGATAGTCCACCTCCCGGCGCTGTTCCGCCGTCTCCGCCGTCTCCGGCGCCGCCAGCTCCGCGCGCAGCCGGGCGCAGTCCGGACAGATGACCAGATGGGCCTCCACGGCCTGATTGGTCTCTTCTGAGGTCAGGCCCTCCACATAAGAAGGCAGTAAATCCCGCACAATGGCGCAGGTCAATTCAGGTTTCATCACGCTCACCGTCCTTTCGCAGTCGTTCCTTACCCCGGAAAAAGGTCACCCGGGCCCAGTTTTCCGTCTTCCCCAGCACATCGCCGATCTCCCGGAAGCTGAGACCGCCGAAGGCCCGGAGATACACCACCTCCCGCGTGGAATCCGGAAGACTGTGGATCTGCCGCAGCAGGTCCAGATGGTCCATTCGAGCGGCGATGGCCTCCTCGGCAGAGGGGACGGAGATGTCCGCACCCTCCGGCGGCAAGGGGTTCTCCCGGTTTTGCCTGCGCAGATGCTGATACCAGAGATGTTTGGCAATTTGGCACAGCCAGGTGGAGACTTTGCAGCTGCCGTCGAACCGGTCCACGGACCGCACGGCCTGATAAAAGGTTTCCTGAGTCAGCTCCTCCGCCGTGTCTGGATCGTGGCACTGGGAGAGGAGAAACCGATAGACGGTCTGTGCGTATTCCTGATAAATTTTTCCCATATCATCCACGGTGCGCTCCCCTCCTTTCGCCTCTTATATCCCATTTAAGCCTCATTCGTTACAGCCGGGAAGAAAAATTTTTACAGCAGGGAGGTAATGCCCTCGATTTTCCGCAGCTTCTCATCCAGCAGCCCCAAAAATTGCTCCGCCAGCGGGGGCAGTTCCGGTTTTTTTACCAGATAGTAGATGTACCGCTCCGGAGGCCCCTCTCGGAGACGGCGAATGCGGACGCCGGGGATGGCCGTCATCCGCTCTGCCGCGGAGACCGGTAAGATGGCCCATAGATCCCGTTGCCGGAGGAAGTACTCCAGCAGGGGCATCTGGTCCAGCAGCACCCGTGGTGACTGGATAGGCGGGAACCAGAAATCATGCCACAAATCGTACTCGGGGTTCCAGGGCAGGCGGATCTCATCCTTTCCGTCCAATGCCGTGGGATGGCTCACAGCCCCGTACCGTTCCCCGGGGCTGAGAGCCAGCACCATCTCCTCCCGGAACAGGGGAATGGTCTGCACCTCCCGGGAGAACATATCGTCGGAGACCAGAGCCAAGTCCACGTCGTCACGGGCCACGTGGTCATAGGCCTCAAAGGAGTGATGGTGGTGGAATTGCAGGCTGCAGTCCGGACAGGCTGCCATAAAGGCGGAGAACACCTCCGGCAGCAGATAAGAGCTGACACTGCCTACAGAGGACAGCCGCAGGATCTGTTTCCGCTCCGCCTGGGGGATGGCCCGGGCCTCCCGCCACAGCTGGATGTACTTCTCCGCCAGGGTGACGAAGGCCCGGCCTTCCTCCGTCAGCTCCGCCACCCGTACGCCCTTTCCCCGCAGCAGCAGCGGGTAACCCAACTCCTCCTCCAGGGTTCGGAGCCGCCGGCTCAGAGCGGGCTGGGTGATGTAGAGCTGCCGGGCGGCAGCCGTGACGCTGCCCGTCCGTACTACGGTGAGAAAGGCTTCCAGTTCCAGCTGCGTCATAAAATCTCTCCAAAATATAAAATAATTATTATATTATAAACGCAAATTGCAATAACAAGTTGGACACCCCGTGGTAAAAACCTTGGTCACGGATGGAGCCGCAGGATCTATCCGTGAGCGAGGTTGCCGCAGCCGTCAGGCTGCGTAGACAGCGTCCAG
>Ga0129307_1002019_pt1 | contig 18130 bp, 14 predicted proteins | sample P1105metagenome_FD_94437 | JGI IMG/M metagenome (GOLD analysis project Ga0129307, IMG submission 94437) | Capybara group fecal microbial communities from Wisconsin, USA - P1105 metagenome | ecosystem: Host-associated > Mammals > Digestive system > Large intestine > Fecal | place: USA: Wisconsin... | reverse complement strand
GCCTACCTCCGCATCTACCGTCGCGTGGGCATTGAACCGGTGGTGGTGCAGAGCGATACGGGTATCATGGGCGGTAAGGTCGCTCACGAATTCATGCTCGACACTCCGAACGGCGAAGACTACCTGATTCTTTGCAAGAAGTGCGGCTACCAGGCCAACCGCGAAATCGCCAAGTTCCAGCGCGTGCCGTTCAAGGGCGACGAGAACGCCGCCCTTGAAAAGGTCGAAACTCCGCACTGCCCGACCATCGAAGAACTCACGGCATTCATGAACGTCCCGGCTGAATCGACCGCCAAGTGCGTGTTCTTCGACTTCGAAGGCAAGCTCATCACGGTCGTGGTTCCGGGCAACCTCGACGTTTCCGAAATCAAGCTTCACAACTTGCTGAAGGCGAAGGAACTTTACCCTGCCGAAGACAGCCTCATCAAGGCCTGTGGCATGGTTCCGGGCTTTGCTTCCCCGATCAATTCTCACGACACCCGCGTCATCGTGGACGAAGCGATTGCCGATTCCTTCGACCTCGTGACGGGCGCAAACGAAGAAGGCTTCCACTTCAAGCATTGCAACCCGAAGCGCGACTTCCCGAAGTTCGAAGTGGCCGACATCGCCGAAGCATCCGAAGTCTGCAAGTGCCCCTGCTGCGGCGAACTCCTCACCGAGACCCGCGGTATCGAAATGGGTAACATCTTCAAGCTGGGCACCAAGTTCTCTGAATCTATGGGCGCCAAGTTCCTCACCGCCGAAAAGACGACCGCTCCCGCCATCATGGGCTGCTACGGCATCGGCGTGGGCCGCTTGATGGCCTCTGTCGTGGAAAACAGCCACGATGACTTCGGACCGATTTGGCCCAAGTCCATCGCGCCCTTCCAGGTGGAAATCGTTCCGATCGGCAAGGAAGCCGAACTCATGGAACTCGCTGAAAAGTTCGAAAAGGAACTCGAAGCAGCCGGCATCGACGTACTCGTGGACGACCGTGACGAACGTCCGGGCGTCAAATTCAAGGACGCCGACCTCTGGGGTTCTCCGGTGCGCATCGCCATCGGCAAGAAGGGCCTCGCCAACGGCGAAGTCGAATGGAAGTTCCGCAACGAAAAGGAATTCACCATGGTCAAGGTCGAAGACGTCATCGCCAAGGCCAAGGAATACTTTGCAAATTAGGAATTGAAAATATTCGCGACGAAGTCGCCACACCATATTAAAATTAGTCCGCCATCGTGGCGGGCTTTTTCTTTGCCTACTTGTCTTGACCTATAAAAAATGATTATCTTATAAACGTATGATGAACGCAATTGATTGGTCCGTTGGATGGTGCTACCTCTGTACAGTGCTATTGCTTTTACTGATAGTCACTATTCTGTTGTTGTTTGAGTACCGGAAAAGACAGAAACTCTATACGCTCTTTGCCGGGAACTTGGGCGAATTCATCGTCGTTCTTTCGGATAAGTTTGAATTTATCAGTTCGCTTCCGCAATTCATGTCGGATCCGCTTTTCGACAACTTGAGCAAAGACCGTTTATTTAGAGATATATTGCCACCCAAAGATTGGGCACGCCTCAAACTTTACTTTGACGACATCGACAAACATCCAGAAATGCCGTTCATGTTTTCGTACAAACGTGATGACGGGACAATGCTTTGGTTCGAAATGCGCTGTCAGCACCAACGTCTTTCGATGGACGAATCCCGCTACGTATGCCTCATCAAGAACATTTCGAACATTGTCGAATACCAGCACCGTCTCGAAGAAGCAGAAACAAAGCTGAAATCACTATTACGTAATACCGGCGATTTTCTTTGGAAATATGATTTCGAAAACCGTCAATTGAGTTTGCTAACTCCGATGATGGATGACGACTACAGGGATGTCCCGCGATCTGGAGGCATAGTCAACGTCGAAACACTAATGCCGAAAGACGATTTTGCATTGCTGGAACGCGTCATGAACGAATGCATCATGAAGGCGTCAGGGCAAGCAGCGTACGACGACAAGGGCATTTTGCTGGATGAACACGACCAGTTGAATCGTTTAGCAAACGAAAATGCCCGTTTTGGCACACTCAAGATACGATGTCTGAACAGCGAAAAGAATCTCGTCTGGTACGATTTCCGCGGGCATCTCGCTCCCGACGAAGAAGACCGCATTGTCATGAAAGGTTCCGCACGCCGAGTAGAAACCTCACCGGAAATACCGTTCTTGATGAAGAGTGGCGTTGAAGAATCCTTGATAAATTCACTTTTCAACTTCCCGAACATCGGAATTTTCTGGTTGGACAGAAACTTTTGTATTCTCGGCTGCAACAATGCATTCGCAACGGATGCCGGTTTTGCAAGTACTGACGAAGTTGTCAACAAATCCCTGAGAGATATTCTGTCCAGCAAATACCTTCCGTATTACGAATCCATGATCAAGGACGTTTTCGACAACGGTGCCGCAAAGAGCTGGAAAGGGCGTTTCGACGATTGCGAAATGATTACCATCAATGTAGTCCCATTGTTGAAATCACTCCTCAAATCAGGTTACACGGTAAGCCGCGTCCTCTGCGTCTATATGAGAATTTCCTGCTAATTTTTTAGCAAAATCAATCAATTTTAAACACACCAGAGTTAGCACCCTTCTTGGAATTTTCGTAAGGAATCACGCGGATAATGCCCTTCGAAGTCTTTCCCACGACATCTTTCGAGAGTTTCACTTTCTGTTCGTAGCAAGTCTTGCCGTCCCCCATGCCAGTATGCCCCATCGATTGATCGAACAAATCCATTCCGATGTCTTCTTCATCGACCTTGAACACAAAACGGTAGCCGGAACAATCAACAGAAGAACCATAGATAATGGTAATTTCGTCACCAATCTTGAATGATTCGCCACCAGCTGGATAAACAACCTTGACGCCATCGGTCACGGAACAGTCAAAATGATCTAACAAATAGTGTTCATCGTCAGATTGATCATTTTCATTACCATTATCTGAACCGGAAACATCCTTCACGCAACGCACGGAAATCTTCCATTGTTGATGACATGAATTTCCTTCAATGTACCCATCTCTTGAGATAAGCGCACAAGCTTTATATCCGCCTCCGTAATAAGATAATGATCCATAATCATAGTCATTAGTCAACCAGTAATAAGCGTTTTCTCCTTTAAAATCAAGTACTCCATCACCCCCAAGTTTCCCGTTATACAGAATCGTTTCCTTCTGTGATCTAAAGGCAGATGAATTATAAAATTCATACCATTCCTGGTAAGAAGGCAAACGCCAACCATCAGGACAAACGTTATCGAGATGTTCTCCCGGATAAAGCCACCCGGTGGAATTACATGTTTTCGAATCACTTTCTGGGCAATACGTCTTGCCGTATTGTTCGCTGTTGTAGTATTCATAGGCAAGGTCCTGCATCATCCAATAAATGTTATTGACCTTGGCAACACGATAAACATTGTCATCACGGAGATCCTTCAGTGTACTTCCGGAAAATTCAACACCTTTGCCCGATTTAGCATAACCAAAATCATCCTCGAAATTCTGCGAATAATCCGTACAAGCAACAAAAGACATAATTAAAACAAACAATAAATACTTCATAATAAGCACTCCTTAAAAAGCGAAACTCAAGCCAAGCCCAACAAGTCCCACAGCACCAAGAATCAAACCAGCAAGCCGTTGTCGTTCAAATCCTTCAATCGTTTTTAAACGATTTTTGTATTCAGTCTTTCCGTTCGGTTCTTTTTCAGAAAAATACTTTGCGCCAATTTCACCCGCAAGAGCAGCACCGAAACCGAGCACCGTAGCAACGCTAAACGAAATCTTCAGACCCGTATGCGAGCTCTTTTTAGGTTGTTCCACATTTGTGGGGATGCTTTCACCGACCTGCAAGCTATCTGCAACGGCGACATTATCTGCGGAATCTGGAATCGCAATTTGCTTTTCAGGTTCGACATAATCAAATTCGGTCACTTCACCTTTTTTCAGAACAACATCTACTGGCGCACGGTTTGGACCTATTTCAATTTTTGCACAAATCGGAACAGTACCAAGGAAAGGAGTCTTGCCGACCTTTTCGCCGTTTACATACACAAATAAATTCTGTTCTTCACCCGAAGCAAAATGCGCCTTGAGCGAAATGCCGCCTTTCAACGACTGTAACTTTTCCTTGAACGTTTCCTTTTTATCTTTGGAAATGCCAATCTTGAACGAAATCGGGGCATAGCATCGATGTTCAATCGAGACATTATGCGTTCCCGGGTCAATCAAAACTTTATCAGAAGAAGGTTCAGGATTATCATCAACCTTTATATTCAATTCATCATAACTGCCGCCATCAGAAAAAGCGAGATCCAATTCAAGTGTCCCATAACGCGGCACAAGGTCTAGCGATATCTGTTGCCCATTTTGGCTCACTGTAATTTGCTGTTCGGCATCTTCATGATGCTGCAGTACGGCGACAAATCGATGCGACCCAGCTTCTACAAGAACTTTGCAAGGCGTCGATGCGCATTGTGGCACCGGCCTTCCATCAATGCTCAGTGCAGCACCAGAAGGATTCGTCGTCACATTCACGGCAAAAGACTGGTTGCTGAGTCCATCAAAACTTGTCCGCACAATGCCGGTTTCACTATTACGAGCTTTCCGGAAAAAATCTGGAGACTTAGCCTTGATAACGTCCATCAAAGCGTTCACATCGGCACCAAGACCATTAAAACTGGCAACTAGTTTACTGCTTGCCGTTTCGTAAAGTTCAGCACTGATAGAAATACTTGAACCAACCTTACCCAATCGAGCTTGAGCCACATAGTCTGCCGCAATATTCTTGCCCGTCTCGGCAAGACAGCTGCCTTCACAATCCTCGATGGACTTGCCCGGAGGTAGCATCATCATGATATTTTCGCGAGTCATGATGGTGAAATTCAATTCAGCCGGAAGCTCTCGCACGGCTTGCTCGCGAAGCATGTTGGTAAGATAACGTCGTTCCGAAAGAGTCAGTAAATCCTTATCGTCAGAAACTGTTTCAAGTACAGCGACATATTTCGCAAATGAGGTTGAAACAAGGAAAAGACAGAAAAAAAGAAACAATAGAAGCCGGTTCTTGATCATAAAACGCTCCCTTCTAGAACTCACATTTCTTAGACTTTTTTCCTCTAGTAGATAATCCATAAATATGTTTTTTTTTAGAAAAAGCAACAGGGGTTTGAAAAATATCACAAACTATGGGGTATTTTTTCTATTTTTGAGTCGTATGAAAAACGTCGATACTATTGCAGTTTTGGACTTTGGCGGGCAGTACGCCCACCTGATTGCGAACCGCGTGCGCCGCTTGGGCGTGTTTACCGAAATCCACTCCCCTGCCGCCCCGGTCTCTGAACTGGAAGGCGTGAAGGGAATCATCTACAGTGGCGGCCCCTCCAGCGTGTACGCGGCCGACGCTCCGGAATACAATCCCGAAATTTTGAACCTCCCGGTGCCGAAGCTCGGCATCTGCTACGGACACCAGCTCATCGCCCAGCAGTTGGGCGGTCACGTGGAACCAGGCAAGGTGAAGGAATACGGCATCGCCGACCTCATCGTGGGCGACGAAAAGTGCCCGATTTTGAAGGACCTCCCGAAGGCATCGCCCATGTGGATGAGCCACGGCGACCAGGTGACGAAGCTCCCCGAAGGCTACAAGATCGTAGCCAGCACCAAGGACTGCGAAATTGCCGCCGTTGCCTTCGACAGCGACAAGCCCGAACGCCAGATTTTCGGTATCCAGTTCCACCCCGAAGTCACGCACAGCAAGTTCGGCATGAAGTTGCTCGAAAACTTCATCGACTTCACGGGCGCCAAGAAAACTTGGAACATGAAGAGCTACCTGCCGCTCATCACGCAGCGCATTAAGGACCAGGTCAAGGACCGCAAGGTGTTCTTGCTCGTGAGTGGCGGCGTGGACTCCACCGTGGCATTCGTGCTCCTGAACCGCGTGCTCGGACCGGAAAAGGTCTTGGGCCTGCACGTGGACAACGGCATGATGCGCCTCGGCGAATCCCAGAAGATTATGGACTTCCTCACGAAGGAAGGAATGAACAACCTCAAGATCCGCGACGCTAGCGAACACTTCCTTGCAAAGCTCAAGGGCGTAACCGCTCCGGAAACCAAGCGCGGCATCATCGGTAAGGAATTCTTGACGGTGAAGGACGAGGAAATGGCAAAGCTCAACCTCGATCCGAACGAATGGATGATGGCTCAGGGCACCATCTACCCCGACACCATCGAAAGCGGCGGCACCAAGAACGCCGACAAGATCAAGACGCACCACAACCGCGTGCAAGAAGTCTTGGACCTCATGGAAAAGGGCCTCGTGCTCGAACCGCTCGCCGACCTGTACAAGGACGAAGTCCGTGCTCTCGGTGAAGAACTCGGCATCCCGCACAACCTCGTGTGGCGCCACCCGTTCCCGGGTCCGGGCCTCGGCGTGCGCCTGCTCTGCAGCGACGGCAAGCTCTCCGATGACATGGTGAAGTTTGAAGACGTGAAGGACACCGCCGGTCAGTCGCTCGCTAACTACCTGAAGGCGAACAACATTGCAGGCCGCCTGCTCCCCATCAAGAGCGTGGGCGTCCAGGGCGATGGCCGTACCTACGCGCAGCCGTTCCTCATCACTACTCCGGGGCTCAGCTGGAAGGATTGCGAAAAGTTCTCGACCGAACTCGCCAACCGTTTCAAGGCCATCAACCGCGTGATTTACCAAATCGGTAGCGTCGCCGACGAAGACCCGAAACTTGTCGAACAGTTCGCCACCCGCGAAAACTTCGATACGCTCCGCAAGTTCGACAACATCTGCACCGAATTCCTGCAGGCAAACGACCTGTACGAAAAGATTTGGCAGATGCCGGTCGTCCTCGTTCCGCTCCGCACGAGAGCCTTGCCCTGCATCGTGATGCGCCCGGTGAACTCCACCGAAGCCATGACGGCAAACTTCGCCGAAATCGACCAGGGAATGCTCGCCGGTCTTTGGCGCAAGTTCGAAGCCGAAGGTGCAGGCAGCCTGTGGTACGACGTGACGCACAAGCCGCCCGGAACCATTGAGTGGGAATAAATTAATACAAACAAATTAACTTAAATAAAATAAAAAAAAATCCGAGTAAGTTAATCTTATTCGGATTTTTTGTCTAGAAATCTTACTCACAATCGAGGCAAGTCCACTCCACAACACCGTCGCCATTACCGTCAAAACGTTCGCGTGTGTATTTTTCAATATCGATGAGGAATCCGATTTCGCCGGCATTTTCGGTGCAGCAACCATCGCAATCGCTGTCGGAGCACATGTCGTAAACCACGGCATCAATAGTGGAGCCGTTCATGCGGAGCCTGAAAGTTTTAAGCTTGTACTTTTTCCAGTCCTTTTCGTGAACGGCAATGATATTGCGCTCTTTCACCCATTCTTCAGTCATTTGACCTTCAACGCCTGCAAAATAGCCAGCCCACGTGCAGCCATTGTATTCAATGCATTCTTCACTGCCGGGTTCCGGCCAAGACGTATACCACGTGAGATTCGCCTGATGCCAAACCGTATCAGTAACAGTCTCGCTTGCAGAAGAGAACGCACTTGACGAAGACGGCGCAGCATTATCTCCAGACGACAAATTCACAACTGTCGACGAACTCAGCGAAGAATCAGCCACATTCCACACTGCAGGAGTATTTTCATCCGTGCATGCGACATACGCAAGCGCGCCAACAACAGCCAACAACTTTATTTTTTTCATCAATGCACATCCATTTTAGGAAACATATTTAACATAGCAAATACAAGCAATCTTAACCCCGATTACCACAAATTAAAGCCAAGCGATAGGCCAAATTCGTGATGTACTGTTCCATATGAAGGGGAATACATGCCTCCATTGCTTTTCGTGCTACTTTCAGCCGTACCAATCAAAACTTTGTACTTAAATCGCAACACCCAAGCCGTAGACAATGCGCCAATGCGAGTCGGTTTTGAAGCGTAAAAGCGGAAATCAACATTCGTACCCATAATCCACTGCGCGCCAGTTGAATAGGAATCAAACAAAGGTATTTCAAACGAAGGCATGTAAGTGACGCCCAAGCCTATAAACGGCTCAACACGCAAATAATGGGAATCATAGACAACAGCGCCTAAAGTAACGCCCATCGATTCATCAGTAGAAGCATCGTCATACGAGTCTCCTAAATAAGAGCTATGAAAGTCATCATATTCAACCTGTTTAGGCTTTACAATCATGCCAAAACGCAAAAATGCCGAAAGAGAAACGCGTTTGTAACGTAACTCCACTTCAAATTGAAGAGGCGTCCCCATTTCACTTTCAGAAACATCGGAGAGTTCACCACACAAAAAACCAATCCATGAGCCTGCATAAAGACCCAAGCCTCCAGTATAATACTTGTGCGCAATAGGATCCCTTCGGAACTCACGCTGTTTATCCATATATCCTTGTACAAAAGGAACAACTTGATCTTTCAAATACTGAGCATGAACCGATTGTGAATAGCGTTCAATATATTCCTTTGCATTTTTCAAGAAATCTTCGGCAGCAGTCGTATCAGCAATTACTCTGTACGTAAAACGAATATTTTCACCATAACTAAATGTGCGTAAACCAATAACAAGTTCAGCATTAAGCAATGTTTTAAAAAGTAACTTATTCTCATCTTTGGCATTGGATTTTTGAACAATAGATGCGAGTGAATCAGCTGTAGTTTTTGTAAACGGAACGACATTGCGATAAAGATATAGATGTAAAGGATCATCTTCTGGATTGACGCGATTCTTCATTTCCGGATGATAAGAGGAGTCTAGCACAATACGGCGTGCATTAGCGTATATTTCGACACCTTGATCATACTCGCCCATTTCCATAAGCGCAAGATATTCTTCAAATTCCCAAAACGGAGCGCCTTCATCGATGTGAGATTTCAAGTATTCAATCGCCTGCTTTGAACGTTCAAAATCTTGCTGCACTAGCGAAGCTTTTAGAGCATCACGGGCGCGAGAGAAAAGTTCCTTTTTTGACGGATTAGCAAGCGCCCCACCCACCAAAAGCAATAAAGAAATTGTAAATAAAATCTTTTTCATAAAGCACTACCAGAAATATACACCCAAACCAAAAGCAACGAAAGCATCCAGGCCGGAACCACGCACAAGCGGTTCTCCATCACTCAAGTCAAGATAAGACAATCCAACATTGCCGACAAGAGAAAACGAGACTAACTTTGAATCCGAAAAGAACAAATACGCTGTTCCAAATTTAAAGTCAAAATTTGCACCGATCTTGATACAGGTTCCCATATCCTGATACTCAAAAGATTCATCAGCCCACATGCCGTAATCACTATCCTTCGGGAAATAATACGCATGTTTCACATCCCCATTGAAAATATTTCCAAAGAGTCCCAAATAAGGACGAATCTTGAAATACCGGCTGTCATAGGCGACAAAGCCAACAGCAAAGCCCAGGTTCATCAAACCTTCATGACCCGTGTTAATCAATTCTAATGATACGGAAATACGACGAATTTGCAGATAAAGTTCAGCATTAAACGGATAGCTTTCTGGTTTCACCAAATCTTCACGATAATAGTCACCAAAGCCAAAACCCACCCCTGGAGAAATATAAAGATTGATGCCAAATCCACCTGTATATAGTTTATTTTGAATTACATTCTCTTTATTTTTCGTACGAGCATCAAAATACATATCACTGACATTCATTCTCTTCAGCGGGGCAAGGATACTCGTCTTAACCCAAGCCGCATCAGGATGATTCGGAAATTTCTCTACAAATTCATTTGCATATTCTCTGACTGTAGCTTCATCTCGTTCATGTTTATAAGCAAATTGAAGACTCATTAAGAGCCGTAATTCACTTTTCTCGGACTCCGTTAAGTGAGCCCTATTAATACGCGGTTCCAGTTCTTCATATTCTCCAATAACCATCTTATGTTTTTCAAGATAATCCTTTGTATAAATCATAAGACCGTCATTTCCGGCATACTGGGCGTTTGCCGTTTTATTAATATCATACGCAGATTTATAATGTTGGACAAGCATCTTGAGTAATGCACGATACATTCCCAGATCTTTATAAAAACAGAGTTTTTCGGTATCGTGAAGCGGGATGATTGAATAAGACTGCAAGCCTTCAAGTTGAGCGACTTTTAACGAGACCATAGCCGTATCTTTATTTCGAATCGCTTCAAGCAAGTCCTCACGGGCTCTATAAACAGGTTCCATTTCGGAACTGTTTTGATTCATCAAAGACTTTTCAAAATCATTGGACAAAGTCTCATTGGCAGCATGATTTTCACTTTGCTGAGAAGAATTTTCATTCATCAAAGAACGTTCAAATTCACTTAAAGCCGATTCATTTTCATTTGCGGCAAAAGCTGAAGCAGAAAGAATAAGGAATGCAAGCAACAACTTTTTTTTCATTTGGCACTCCATTCTTCAATATTATAGTAATCTACTAATACAACCCTGCATCGCCTAGACATTGAGAATACACCCGTCGAGTAAACAAAATCTATTATCTGTTCCTTCTTGATGTAAACCAAATTTGCACCAAGCGAGCGTGCTTTTTCAATCAAAAGCTGAGCCGTTTTTTCATCCGAGCATTCAGGAGAACCTTCCGTTTGCATCGTCCCCAAATATGTACTATTTTCTGGCACTACAGGAATTTCGACCGCATCAACAACACGTACCAAATCCTCTTGAGTAAGCGGCTTCGGATTTACAGGATTACCAACAAGAGTATGCGGTGTCGATCCGCAAGCTGAAAGCAATAGAAAACAAGCAACAGTAAATAAATTTCCAACAATCTTCATAGTTAATCCTTCAGGCAACGAATGGCATAACCATCGGAAATGGGTTCAGGACGTACATTAACTGCAGGATTACCTTTATAGAATAATACGGCATAAGCAGACGAGGAACTGGCAAAAGACGATGTCCAAAACGGAGCAAAGTTATCCGCTAATGAATATCGGTCTCTAGAGTAGGATGCATCGGAATCGTAGTAGCCCGACGGTTTAACGGAAAACATATAGGCGTCATTTGATGTACCGTCATTCACTTGAAGAACAAGCCCCGCATTATCATGACCGCCAACATTTGTTATCAAAGTATTCCATTCTTCTCTTGTGGGTACGTGGAAGCCGTCCGGACAAATATCATTTTGTGACAAGCCCGCTGCCATTATGTTTTCCCAAGTATATAGGCAGCCTCTGCTCCCAGATGTTAAAAAACAAAGACCGTCATAGTCTTCATAATAAGAATAACCATATTCCAAGTTCGCTGCAAACCACACCTGATTCCCGATTTTCACAGTCTGATAAGTATTCATGTCACGAGGATCTACAACAGAACCTTTCTCCACAAGGATATCAGAATCCTTATCGGCACTCGGAACATACTTAGGAGTCGCATTGAGTTCACTTTGGGTTGCATCTCTAAGATACACCCACATTCCATCGGAACAAACGAAGACTCTATCTGGAGAAAACGAACGAAGAATAATAGCCAGCCCTTCCCTCTTTTCGTTGCACTCCGGCAAATCACTTTGATAATCGCACTTATAAGAAGGTGTAAGACTCGTGGTATATGGAGATGGATTAATACCGCTATCGGTATGGCATCCAACCAACAAGGAACAAACAATCAGAATAAAACATTGTACTTTCATAATCTAATCTTTTTTAAAAGTAATATAGCACATTTTAAAACAAAGTTCACAAACCCTTTTGCTAATTAGAACAAAAAAAAGAACCCGCGAACGGGTTCACTATAATTCTAGGAGGGATTCCAAAGGGAACCATGGGGTTCCCTTTGCATCGCCTTAGCAGCCGAGTTTAGCGGAGAGGTAAGCTTCGAGTTCGTCGATCTTGACCAAGTCCTGCTTCATGGAGTCGCGTTCGCGAACCGTCACGTAGCCGAGCTTTGCCGGATCGGATTCACCCTCGCCCACCGTGTCGAAGTCGACGGTCACGCAGAACGGCGTACCGAGTTCGTCCTGACGGCGGTAGCGCTTACCGATGGACTGCGTTTCGTCGTATTCCACATTCCAACGGTTGAGGAGCTTCTGGTAGAGTTCTTCGGCCTTGGCCTTCACCTGGCCCTTCTTCACGAGCGGAAGCACGGCAACCTTTACCGGAGCAATCTTTGGGTCGAAGTGGAGCACGGTACGTTCGTCGTTTTCGAGCTTTTCGACTTCGTAAGCGTCGCAGAGAAGCACGAGGAGCAAACGTTCCACACCAAGGGACGGTTCCACCACGTACGGGATGTAGCGCTTGTTCTGGACCGGGTCAATGTATTCCTGCTTGACCTTGGATTCGTTCTGGTGCTGCGTCAAGTCGTAGTTCGTACGGCTTGCAATACCCCAGAGTTCGCCCCAACCGAACGGGAATTCGTATTCGACGTCGGTAGTACCGTTGGAGTAGTGAGAAAGTTCTTCCTTGGCATGTTCGCGGAGGCGGAGCTTTTCCTTGTTCACGCCGAGATCGTTCACGAGCCAGTCAAAGCAGTACTTGCGCCAGAAATTGTACCATTCCAGTTCGGTGCCTGGTTCGCAGAAGAATTCAAGTTCCATCTGTTCGAATTCGCGAGTACGGAAGATGAAGTTGCCCGGAGTAATTTCGTTACGGAAAGACTTACCGATCTGACCGACACCGAACGGAATGCGCGGGCGGACGTTATCGACAATGTTGCGGAAATCGACAAAGATACCCTGAGCGGTTTCCGGACGGAGGTAAACCTTGTTGCCTTCGCCTTCGATCACACCGATTTCGGTCTGGAACATCAAATTGAATGCGCGGGGCTTGGTCCAGTCGGTCTTGCCGCAGGTCGGGCATTCGATCTTGTTGTCCATCATCATCTGGTGGACTTCGTCAAAGTTCTTGCCGGCGCAGCAGCCTTCGCCGAGCTTGTCTTCCAAAAGTTGGTCGGCACGGAAACGTTCGTGGCAAGCGAGGCAGTCGACCAGCGGGTCAGAGAAGTTGCCCACGTGGCCAGAAGCCTTCCAAACGCGGGGGTTCAAAAGAATAGAGCTGTCGAGACCGAGCACATCCTGGCGGCTCGTAACAAACTTTTTCCACCAGAGATTCTTGATGTTGCGCTTGAGTTCCACGCCATACGGACCGTAGTCCCAAGTGTTGGCGAGGCCGTCGTAAATTTCAGAGCCGGGGAAAATGAAACCGCGGCGTTTGCAGAGGGAGATGATGTCCTTGAGGGCATCCTGAACTTTCTTTGCCATTATATAATCCTTTTTTCGGCAGGCGCTTCGGCGTGCCGGACTAGGAACCTACCTGGATGATAGGCCCTGACGCGCCAAAAATAGTAACTTTTGCAAAGAGCGAGTGAAGCGGAGGTGCTTGCACACCCATTTTCGAGCCCAGCAAAAGGCATACGAGGTACGCAAAAAGGCCCCGCTTGCGCAGGACCTTTTCAACAAAGTCAATATAATTTAGCGAATGTTCACAATCTTTTGCTGCGAACCGATGCGGAGCAAATAAGAACCGCTGCGGGGAATGCTCATCGTGAAGTTCGGTACATCGACGCGACCGTTGTACATCACGCTACCCTGCATATCGAACAAGCTCACCTGCGAACCGACCTTTGCGCCAGAAATCAGGAGGCTATGGCCATTGGCAGTTACAGAGAACTTAGCCAAACGAGCGGATACCGGAATTCCACTCGGATCGAACTGCGTCCACTTGCGGTCCTTGCAGACAAACACCTTCTTAAGTTCGGAAACGTAGTATGTCACGTTTTCGCGCTTGGAGGTACAGCTAGGCAAATCCTCTTCCGTCTTGACGGATTCGACATCTAATTCCACTGAGCTAGAAGATTTTACCGTGCCGCTGGAAGATGTAGCCTTCGCGCTGCTAGAAGCCGGTTTTGCACTGGAGCTAGAAGCCTTCGCACTGCTGGAGGCAGGTTTTGCACTGGAGCTAGAAGCCTTCGTACTGCTAGAGGCCGGTTTTGCGCTGGAGCTGGAAGCGGCAACGCTGCTAGAAGCCGGTTTTGCGCTAGAGCTGGAGGCCGCGACACTGCTGGAAGCTGGCTTGGCGCTGGAGCTGGAGGCTGCAACACTGCTAGAGGCTGGTTTGGCGCTGGAACTGGAAGCAGCAACGCTGCTAGAAGCCGGTTTGGCGCTGGAGCTGGAAGCCGCAACACTGCTAGAAGCCGGTTTGGCGCTGGAGCTGGATGCCGCAACGCTGCTGGAAGCAGGCTTGGCGCTAGAGCTGGAGGCCGCAACGCTGCTGGAAGAAACCACAGAGCTGGAGCTTGACAAAATACCCATATCCGTAGTCCACACAATTCCATCGCAAACAGAATCTTGTTTTGTCGTATTGCTATGAATCAAAGCACACCTTATATTCGAGGAGCATACCGGCATTCTAGCAGCACTGTCAACAGCGACTGCCTTCTGTTCCATGCACGATCCCTTCGGCGTCCAGATTGCGTAAAGCGTTGTATCAGCGCAACGCGTTCCATCTAAAGTCTTTACGGCGTAATAAATATTGTCTAATTTGTTAGTCCAAGACCAACCGACAAAATCAAATCCATCTCTCGTCGGAATCGGCAGCGTCGCTTCTGATTCGCAAGAATAAGATTCAGCAGCGTCTTTAGGAAGCTTACCTTCGTTCAATTTATAATTAATGGAAAACTTTTTGCCCTTCAAATCCACTTTAGGAACATCTGTTTTTTCATCAACAAATGTCGCCGTGATATCTACATCGAAATTAGGCATTTCAAAAGAGCAACTTCCTTCAGCCGCAGCAGCTCCCGGAATCGCACCCGGCCCCGCATGGCCTGCACCAGAAGCAGCCGTACAAGTCACCGTCGTATTTGGATCAAGGTACTTGCTGACCTTAATCGAACTCACCTTGTAGCCCTTGTCAGCCTTCGGGGACACAGTCACTTTATTCCCCGGTTTGGTACGATCCGTCATTTCTACGCGATCGTTAAACGAGAAAGAAACCGAGCCATTTTCGGCAGAATTTGCCTTGATGGAATAGCGCAATGATTCATAGGATACCCTTACATAGACATCTTTCTTGGGCATCAAGAACCGGAGACCATTTCTACCAACAGTCAATTCCTTTTGATCTTCACGAGTTTCACCATATTCTTCATAAACGGTAAAACCAATGAACATCTTCCCATCGGGAACAATCGGGGACACATTCGGCCAATCCCCCTGCTTCGCTTCTGTAATAACTTTACCATTCAGAAGAACATCAAACGACTGATTTTCTTCACTACCGACTTTAGTGATTTTATAGGTTGTGGTCTGAGCGCTAACGCCAGCGACAAAAGAAAGCGTCAAACCTAAAGCCAAACATATTTTATTCCGCATAACCGTCCCTTCTATGTGTACGAAAAAAAATGAGTACTACATTGGCAATTATATATTTTATAAAGTGATTTCGAATACGCATAACAAAAAGATTACTTATAAAAAGTTTACAAAAAGATAAAAACACCTTCATCGAAACAAAAAGAGCCTTTTTTTAAGGAGTTTGAACCTTTTGATCCGTAAAATTTCGTAAATATTCGTAAACAATTCTATCAAAAAGATTCATTCGGTTCCATTTTACTGTTCTCAAAAAACATCAAATTATTTGATATATTTAAAGTTGCAACTTTGTGGAGAATATGGAAGAAAGAAAAAAGGGATACAAGCCCGTCGAAAACAAGAAAGAACAGGAACGATGCATTTTAGTGGGCATCGCAACGCCTAAAGTTCGCCCGTGGCTTGCTGGCGAGCAACTCGCAGAACTGGGGCGGCTCGCCGAAACAGCAGGCGCATTCGTGACACGCAGTTTTTTGCAACGAGTACAGAACTTCAGCCCGGCAACGCTCATCGGCGAAGGCAAGGTAAATGAGGTCAAGCGTGCGCTCGAAGAAGACAATGCAAAGATGGTCGTTTTTGACGATGACCTTTCGGGTTCGCAGGTGCGCAATCTCGAAGAACGCATGCCGGGAATCAAGGTTCTCGACCGCACGGGGCTTATCCTCGACATTTTCGCAAAGCATGCTGTTACTGCAGAAAGCCGCCTGATGGTGGAAGTGGCGCAATTGCAGTACATGATGCCGCGTCTCACCGGTGCGTGGACGCACCTTTGCCGCCAGCACAATGGCGGCATCGGCACCAAGGGGCCGGGCGAGACGCAGCTCGAAACGGACCGCCGCATGATCCGCAAGCGCATCCAGGAACTCAAGAAAAAGCTGGAGAAAATCGAAGACGCCCGCGAGCAACAGGCCGACAAGCGAAACGACATTTTCCAAGTGGGCATCGTAGGTTACACGAACGCCGGCAAATCGACACTCACGAACCGCTTGACCGGCGCCGACGTTTACGTTGAAGACAAACTCTTTGCAACGTTGGACAGCACCACGCGAAAGCTTTACCTCGACGGCGAAAACATCATCTTGAGCGATACCGTTGGATTCATCCGCAAACTCCCCCACAACTTGATTGAAACATTCAAAAGCACGCTCGGCGTGGCCGCCCACGCGGACTGCATCTTGGAAGTCGTTGACGGGAGCGCCCCGGATTACCGCGATCACTTGGAAGTCACGCACAAGACGCTGGAAAGCATCATCGACAAGGACACGCCGCGCCTCCGCGTGTTCAACAAGGTCGAAGTCGCCGATGAAGCGCGTCGCACGGAACTTTTGCAGAACTACCCGGACGCCATCCAGATTAGCGCCAAGGAGAACATCGGCATGGAACGCTTACGCGCTGCCTTCAAGGAACAGCTCGAGCGCTGGCACGAAAAACGCACCGCCGCCGAAGCAAAAGAAAAGGAACTCGCAGAAATGCCGTGGCCGCCGGAGGAAGGGGTATGAGGTATGAGGCTTTTAGAATTAAACTTCATGATTCGTCATTCTGAGCGGTGAGAAGCCGCGAAGAATCCAGTCAAGTTTCAAATCGCCCTGGATGCTTCGTTACACTCAGCATGACGAAAAAAAAATAACGACCCCATCAAGCAATGACTAATGACTAACGACTAACGACCATTCCCCCTAATCACTAACCACTGTTTACCAACCACTTCATCATGAACAGACAAGAACTTAAAGAAAAATACGGCAAGAAGCGCGTGCCGCACGAATGGCGCAAAACGGACTGGTTCACCACCCTCGTCGTGACGTTTTTCGGTTCGGGAATGAGCCCGAAAGCGCCCGGCACCATGGGAAGTCTGGCAGCCGCAATTGTCGCCTACCCCATGGCAGTTCTAGCCGACCATCTATTCAACGGAAAGGAAAGACTGTTTGTCCCTCTTCATATAGGCGAAACAGAATGTGGACTTCTAATCAATTTGTTCTTTCTTGCTGCCGCCCTAATCGTATTTTTTGTCGCCATCCCCTTTGTGAAAAAAGCGATGAAAGATACCGGAACGGAAGACCCCGGCTGGATTGTCATCGACGAAGTCTGCGGAATTTTCATGAGCCTCGCATTCTATCCTACAGAAACCATCGTCGTCCACCCTTGGATTTTAGCCATCGCATTCGGGCTGTTCCGCTTTTTTGATATCCTCAAGCCGCTCGGCATCCATAAAATGGAAAAACTCCCCGGCGCTTGGGGAGTCATGGCAGATGATTTACTCGGCGGATTTTACGCAGGACTTCTACTCATTCTCAGCACTTATGTAATAATCACGCTCATTTTCTCTGCTGCCGGAATCTACAATTTTATATTTTCGTAATACATAACTAAAACGGATTAAACGTCACGCCAGCCTTGATAGCAACCGAAGACCAATGGGCCAAACCATCTGCAAAGCGTTCGTTGAACTTGTGATAGAACTTGGCATCCAAAAGCAAGTCTAAATAGATTCGTTCATTGACACGGAAGCCCACGCCCAAAAGCATACTAAATTCCATAGACGAGTCCAGTTCCCTATCGCGTGCACCATCTAACTCCAGCTTATCGAAAAGCGGTATGGAAATTTGAGGGCCAAATTCGAACGACACAAAGCTAGACCGTGGCTTGACAGCAAAAAGAATCGGGAACGCAATCCGCCCCTGCGACAAGCCGCCATCAGAGACACGCTTGTACCCCCCATCACCGTCTTCAATGTATAGAGGCTTCGACAAAAATAGCGGTGCG
>Ga0129307_1002018_pt1 | contig 18135 bp, 15 predicted proteins | sample P1105metagenome_FD_94437 | JGI IMG/M metagenome (GOLD analysis project Ga0129307, IMG submission 94437) | Capybara group fecal microbial communities from Wisconsin, USA - P1105 metagenome | ecosystem: Host-associated > Mammals > Digestive system > Large intestine > Fecal | place: USA: Wisconsin... | reverse complement strand
TCGCCGCCCTTGCCGCCGATACCGACTCGCTGCAAGAGCGTGCCGGCTACGTGCATCTGGTGATGGCCGAGGCCGTGCCGGGCGCCATACTCCACACCAACGACTACCTGAAGGGCGGCAACGACGAGGGGCGCACCATGAACCACTCGTTCGTAGGACGGCTGAAATACGCCTTCATGCGACCACAGAACACCCCTGAGGCCAGCATCTACAAAGGAGCCTACCAGGGCATTGGTGCCGCCTGGCACGAGTTCAATCCGCAGCTGAGCAACCCGCTGTCGGTCTATATCTTCCAAGGGGCCCGCATCGCCACCATCACCCGTCAGTTGTCGCTCAACTACGAATGGAACCTGGGACTGACCTGCGGCTGGAAGCCTTACGACAAAGAGACGAATCCCGACAACAAGGTGATTGGCTCGAGGGTGACGGCCTATATCGACACCGACTTCTATCTGAACTGGCGGCTGAGCCGTGAGCTGGACCTCAACGCGGGCGTCTCGCTCACCCACTTCTCCAACGGCAACACCAAGATACCCAACTCAGGACTCAACGTGGCCGGCGCTAAGGTGGGACTGGCCTATTACTTCAACCGCGGGCGCGAGGCGGCGCCCACCCCGCAGGCCGTGCCTGCCTTCGACCGCCACATCAGCTACGACCTGGTGGTCTACGGGGCCTGGAAGCGCATGGGCTTCTATGGCAAGGAAGGTCCTACGGCCGTTCCGGGCAGCTTTGCCGTCGTGGGTTTCAACTTCAATCCCCTCTACAACATCAGCTACTGGCTGAATGCGGGCGTATCGCTCGACGGCATCTACGACCACAGCGCCAACATCCGCTACAACGAATATACCGACGAGACGATCTATCCCGCCACCAGCAAGCAGATGGCCCTCGGCCTGTCGGCACGGGCAGAGTTCGTGATGCCCTACTTCACCATCAACCTGGGCATCGGCCACCACGTGGTCAATGCCGACCGCCACCTGGACGGCTGGTACGAGGTGCTCGCCCTGAAGCTCAACCTCAGCCGCCGCACCTTCGTCCACATCGGCTACAGCCTGAACGACTTCAAGAATCCCAACAACCTGATGCTCGGCATGGGCCTGCGCTTCAACAGCAAGCGCAAGAGCCTCTAGTTTTGCAAAGCAGAAATGACATTTGGACAAATCACGGGCCGTCAGACTTTCAAAAATCTTAATTTTTTAAAAATCAACACGATAAATATCATCATTTATTCGTTATTTACGATAAATGGCAGTAATTTTGCACTCACAAACGAAAGTAAGGTATCAAAAAATTGTTTTTAAATAGATTTAAATTATGAAGATTGAAAAAATTCACGCAAGAGAGATTCTCGACTCAAGAGGTAATCCTACCGTCGAGGTTGACGTAGTATTGGAAAATGGTGTGATGGGCCGCGCTGCCGTTCCATCAGGAGCTTCTACCGGTGAGAACGAGGCCCTGGAGCTTCGCGACGGCGACAAAGGCCGTTATCTCGGTAAAGGTACTTTGAAGGCTGTTGAGAACGTGAACACCATCATTGCTCCCGCATTGGTAGGTGACTGCGTGCTCGACCAGCGTGCACTCGACTATAAGATGCTGGCTCTCGACGGCACTCCCACCAAGAGCAAGCTCGGTGCCAATGCTATCCTCGGCGTTTCTCTGGCTGCTGCCAAGGCTGCTGCCAACGCTCTGGGTCTGCCTCTCTATCGCTATATCGGTGGTTGCAACACCTACACCATGCCTGTTCCTATGATGAACATCATCAATGGTGGTTCTCACTCTGACGCTCCCATCGCTTTCCAGGAGTTCATGATCCGTCCGGTATCTGCTCCTTCTATCCGCGAGGCTGTGCGCGTAGGTGCTGAGGTGTTCCACAACCTGGCCAAGCTGCTCAAGGCCCGTGGCCTCTCTACCGCTGTAGGTGACGAGGGTGGTTTCGCTCCCGCACTCGATGGCATCGAGGACGCTCTGCAGATTATCTGCGACGCTATCAAGGCTGCCGGTTACGAGCCGGGCAAGGACGTGAAGATTGCTATGGACTGCGCTGCCTCTGAGTTCGCCGTACAGGAGAACGGCGAGTGGTTCTACGACTACAAGCAGCTGAAGAACGGCAAGAAGAAGGATCCCAACGGCAAGAAGCTCTCTGCCGACGAGCAGATTGCTTTCCTTGAGCACCTCATCGACACTTATCCTATCGACTCTATCGAGGACGGTCTCGACGAGAACGACTGGGAGAACTGGGTGAAGCTGACCGAGAAGGTAGGCAAGAAGTGCCAGTTGGTAGGCGACGACCTCTTCGTGACCAACACCAAGTTCCTGCAGAAGGGTATCGAGATGGGCGCTGCCAACTCTATCCTCATCAAGGTGAACCAGATTGGTTCGCTCACCGAGACTCTCGAGGCCATCGAGATGGCTCACCGTCACGGCTACACCACCGTTACCTCGCACCGTTCGGGTGAGACAGAGGATGCTACCATCGCCGACATCGCCGTAGCTACCAACAGTGGTCAGATCAAGACTGGTTCGCTCAGCCGCACCGACCGTATGGCTAAGTACAACCAGCTCATCCGCATCGAGGAAGAGCTTGGCGCTACCAGCCGCTACGCTTACAAGAAGCTGAAATAAGCATCTCAAGCTAACAACATAAGTAAAGGCAATCTTCCTGCTCTGGAAGGTTGCCTTTCTTTTTGGGGGAAGCTATCGTCTCACTTCACGATGACTTTCTTGCCATTTCTGATGTAGATCCCAGGTTATTTGGAGAAGATGGTAAGGGCAGATGTCGGAAGACTGCTCTTTACATTGACCTGTATCTTTCCGCCTTTCTGACTGCTGCGTACGACCAGCATGGCACGTCCCTTCCACGTTGTCACTCTCGGTGAAGTGTATGGTTCACGGTCTTTCATGTCGGCAGAGCCAAACGACAACAGCTGTCCCTGACCTTTCACGAAAGCTTCGCAAGGAATGGCAGCCTCAGGACAGACGTTCCCTTTGCTGTCAACAACATCTACGATGACAAAGACAAGGTCCTGACCGTCGGCCTTCACAATCTTCTTGTCGGCAGTGAGTCGCAGACGGGCGGGTTCACCGGCCGTATTGAGCGTGACGCTCTTACCATCGGCTTCTGCCCGCAGTGTTCCTGCCTCGTAGGGTACATGAAATACGGCTTTGAATTGTGTGTCACGGCCGACTTTCTCCTTACCAATCTGCTTGTCGTTCAGATAGAGTGTCACCTCAGGGGCCTTCGTGTAGACCTCCACATCGACGGTCTTGCCTTCCCATCCCGGCCATGTCCACGACTCCCAAGTGGGCCATACGCTCCACATGGTCTCCTTGATGTTTCCATGGTAGCCGTTGGGTTCTTTCACTGCCATATAGAGACCAGGCTTGTTGCTCCAAAGCATCTCGCGATAGTGGCTGATGGGCTTGCGCCAGCCCGTTACGTCGACATCGCCGCAGTAGGCGCCGTGCCAGTCGGGTTGTCCGCCAGGCGCAAAGCTCTCACCCGGACGCTCGCCCTCGTAATAGTAGCGGCCTATGCCCGACTCACCGAGATAGTCGAGTCCTGTCCACACGATATCGCCCACAATATAGGGGAAGTCGTTCACGTATGCCCAGTTGTTGAAGGCATCGCGCGGATAGCTCTCCGTCTGCCACATGATGCGTTTCGGGTCACGCTGGTGGTCGGTAGCATGCTTGAAGATCATATAGTTATAGCCCACCACATCGAGCACTTCTGCATGGGGGTCGTAGATTTCCCAGTCGCGGTCCCATGCACAGAGCGCCTCGGTGACAGGACGAGTGTTGTCTACTTCCAAAATGGCACGTTTCAGCTGACGTGCGGTAGTGATGACACGGATATCCTTGCGTTCGATGACTTCGTTACCGATGCTCCAGCTGATGATGCTGGGGTGATTGCGGTCGCGCAGCACCATGGCGTGGGTGTCCTCGCGATAACATGAGTCGATGAGAGTGGAGTAGTCATGAGGGTTCTTCTGAGTGCGCCAGCCATCGAAAGCCTCGTCGATGACAAGCATACCGATGGAGTCGCAAGCGTCGAGGAATGCGCGGGTGCTAGGGTTATGGCTGGTGCGGATGAGGTTGAAACCAGCATCCTTCATCAGGCGTACCTTGCGAATCTCTGCGGCATCGAATGCCATAGAACCAAGAATTCCGTCATCGTGATGCACACAGGCACCGTTGATGAGTACGGGCTGACCATTGAGCACAAAACCTTTCACGGCATCGAACGAGAACGAGCGGATGCCGTATTTCGTGGAGAGTTGAGTGTGGAGAGTTGAGGGCTGGGCTTTTCCTTGTTGTACTGCCTTCTTGCCCGTGAGTGTCACTTTGGTACTATAGAGAAACGGATCGTCAGGTGACCATAGACGAGGATTCGGAACGCTGAAACTAAAGTCGACCTTTGCGCACTCACCAGCCTTTACTCTAATGTCTTTTTGCTGGCCGTCGACCTCGACAACACCTTGTTGTTCCTGATCAGATTCGTTGGTGACAGTCACTTCAACTTTGACGGTGGCTTTGTCGGCTTTCACATCGGGCGTTGTGACAAACACACCATTCTCGGCGATGTGCAGGGCGGGCATCGTCAGCAGCCACACGTGGCGGTAGATGCCTGAGCCAGAGTACCAGCGGCAGTTGGGCTGCTCGGAATTGTTCACTTTCACGAGTACCTCGTTAGCTCGCTTGTCTTTAAAAAGATATGGTGTCACATCGATGGTAAATGGCGTGTAGCCGTAGCCATGCTGTCCAGCTTTCTGTCCGTTGACAAATACTTCAGCCTTCTGATAAACACCTTCAAAGTGGAGCTTCACAATCTCAGCGTCAGGTGTCTTGAAACTCTTTTTATACTCACCTTTTCCGGCATGATACCAGCCTCCGCCAGTGCCCGTAGCACCCGTTTCGGGGTCGGAAACTGTAAATATATCCCAGTCGTGAGGCAAATCAACAGTCGTGGTTTTGCCATCGTGTGTGAACTGCCAGCCATGGTCAAAAAGTTGTTTAGTCTGTGCCATGGTGCCTATCCATGTGCATAGCACCATTAAAAACATCATCGGTCGTTTCATACTTTCTCGTTTCATTCTTTGATAATAGTTTGTGCAAAGTTACGAAAAATCGAGAGCATAAAAAACAAACTCGTTTGTTTTTTATGCCGAGATGGAGTAACTTCGCGTCTTTTCGTCGCAATGTTACAAAAAAAAACAGATACTGCCGTAGTATCTGCCCAGAAATAAGTTGATATTTTATAGATCACCCTTAGCAATATTCATAAAAACGGATGACACAAACAATAGTTCTTTCCACTTCACCTTTCGGAGTAAAAGTAATGTGGAGGTAGAATTGGCGTTTGAACATCACTGCATGCCTCTGATGATATCATATTTTATTATTCGCTAGATTTACCATAGTATTGTGTACGGCTTTCCGCAATACATCGCAAAGATGCAGTTTTATTTCGTTCCTGCAAAACATTTTCCATATAAAATGGAACGTTCTATTCCCCTAATATCAAAGGGATAGATGTTCCGATTTTCTTTTCCCATAGACTCTCAAACTCACTCTTACTAATATGCTTATAACAAAACTTTGAATAATCATCTAACGATAAATCCTCATCACACCAAAAACCTAAGTTATTTTTGTAAGGGGCTTTAAAAATCAGTTGTTTTTCAGCATTTAAACCGATTTCTCTACACGTTAAACCCTTTTCTTCGTCATATTCAACATACCAATATTCAACAGCATCAATGATACCACTGCTGTAATCAGGATTCGTTCTTGGCAATATTTTACATAAAAAATTCGATACTAGCCCCCCTATCCTATTCCAACAATTATGCTTGGCATAGAACTCTTGTTTTTTAAAATTACTCTTTTCTGAAAAACAAATGTAAACCATAATCCTATCTCATTTATTGATGCCAAAGTTAAGAAAAAATATTCATCCCTCCAAATCATTTGTAAAGAAAAGCGGAGCCCGAGCACTCCCCGCTAAGCGGATCAACAGAACCGTCCCCCATGATCCTATCTGCTTTTTGACTTCAAATATTTCTAATTTGAACATATCAGTTCCTAAACTTTTAATCCAATATTTTTATTATAAATTTTCCTGTTTTGATTTTTGAAATAATTTCTCTATAAGGAAAAACCCACCCCATGTCATAATGCTCATATTCTTTCATCATTTCACCTATCCTGATATGAGGTTGGTTAATTTTCCACACATACCACCTATAAGATTTTGTCATATGTGCATAACTACCTTCACTACACAACCGAAAACCAATGTTTTCTGTGTCGCCTAGATCTTTATGCGTTCCAGCCTTATACCATACTCCTTCATGAATTCCATCATTCAATAAAACGTGTGCATAGAATTGTACTTCACCTTTAACGATTTCATCAAAGTTTGGAACATAATCTATCGCATAATGCTTTTTGAACACACGTATAACAGCACTGTTCAACTGTTCCCAGTCTTTTGCCACATATTGGAAATAAACTTTGTACTGATTATCAATCTCAGCACAAAAGATGTTTCCTATTCTTGTCATTACTCGTTTTGCCAAAATTTTACAACGTTTACAATTGTTGAATATTGTTTCTAAATTACCAATTATTTCCCGTCATAGTGCCGTGCGCCATAGTCGTACCAGTCCAGGCCCAGCATGCGGTCCAGCTCCTTGCCGTTGTACTTATACCGCTGCACATCACCGCCCGTACTCTCTGCCATCAGGCCGCCGTAGGGATAGTAGTGGTTCACCTGCTCCACCTCTCCGCTGGCGTTGGCCACCACGCGATTATTCCCCAGATGGTCCTGTAGGTAGAAATGATACACCGGCTGGCTGCTGCTGTCGAAAGTAATATATCCGTCCTCTATGAGAATCGTCTTCAACGTGCCGTTCTCGTAGATGCAGTTGCCGCAATAGTCGATGAGAGTTGAATCCTGTTCCTCTTCCTCACCGACATAATAACCCTTGCGGAGCAACGTCCCCGCAGCATCATAGGTGTAGTGGATATAAGAACCGTCCATAAACATGATTTCTTTGGGCAAATTTAGCAAATTATACGTAATACGCGAAACATCCTTGTTTAAATCTTTCGTCAGGTTGCCATTTTCGTCGTATTCGAACTCTGCCTGCAGGTCCGCACCGTCCATGAAGTTGAATGCGCCCTGCCATGTGGGGTCTTCCACAGCGTCGGTGACCTTCTGCAGCTGGTTGCCGTTGTAGGTACAGGAAGCATCAAAGGGACAGGTCTACTCCGATTTCAATTCAGTCTACAACTTTGACATCTCGCAATTCTTCCACTTTAGTCTTAATAATTTCTTCAATTGTTTTGAACAGCTTTATCATTTGTGGAGAATATACAACATCTTCGGTTTCGTTAATCTGTTTTTGCGAGTAATCTTGAAACTCATAATCGTTCCGTTCGTATATACCTTTCTTTTTTGTAATAATTTGTAGAATATTTCTGTCTTCATATATTAAACTGTTTCTTTCTATAATACTTAAAACGGGTTGCACAGTTTTTGAAATGAACAGCGCGTCTATCTGTTTGATTAAGGAGTTTTCACCCTCTGTAGACAGTTTTATAGGATACTTTACCCATATGTATTCTTCTGTTTTTGGGCTTGACTCTAAGTCAAAAAGACACACTACAAATTCTCCCTTTTTCAAGCTTCCTTCTAAATAGACATGTCCGTAATCCCATACCTTAGGTCTTGTAAAATAGTGCATCCTAAATGATAGTTCTTTGATTTTGTTCATTTTAAGATTGCAGAATGCAGAATCTTTCAAGCTGCAGTTCTGGCAATATGCATTTGCACTAATGATGATGAGCACCATCAATAATAAACTTCTGTATTTGTTCATTTGCCAACCTCCGTTTCAAAATAATGATTATAATTCTTTTTTATAAATTGTTTATATTTAGCAGTTGTTTTAGGATAAAAGACAGGGTCTTTCATTACATTCTCGTAAGCAAATCTGTGATCAGATGTATTAGTCCCATATCCTTTCACCCCATGGCTATACCATTCGTGGGGAATTAATGATGATAAGAGATTTTCAACAGTAGCTTCATAATCCTTACCTATATCATCGTGTGCTACTATACGAATTTTATCCTCTCCCCTTCGTTTTTCTGTAGTAAAATGAGATTTATTGTCCAAACTAAATCCTATTCTTCCTTTATGTAAAGTAGAGATACTAAAAGAATATTCAAATACATGTGTCCCTTCTGCATGTCTCACAATGTCTGACATTATGTTAGAAACTAAATTTGCTTTTGCATTACCAGTATAAGCAGCTTCCACAGCTTCAAATGTCATAAAGTTTCCCAAATCATCATTTTTTAATATAGTTTCAATATTTTGCCTTTTGAATTCGATATTATCTCTACCTTTATATATATATATCTGGCCTGTATATCCTTCAGAAGTGCAACCCAGCAAACGACCTCTTGTGTCATAAATAGGATTCCTACCATCCGGATCAAACGCATTAATCGGATTATTTCCGCAATACACATACGGACTGATGCCATAATACTTCTCGCACAGCGGATCCATGGTTCCCCACATAGTCAATGCCCCATCATAGTGCCGTGCGCCATAGTCATACCAGTCGAGGCCGAGCATGCGGTCCAGCTCCTTGCCGTTGTACTTATACCTCTGTACATCGCAGCCCGTCGATTCCGCCATCAGGCCGCCGTAGGGATAGTAGTGGTTCACCTGCTCCACCTGCCCGCTGGCGTTGGCCACCACACGGTTGTTCCCCAGATGGTCCTGCAAGTAGAAATGATACACAGGCTGGCTGTTGCTGTCAAAAGTAACATACCCGTCTTCGATGAGAATCATCTTCAACGTGCCGTTCTCGTAAACGTAGTTGCCGGAATAATCGGTAACGTCTGTATAGGGAATCTCCTCCTCTTCCTCAACAAGCTCCTTTTCTTCCTCCTCATCGCCCACCGACATCAGATGGGTATCAGGAAGACGAAAACCAGTCAATTCCTCCTCATCATCTCCAGGAATCTCTGTTAATTCCTCACCGACATAATAACCCTTGCGGAGCAGTGTCCCCGCAGCGTCATACGTATAGTGGATATAAGAACCGTCCATAAACTTAATTTCTTTGGGCAAATTTAGCAAATTATACGTAATGCGCGAAATATTCTTGTTCAAATCTTTCGTCAGGTTGCCATTTTCGTCGTATTCGTACTCCGTCTGCTGGTTCGCACCGTCCATGAAGTTGAATGCGCCAGAACTTTAAATCAACGGCGCCGCCGACTAGCTGTTGAAAAAACTTTAGTACTTATTAATTCGTTGCTTTTACTATATTTATATATAACAGTTTCATCTTGAGAACTATATGCAATAGAATCATTTTTGGTAAATTGAATATGGGGAATTTCCAGTGCCGAATATACAGTATCAGAAAGACATTTTTTGTATTTCACTTCTAACATGTCCATGAACTGGGTGAGACTTATGCCTTTATTTACATTCACGCTGTCTAATAATCTCTCAGGTATATATAATCTAGCATCAATAGAATCATGTGGTTTTAAGACGACTCCTTCCCAGTCAATATTTGTCGAAAACCATGTCTCTATAGGTTTTTTATTGATAAAAGCGATTATTCCTGAACAATATAAGGAATCAAGTGTTAGTCCTCTGTTTCGAATAGGTAAAAAGTATTCTTTAGAAGTGTTGTTAATCAACATGTAATTTATGCGTATCATACGAAAATCATCTATGTTGGCTTTATTCGTGTTACGAGGATAAGAGTCACTTACATAAAAGAGACGGCACTCTACCCCATAATCATACTCTTCATCCTTACATGTACAGCTAGATAAGAGAATTACAATGAATACAATAAGCAAATTTTTACCTTTTTTCATATACTTTATAGTTGCAAAGACATTTTATTTTCCATGACTGATTGAGCAAATCTTACCATCTACTTTATCAATTAGAATTTGAAAAGTACCTCCTTCCCATCCTTTTTTTAATGACCCTCTCACACACCAATACCTTTTGTTCCACAATGAAACTCTAAATGGCACTTGTGATAAAATTTTTGAACCATATATGGGAATTAAAACAGCCTTCGCTATCTCTGTAGCTGTTTTTTCTGAAGGAACAATACCGTTCTCTCTATTGTATACGCCATAAGGATCAGTCCCATTTGCATATAAAGTTCTATCAAATTTGAAAGCTGTCGTGTCTTTGTCGTAAAATTCTCCCTCGAAAACAAATATTTGTGAACTATTTCCTGAAGGAGTATTAGCACAACCAGAAAACAATATAGAAAACAAAAGTAACATTAATTTATTCATAGATTTACTTGTTTAAGTGATACAAAAAATCTAAGGGACAAGTCTTGATTTTCCTTCCAAATAGTTCATTCTGCCGCTCCTTTCGGAGCACAAGAATGCCGAGAGAGAATTGGCCATTCCGCTCTTGCCGAACGGAAATGCCATCGTTCTAACACCGCCGTATGCCTCAGACGATATTATATTTATGTATATAGATTGGTCTGCCATAGTATCGCGTGCGGTTTTCCGTAACACAGGGCAAAGATACAACTTTTTTGCGGAAGCTTCTTCATTTATCAAAATAAATATGTACCTTTGCCCACATGAAAGATATATGTTGTATAGGGCATATTACGCTCGACAAGATTATTACGCCCGACCATGAGTTTGAGCAGAACGGCGGCACATCGTTCTATTTTGCCTACGGCATGAACCAACTGCCGCCGAAAGTGAGTTTTCAGCTGGTCACGGCCATGGCCGGGAAAGACATGAAGGCTGTCGACGACATGCGGCGCGCGGGCATTGATGTGATTTGCCACCAAAGCCGCGAGACCGTATTCTTTGAAAACAAATACGGGCACAACCAGAACAACCGCACTCAGAAGGTGCGCGCCAAGGCCGACCCGTTCACGGTGAGCCAGTTGCAAGGACTGGAGGCACGCGTGTTTCATCTGGGCACACTGCTGGCCGACGACTTCTCGCCCGAGGCCGTGAAGTATCTTTCTGAGCGCGGCCGCGTGAGCATCGACGTGCAGGGCTATCTGCGCGAGGTGCGCGGCGAGGACGTGTTTGCCATCGACTGGCGCGACAAACTGGCCGTGCTGAAGCATACCGACATACTGAAACTCAACAAACACGAGATGGAGGTGGTGACCGGACTGACCAACCCGCGCGAGGTGGCCCGGCAGATTGCCGACTGGGGCGTGCGCGAGGTGGTCATCACGCTGGGCAGCTATGGCTCGCTCATCTATGCCGACGGCCACTACTACGAGATACCGGCATACACGCCACGGCAGGCTGTTGACGCCACAGGCTGCGGCGACACCTATTCTACGGGCTATCTGTATTGTCGCGCCCAAGGCATGAACTATCTGGAGAGCGGTAAGTTCGCCGCAGCCATGTGCACCCTGAAACTGGAGCACAGCGGACCCTTCGACGGTTCCATCGACGACATCCAGCGGCTGGTCGAGGCCGGATAGGCAATTCTTCTTTCAACCCCATTCACCCCAACAACAGTTGCAAGGGCTACTATGTCCGTACAGTCATCCATTCAGTCACTCATGCAGCAACGGTTGCTGCTCCAGCTGGAGTATGAAACCGAGAAAGAGGCTTTCCGCAAACAGACCGAGACCATCGGACTGGCGCGGAAGATGAAGCGCGGTGATGCCTGGTGGCCCGTGAAGACGGGCAAGAGCTACTATAACTCGATGAACCAGCTGGCACTGGAGATTCACCGTACGGCCGACGACGACATTGAGCACAACTTTGAGTATGGCAGACCGGTGCGATTCTTCACCAGCCGGACCGACAGCCCCATCAAATACTTCAACTTCACGGCCACGGTGAGCTATGTGGACGGCGACCGCATGGTGGCCATCGTGCCCGACAACAACCGCCTGCTGGAATTGCAGAATGCCGAAGGGCTGGGAGTGCAACTGTTTTTCGACGAGACCAGCTACCGCCTGATGTTCGAGGGCCTGGACCGTGTCATCAAGGCACGCGGCAACCGGCTGGCCGAACTGCGCGACTTGTTCTACTCGCACCGCCCCTTCGGCCACTATAGCTTCGCCCCGCTTTCGTTTCCCTATCTGAACAAGACTCAGGAACGGGCCGTCAACGAGGTGCTGCGCGCCAAAGATGTGGCCATCGTTCACGGTCCTCCCGGCACAGGCAAGACCACCACTCTGGTAGAGGCCATCAACGAGACGCTGATGCGCGAGAGCCAGGTGCTGGTGTGCGCACAAAGCAACATGGCTGTGGACTGGATTTCGGAGAAACTTGTAGATCGCGGCATTCCCGTGCTGCGCATCGGCAACCCCACCCGCGTAAACGACAAAATGCTGAGCTTCACATACGAACGGCGCTTCGAGGCACATCCCGACTATCCGCAGCTGTGGAGCATCCGCAAGGCCCTGCGCGACCTGCGGGAACATCGCCGGCGCGGCGACTCGTCGTTCCACCAGAAGGTGGAGCGCCTGAAAAGCAGGGCCACCGAACTGGAAGTGCGCATCAACAGCGAGCTCTTTGGCGAGGCACGCGTCATTGCCTGCACGCTGACGGGCTCTGCCCACCGCCTGTTGCAGGGACAACGATATAACACCTTATTTATAGACGAGGCCGCGCAGGCGCTCGAAGCGGCCTGCTGGATACCGATGCGCAAGGTGTCGCGCGTGGTGCTGGCCGGCGACCACTGTCAGCTGCCGCCCACGGTGAAGAGCATTGCCGCCCTGAAAGCCGGTCTGGGCAAGACGCTCATGGAGCGCATCGTGGAGAACCATCCCGACGAGGTGAACCTGCTGAAGATACAATATCGCATGAACGAACAGATTATGCGGTTCTCCAGCGACTGGTTCTACCACGGACAGGTGGAGAGTGCGCCGTCGGTGAGACACCGCGGCATACTCGACTACGACATTCCCATAGAGTGGAGGCAGGCCTCTATCGACGACGAGGGTACGCCGCCTGCCGAGGAGTTTGTGGGCGAGAGTTTCGGGCGCATCAACAAAACCGAGGCCCAGCTGACGCTCGACACGCTGCAGCGGTATTTCGAGAAGATTGGCAAACAGCGCGTGCTGGACGAGCGCATCGACGTAGGTGTCATCTCGCCCTACCGTGCCCAAGTGCAATATCTGCGGCAGCAGCTCCGCAAGCGCGAGTTCTTCAAGCCCTTCCGCCACCTCATCAGCGTCAACACCGTGGATGGTTTCCAGGGGCAAGAGCGCGACATCATCGTTATCTCGCTGGTGCGCAGCAACGACGAAGGACAAATTGGTTTCCTTCGCGACCTGCGCCGCATGAACGTGGCCATCACGCGAGCCCGCATGAAGCTCATCATCATGGGCAACGCCTCAACCATGACGCGCCATCCCTTCTACCGCAAGCTGTACGAATATGTGCAGAGCCTGAACCGTGACGGACTGGACAGTATGCCGGAAACCGCCGTTTCCGACTGACCTCCGTTGCTACCACGAGTGCTTGCTCACCCAGTCGGGCTCGTCGAAACTCTGCCTTCCTATAGCCAACGGGATAGCCACCACAAGCGCCAACGACGCTATCTCGCCAACAATCAGTCCCGACGACTTGCCGCTTCGGAATCCGAAACATTGCTTTCCACCCAGGGCATGCGGAAAGAACGTGCGCAATGCGCCATCCTTGCCGACACCCTCCGAGCCACCCACGACGATTGACGAGACATAGTCAGTCACATAGGCGCGCACCGGCTGACTGCCATCTTCGTTGAGACTATACTGCACATCAGCCGCCAGCGTCAGCGGAGAAGACTCCGCCGCATACGCCCTGCGGTCACCTTTCTTAAATTTCTTGCCGTTGTCCGAGTCCGTCGCTGCGCCTGCCGCCGTCGAGGGCGAGAGGAAAGCACCACGGCACTTGCTGCTGAACAGCGAGCCGTCGCGGCCCACGCGTATCATATCCTTGCGCATCAGCTGCGGCAACCGGCGCCATTCATACACCACAGCCGTTCCGTGCGGCGCCACGGGCATGATGCGACGGTCGTAAACCGTCTGGCTGTCGGAGTGCGACTCGCCGCTGATCCATGTCACATGATGGATGTCATGCTCCACCGTTCCGTAGCCTTGGGTGTGGGTCTCGGTATGCGACGACGGCAGGAACATCGTTGCCGACAGTCCGTTTACCCAGGCAAAAGAGCGGCCGCGGTCGATGAAGACCACATCTTCAGTCAGATTCTCCACCTCTACCAAGGCATGGCCCATGGGCGACAATACCAGTCGTACTTCCACATTCCCGTCGTGAAAGACTTCGCTCCCTGTACCCGACATGTAACAATAAACACCCACACGGCGGGCAGAGGCTGCAGGGTGAACACCAAGAACAACCACAAACAATAAAATCAGCCCGACGAACCGGCTTGTCAATAGTGTTTTTCTCATACCTATTTCTGTTTTGTTTCAATTATCTTATTGCAAAATTACACATCTCTCGCGACATTTGTGGAGGAAATTCCCTATGCGTGATAGGGAAAAGCCTATGTTTTTGCTTTCCCCCTGCAATCGTCGGAAAAGAAAAGCAAAAGCAGTCTTTGCGTCAATAGCAAGTAGCGACAGGGCGGTTTGCGAGCCTGTTCATGCCATAACAGCATCTTTTGCAACGCAAACGGCATCTTTTACAACGCAAAATGCAAACAAAACTTAACACACGGCACAAACTAATTAATTTTCTTTAATAACTAAAACTTTTAGTTGTATATAACTATATTTTTTAGTTACTTTGTGCTCAGATATTGATTGATACGCATCGACGAAGACAAAACCAAGAACGAATAACAACAAGGAAAGATGAAGAAACTGACAAATAAGGAAAAAGAGATTATGGAGCTCTATTGGCAGCACGGACCCATGTTCGTGCGCGAGTTGCAGGAACACTATGCCGAGCCCCGTCCACACTTCAACACGCTGTCCACCATGGTGCGCCTGCTGGAGAAAAACGGTTTTCTGGGCCACAAGCAGTTTGGCAACACCTATCAGTATTATGCGCTCGTCAGCGAAAAGGAATACGGGCGCAGCTCGCTGGCAGGTGTCATCCGCAACTACTTCGACAACTCATACCTGAGTGCCGTATCCTCGTTTGTGAAGGAAGAGAAAATCTCTGTAGACGAACTGAAACAACTCATCAAGCAAATAGAGAATGACTGACTTTCTCATCTACGACCTGAAGGTGGCCGCGCTCATTGCCGTGTTCTACATGTTCTACCGGCTGTTGCTCAGCCGCGAGACGTTCCACCGGCTCAACCGCATGGTGTTGCTGACGACGGCCGTGGCCTCGTTTGTGCTGCCACTGTGCATCATCACGCTGCACAAGACGGTGCTGATGCCCATGCCTGAGGTGACCGACACCATGGAAACGGTTATGGTGGAAGTGGCCGAAGAGCCCACGCCGTGGTGGCAGATAGCGCTGCCCGTGGTGTTCTTCGCCGGCATGGCCGTGACGGTGGGCCACACCCTCACGTCGGTAGCGAAAGTCATTCTGCTCATCCGCCGCAGCGAGAAGCATCCGCAGGAGGACGGCACGGTGGTCTGTGTGACCGGTCGCGCAGACATGCCGCCATTCAGCTGGATGCACTATATAGTCATGAATCGTAGCGACTACGAACAACAAGATGCCGCTATACTCGCTCATGAGCGGGCACACATCCGACTAGGCCACTCGTGGGACGTGCTGCTCGCCGACCTGCTCACTGCCCTGCAATGGTTCAACCCCGCCATGTGGATGCTGCGTGCCGACCTGCGCGCCATTCACGAGTACGAGGCCGACCGGGCAGTGCTCTCTCAAGGCATCGATGCACATCAATATCAATATCTGCTTATTACCAAGGCCGCGGGCATTGGCGGGTACTCCATTGCCAACGGCATCAGTCACAGTACCCTCAAAAACCGAATCAACATGATGTTACATAAACCATCCAACCCCAAGAACAGCCTGAAACTGCTGGCCTTGCTGCCCATCGTGGGCATGGTGCTGGCAGCCAACGCACGCACCGTGACCGACGTCACCTATGTGAATGGCAACAACAATGCCGAAAACAAGACCGAAACCACCGTAACGAATGCTGCGACCACCCTGTCGGCCACACCAAATGCCGACGACAAACAGCAAAAGAAAGAGGTGATTGTTGACCCGAAATCGGGCATCCATCCGCTGGTGATTGTCAACGGCACGGAGATGCCTTACGACAAATTTGTGTCCATCAGTCCGAACATTATCAAAAGCATCACGGTGCTGAAAAACAAAGAGGCGCTGACCAAGTATGGCGAAAAGGGCCAAGACGGAGTCATTCTGGTGGAGATTGAGGACCATCCCAACCAGAAAGGCCACGAACCGTTCCTGCTGAAGGGTCTGGTGATTGACGAGAAGAAAGAGCCGGTGGTGGGCGCCATCGTCAGAGTGAAGGGCACCAAACAGGGCACAGTGACCGATGTGGACGGCCGATACACCATCGAAGTGGCCGACGGAGCAACCATCGAGGTGGCTTATGTGGGCATGGAGACGGCCACGTTTACGACCTCAAAAGCCATCGCTGAAAGCCGGACCACAGCCATTGTGCTGAAGAAAGACGGCTCGGACGAGCCTGTAAAGTATGAGGCCACACTGACATACAACGGCACCGACAACGACAAGAGCTACGACGTGGTGGACCAGATGCCCGAGTTTCCTGGAGGTGTGGGGGCACGCATGCAATACCTTGCCAAAAACGTGAAATATCCTGTAGAGGCACAACGGAAAGGCCAACAAGGCAATGTGGTGGTGAAATTCACCGTAGAAAAAGACGGCAGCATCACCAACAGCCACATTGTGAGAAGCATCTCTCCGCTGCTGGATGCCGAGGCGCTGCGCGTCATCAACGCCATGCCGAAATGGATTCCCGGCCGGCACCACGGAAAAGCTGTGAGCGTGGGATATGTACTGCCCGTCAGCTTCGTGCTGCAAAAGGCCAATGGCAAGACGGAAATTGCAGCCGCCATCGACAAGGGCGACGACGTGACCTTCGTGCTCGACGGCGTGACGGTGGTGGGAAAAGAGCTGCTGGACATCATCGATCCCGACAAAGTGGAGTCGATGTATATCGACAAGAGCGAGAAGAGCAAGCCCGTGATCAGAATCAATACGAAGAAAAAGAAATAAACATTCTCTGGGGGGCGCCCATCAAAGCGCCCCTTCAGGAGAACAAAGAAAATACTCTCTCGTTAGCAGGTTTACCCGTTTTCTCTTTCTCTCAATAAAGGTACTGGCGCCCGAAAGCGAAAAGAAAAACAAGTTTTCCTTTTGCGTTTTGCCCGTTTAATCGTACCTTTGAATAAGGTACTTGCGCTCGAAAACGAAAAGAAAAACAAACTTTCCTTTTGTGCTTTGCCCGCTTAATTGTACCTTTGAATAAGGTACTTGCGCTCGAAAACGAAAAGTAAAACAAACTTTCCTTTTGTGCTTTGCCCGCTTAATCGTACCTTTGAATAAGGCACTTGCGCTCGAAAACGAAAAGAAAAACAAGTTTTCCTTTTGCGTTTTGCTCGCTTAATCGTACCTTTGCCAGAAAAAAGAGAACAATGGGTAAACTTCATGATATAAAAGTGGTGGCTTTCGATGCCGACGACACGCTGTGGGACTGTCAGACACACTTCGACGAGGTGGAACGGCAGTACTGCCGCATTCTCTCGCCGTGGGCCGACGCGGCCACGGTGAGCCGCCGGCTGTTCGAGACCGAGGGCAAGAACATGCCCGTGACGGGCTACGGTTCGAAGGCTTTCACGCTGTCGTTGCTCGAGAATGCCGTCAGCATCAGTGGCGGAGAGATTTCGGCCCGCGAGCTGATGGACATCCAAGAGCTGGGCATCAGCCTGCTCAACCTACCTGCCACGCCCCTGCCCGAAGTCGAGGAGACACTCCGGAAACTGCACGAGCAGGGCAACTTCCGCATGGTGGTGTTCACCAAGGGCGAGATTATGGACCAGGAAGGCAAACTGCTGCGGTCGGGACTGTGGGATTTCTTCGACCGCGTGGAGGTGGTCTCTAACAAGACCACCCGCCAGTACCGTGAGCTTTGCGAGACCT
>Ga0129307_1002017_pt1 | contig 18140 bp, 12 predicted proteins | sample P1105metagenome_FD_94437 | JGI IMG/M metagenome (GOLD analysis project Ga0129307, IMG submission 94437) | Capybara group fecal microbial communities from Wisconsin, USA - P1105 metagenome | ecosystem: Host-associated > Mammals > Digestive system > Large intestine > Fecal | place: USA: Wisconsin... | reverse complement strand
TGGACGCTGTCTACGCAGCCTGACGGCTGCGGCAACCTCGCTCACGGATAGATCCTGCGGCTCCATCCGTGACCAAGGTTTTTACCACGGGGTGTCCAACTTGTTATTGCAATTTGCGGAATTATTTGAAAAAATTTTACATGGGATCGAATTTGTCGAAAAATGATGTCTATATACAAAATGCGTTGTACGACTTTACTAAGGTAAATCTGTAAAATGAAATGAACTTGCAATTTTTTGAGATAATTTTGCAGGAATACATGCATAATTTAAAGGGGTTTCTATATATTTTGCGGAAATATAAAAAAGCGTAGAGAGAAAAAGAAGCGGCGCAACAACATGCGGCGGGTCAGACGACCGGTTTGAATGATGGAAAAACCGCTGTTCCATGCTATCAAAAGGAATGGGAAAATATGACAGAGGCGGACGGGATTCCCGTCCGCCTCCTGCAAGTGCGTATTGGCACATATTTAAACTGACATCAGGCCGATTATGATTCCATGTGCTTCCCCAAAAAAGCGGCGATGGTCTGCGCCAGCTTGTACTCTGTCTCACCGGTCTGGGGCGCGGGTTCCTGCCCGATGAGCAGAACGGCGCCCAGCAGATCGCCCTCAGACAGAATGGGGGCGGCCACGGCGGTGATGAGCTTGTCGCTGCCGTCGGTGACAGGAAGGCCGGGAAGATCCCCCTGGCGCTGGTAGATTTTTCTGCCATCCAGCACCTGCTCCAGCTCGGGAGTAATGCGCTTGCCCAGCAGATCCCGCCGTCCGCCGCCGGCCACCGCGACCACGGTGTCCCGGTCGGTTATGGCACAGATGAATCCAGTGCTTTTGCTCATCGTTTCACAGATCTGAGCGGCGAATTCCTCCACGCCTCCCAGCAAAGAGTATTTTTTAAAAATGACCTCGCCGTCCCGGCTGGTGTAGATCTCCAACGGGTCGCCCTCCCGAATGCGCATGGTGCGGCGAATCTCCTTGGGAATGACCACCCGGCCAAGATCGTCCCATTATGTCAAGTAGGTGCAAAAAAATTTAACGGATTCTTCAAAAAGCTCGGAGTTGCGAGGGTTTTGAGCTTCTTGAAGGTTGCCGCAACACGCCTACGATGTTTCGACAGATTATGTTATTTTAGGGACAAATCTCGACAGTGCCTATGTAAAAAGCCATTGCCGGTATCATGCTGTGACACCGGCTTGGCTCTCGGTGTCTCTTTCAATATCATCGAACTTCCAGATGATCTCGATGCTCTCGGCATCGTAAACAAGGATGCGTTCGACTGCATCATATAGATGCTCTCTGAGTTTGTCATCAGACAGACCGGTCATCCGGTTGGCTGTCTGCTGCTGTTCTGATGCTACGAGGCTCTTCTGGTGATTTGCTTTATACTGAGCTTCGCATTCGTCAAGCTGCTCTTTCAGGGCGGCTTGTTTTTTTGTAAGTTCATCCTTCCCGGCCAGGTATTCGTCGGCAGTGATCTTGCCTTCGCGGTACTGCTCGTACATCGTGAACTTCTCGCGTCCGCAAGCATCGTACTGAGCCTTGAGCAAAGAAAGTTGGCGCTGCAAGCTGTCACCTTTACTCTTTGCAGCCTGCTTTGCTGCGGATGCCTCAATTCTGGTAATCTCAATTTGCCCTTTGAGAGCTTCAAGGACTACCTCTTCCAGAGCTGCTATTCTCCATCGGACGCTCTCACAAGCACTACCGTCATGATAACGATGGGAAGGACAAGCGAAGACTGTGCCGTTAGCTTTTTCGAGTTTACCGCCGCAATGAGCGCAGAAGTAAACTCTGTCAGTCTGATCATGGGACACTCTGGAAGTCTTTCGCCGTCGCTGGATCGCGTCCTGTGCTTGGTCATATTCCTCCTGAGTAACGATAGCTTCATGGGCATTCTCCCGGATATACCATTCCTCTTTCGGAACACGACGCTGATTCTTATCGCGGATAAACCGGCTCTCCCGTGTGTGGTTGACCATCGTGCCGGTGTACTTGATATTTTCAATCATAGCTAAGAGGGTGCGATGTGTCCACTGGGGTTTTTTGGTGGAAGTCTTTCTGATGACTGCCTTCTGCTGTGCCGGAGTTGGAATGCCTTCGGTATTCAGCTCTTTGGCAATCTGTGTGCAGGACTTTCCTGCAATGACATCTAAGAATATCCGGCGAACTACCGGCGCTGTCTTTTCATCAATGACCATCTGATGCTTCTGAGTGGGATGTGCCTTATATCCATAAGGGATGCAACACACATATTTTGCCTCGCGCTGCTTCATTCCCATCGCAGACTTAACCTTCTTGGAGAGGTCTTTACTGTAATAGTCATAGATGAGGTTTTTGAAGGCAATGTCCATACCGATAGTCTTGCCTTCGTGTTTTGCGCTGTCATAGTGATCATTGATGGACTTGAAGCGGATTCCGAGGAACGGGAAAATATGCTCCAAATAGTCACCAACCTCAAGGTAGTCTCTTCCGAAACGGGAGAGGTCTTTCACCACGATGCAACTGATCTCGCCCTTCTTAGCGTATTCAATCATACGCATGAAGTCGGGACGCTCGAAGTTCGTACCGGAGAAACCATCATCAAAGAACTCAATCCGAGGAAGATCGCAGAGCATAGGATTCTGGTCTAGGTGACGGTTGATGAGCAAACGCTGAGATGAGATACTATCGGGATTTTCCATGTGTGGACTGCCCGTATCTGGTGATACCGGTTGTGGCTCTTCAAATATGTCGAAGATTGTGCTGCTCAATCTGCCTTTGCTGTCCCGTTGTCGATGCCGGATAAGATAGCCATGTCTCTCAAGTTCTCTGAGCGCGGAGAGAATAGCGTCGGGACCTTCCTTGCAGATCGCAGACAAGCCGCGAGTTGAAAACTTCCAGCCGTCATTGAACGAGAGCATCTTTGAAAGAAGACCGACTGCCTTGAGGGACAGATTCTTGTCTCTGAGGTGGAAGTTCGCCATGACCGTATAACCGCGATTTTTGTTTACGCGATAGACTGCCATGTGATCAACTCTCCTTTACTTCGTCCTTTACCATGTTAAGAGTGGAGAGCTTTACGGGGGAATAGGGACATTCCTCGAAGACGCAGGATTGATACTTCCAATAGGGACGATGGAACTTACATGACCGGCATTCTGGGCAGATGCCATCGCAGCCACTATCGAAGTGCGAATAAGGCGTTTCCTGCATCAAGACTTCAAACGCCTTTGCACAATCTTTCGGGTACATCGAATTAACCTCCATTTCTAAGCAAAAAAATAAGCCCCGGTATTGTTCTGCTATGCACAGTGCAATACCGGGGCTATCCCGTTGGGTATTTTGTTTTGATGCTGCGTCCTCCTTTCTCAAGCGCGGTTGCAGCTTACCGCAGTCATACAGCTTGCTTTCACTTTGCTCGTGAAGTTGGACAAAATCAGCGAAACACCAGTGTTTTCAAGGCTTTCTGACCTTGCTCCTATTATAACCTAATCGTCGATCCGTCTTACAATGCCTGTTGCTTTCAATTGATCAGAACCTTTCTCTGCGTTTTTCGGCCGCGGCTACCGGCGGCGGAATCCATGACAGCCATTATTATCCGCAGACAAAAATTAGTTATACTGGGAACACAGCTGGTTTGTTTTGGCAATCCGGAAATCTGAGGAGAGTCCTTTCGTAAAAGAGCCGGCGCGGCAAAATTTTTGGAAGCCGGTGATAGAAAATACGAGTGGGTTCGTCAGCAAATGTCAAAATCTGCAGGTATTTTCTGTTAAATTCAGCATTTCAACAGCAGAACATCCAAAAAGATTGAACAAATTCACCGAAAAAATGGTGATCTGCAACAAAAAGGAGAAACGGATTTTGACAAGCCTGTCCTTGACGCTATTTTTACAAAACGGTATAATAAACCCAACAAACTTCCAGCGAAATCCAGATAGACCCGGAGGAGGATTGTCATCCGGCGAGCCGGGTCCCAAATTGTTTCCAAAGGAGACGGAGAGGAGCATTTCATGGCTGAAAGAGAACAGGCAGAGCGGTTTCATGCCGGCACCTTGACGGATGGATGGCGATGGTTCGGCGCCCATCCGAAAAAGGAGGGCGGACAGGCCGGATGGGAATTCCGGGTATGGGCGCCCCATGCCAGAGCGGTTTCCGTGGTAGGCGATTTTAATGACTGGGACGCCTCAAAGAACCAGCTTGCAAAAAATGGCCAGGTGTGGGAGGGATTCATCCCTGGACTCACTGAATATACATCTTACAAATATGCGGTCGTCCGTCAGAACGGCACCACCACGCTCAAGGCGGATCCCTATGGGTTCCACACGGAAACCCGACCGGCAACCGCCAGCAAGCTCTATGATCTCTCCCGGTTTGTCTGGGATGATGAGGACTTCCGCAAGGAGAAGCAGGGCCGACCGGTCTACAGCTCTCCCTTGAACATCTATGAGGTGCACCTGGGCTCCTGGAAAAAGCGGGAGAACGGTAATTTCTATGATTACCGGGATCTGGCCCGGGAGCTGGCGGCCTATGTGAAGGACCTGGGCTACACCGCCATTGAGCTGCTTCCGGTGACGGAGCATCCTCTGGACGATTCCTGGGGCTACCAGTGCACGGGGTATTTCGCCCCCACCTCCCGGTTCGGAACCCCGGAGGATTTCCAGTGGTTCGTGAACTACTTCCACAAGATGGGGATCTCCGTGATTCTGGATTGGGTGCCCGCCCACTTCTGCAAGGACGAGCAGGGCCTGTATGAGTTCGACGGCACCTGCTGTTATGAGTACAGTGATCCCAACAAGCGGGAGCACGCCTCCTGGGGTACCCGGGTCTTTGACTACGGCCGGCCGGAGGTCATCAGTTTCCTGTACTCCTCCGCCCGGTTCTGGCTGGAGGAATACCACATCGACGGACTGCGGGTGGACGCCGTGGCGTCCATGCTGTATCTGGACTATGACCGCCAGGGCGGGGCCTGGACGCCCAATATTTACGGCGGCCACGAGAACCTGGAGGCCATCGAGTTTTTGAAGGGCCTGAACCGCATGGCCTTTGAGGTGGATCCCAATGTTCTGATGATCGCCGAGGAGTCCACCGCCTGGCCCATGGTGACGAAGCCCACGGACATGGGCGGCCTGGGTTTCAACCTGAAGTGGAACATGGGTTGGATGAACGACATGTGCCACTATCTGAAGATGGACCCCTGGTTCCGTCAGGACCATCACCGGGATATCACCTTCTCCATGATGTACGCCTTTTCCGAGAACTTCGTGCTGCCCATCTCCCATGATGAGGTGGTACATATGAAGGGCTCCGTGGTGGGGAAAATGCCCGGAGACTACGAAAATCAGCTCCGCTGCCTCCGGGGCTTCTACGCCTATCTGCTGGGCCATCCCGGCAAGAAGCTGCTGTTCATGGGCGCGGAGATCGGCCAGTGGCATGAATGGAACTCCAACAGCCAGCTGGACTGGTACCTGCTGGACAAGAAGATCAACCAGCAGACCCTGGAGTTTTTCCGGCAGGCCAACCGGTTCTACAATGAGCAGCCCGCCCTATGGGAGATCGACTTCGACTGGGCCGGCTTCGAGTGGCTGGTACCCGACGACAACCATAACAACGTGGTGGTGTTCCTGCGGAAGGACAAGGCCGGCAATGACCTGCTCTGCGCGGTGAACTTCTCCCCCAACGCCTATGAGGGCTACCGGGTGGGAGTGCCGGACCACAGGCAGTATGTACCGGCGTTCAACACCGACGCGGTGGAATTCGGCGGCGGAGGCTTCGGAGACGATAAGCCGGTGCGGGTCCACAAGAAGGCTTCTCACGGGAAGGACTACTCCGTGGATTTGAAGATTCCGCCCTTTGGAGGCGTGTTCCTGCGGGGTGCCGGTCACTATCCCAAGCCGAAAAAGAAGGCGGAGACCGGGGAAGCGGCAAAAGAGGGAAAGGCTGCGGGAAAGAAAGGCAAAACGGCAAAATCCGCCGTCAAGGCGGTTTCCAAAACCAAATCCGCGGAAAAGAAGCGCGGAAAGAAGAAGGAGATGGATGTATGAAAAAAGAATGTATCGCCATGCTGCTGGCCGGCGGACAAGGCAGCCGGCTATATGTCCTGACGGGGGACATGGCCAAGCCCGCGGTTCCCTTCGGCGGAAAGTACCGCATCATTGACTTCCCGCTGTCCAACTGCACCAACTCCGGTATCGACACCGTGGGTGTCCTGACTCAATACCGCCCCCTGGAGCTGAACAGCTACATCGGCAGTGGCCAGCCCTGGGATCTGGACGCCTCCACCGGCGGCGTCCACATCCTGCCGCCCTATCAGGGGAGCAAGGGCGGCACCTGGTACAAGGGCACCGCCAACGCCATCTATCAGAACATCGGCTTCATCGACCTGTATGACCCGGATTATGTGGTGATCCTGTCCGGCGACCACATTTACAAGATGGACTACTCCAAGATGGTCCAGCGCCATAAGGAGGCCGGCGCCGCCTGCACCATCTCCGTTATGGAGGTGCCCTGGTCCGAGGCTCCCCGCTTCGGCATTATGAACGTGGACGGCGAGGACAACATCACTGAGTTCCAGGAGAAGCCCAAGGAGCCCAAGAGCAACCTGGCCTCCATGGGCATCTACGTCTTCTCCTGGCAGGCCCTGCGGAGGTACCTGACCGAGGACGAGGCCGATCCCAACTCCGAAAACGACTTCGGCAAGAATATCATCCCCAAGATGCTGGCGGACGGCCAGAAGATGACCGCCTACCGCTTTGAGGGCTATTGGAAGGACGTGGGAACTCTGGAGTCCCTGTGGGACGCCAACATGGATATGCTCTCCCCGGAGTCCGGCCTGGACCTGCTGGACGAGAGCTGGCCCATCTACGCCCGCACTGTGTCCATGCCCACGGCATACCTGGGCCGGGGTGCCAAGGTCACCCACAGCGCGTTTAACCGAGGCAGCGACCTGGAGGGCACGGTGGAGAACTCCGTCCTGTCTCAGGGCGTCAACGTGGCTGCCGACGCAGAGGTCAGCTACTCCGTGCTGCTGCCCGGTGTCCAGGTGGAGGAGGGCGCCGTGGTGCGCTACGCCATTCTGGGCGAGGGCTGCCATATCGGCAAGGGCTGCCATGTGGGCGCCGCGCCGGAGGACACCGATCCCGACCAGTGGGGCCTGACGGTTCTGGCCCCGGGCTGCAAGTTGGAAGACGGCCGGACGGTGCCGGCCAAGACCATGCTCAACCGCGAAGGCGAGGAGGTTAAAAGATGAACGGACTGCACGGAATTATTTTCTCTTATAAAAAGCGCAACGATCTGCGGGAACTCAGTGAGATCCGCTCCCCGTCCTCCATTCCCTTTGGCGGCCGTTACCGGGCCATCGACTTCGCCCTGTCCAACCTGGTCAACGCCGGCGCCACCGATGTGGGTATCGTGCTGAATGGCCGTTATCAGAGCCTGCTGGACCATTTGGGCACCGGAAAGGATTGGGATCTGTCCCGCAAGCGGGGCGGCCTGAAGCTGCTTCCTCCCTTTGCCAGTAAGGAGAAGTGGGGCGACATCGCGTTCCGCGGCAAGATGGAGGCGCTGCTGGGCGTCCAGTCCTATCTGGAGGAGATCCGGCAGGACTATGTGGCCCTGATGGACGGTGATCTGGTGGTGAACCTTCCTCTGAATGAGATCCTGCAGGCCCATATCCGCAGCGGCGCGGACATCACTGCCGTCGTCGGTAACGACAGCTTCCGGGTGGAGGGCGGCACCTACTTTGAGATCAACGGCGACGGCCGTGTGACGGACGTGCTGTACCGGCTGAACAATCCCAGAGGCTACCGGGGCCTGGAGGTGTACATTATCTCCCGTGATCTGCTGCTGAGCCTGGTGGACGAGTGCGGCAGCCACGACCAGTACAGCTGGCGGCGGGATGTGCTGCAGGCCAAGTGCAAGACGCTGAACATCCAGAGCTATATCTGGAGCGGTTTTGCCGCTCAGATCCGCTCCGTGCAGGAGTACTATGACCGCAGTATGCAGCTGCTGGACCCCGGCGTCCGGGCGGAGCTGTTCTGCGCCAGCCGCCCCATCCGGGCCAAGAGCGCCGACAAGTCCTCCTCCTACATCGCCCCCGACGGCTGCTGCGTCAACTCTCTGGTGGCGGACGGTTGCAACGTCGCCGGCCTGGTGGAGAACTCTATTCTGTTCTCCGGTGTCACCGTGGAGGAGGGCGCCGTGGTGCGCAACTGCGTCCTCTTCAAGGAGACCAAGATTCACAAGAACGCCCAGGTCGCCTATACCATCGCGGACAAACGGGTGGAGGTCATGGATGGGCGGATGCTGATGGGCAACGCCAACTATCCTCTGGTAATCTCCAAGGACAGCAAGGTGTAACGATGCAGAGGGGGAGCAAGATCCCCCTCTGTTTTCCTCCTGGAAAGCCCACCGCATGCGGAGAGCATTCTTGATCGGATTATTAAAATTCCTGTAATATTTTTGGATAAACCGACGAGAATCCCCAGGGGGTGCAGTAATACCTTTTAGACAGATTACATCTAACGCCGAAGCGTAAAATGCGGTATAATGCCCCTATTGGGCAGAGAGGAGTTCTCTATTATGAAAATTCTCTATGCGACATCAGAAGCGGTTCCTTTTTGCAAGACCGGCGGCCTGGCCGATGTGGCGGGCTCCCTGCCTCCCGCGCTGGCGTCCTGCGGCGCCCGGGTGGCGGTGGTCCTTCCCCTGTATCAGATGGTGAAGGAGAAATTCGCCGACCAGCTGCAGTTTGTCTGCTATGACTATGTGGATCTGGCCTGGCGCCATGTCTACTGCGGCCTGTTCCGGCTGGAGCGGGACGGCGTCACTTGGTACTTCCTGGACAATGAGCAGTATTTCTCCCGCCCCAACCTGTATGGCTACATGGACGACGGAGAGCGCTTCGGCTTCTTCTCCCGGGCGGTGGTGCGGATGCTGCCACACCTGGAGTTCTGGCCGGATGTGATCCACTGCAACGACTGGCAGACCGCTTTGATTCCCATCTATCTGAAGGACGACGGCGTGCGCGAGGATTGGCTCCGGGGTATCAAAACCGTGCTCTCCGTCCATAACATTGAGTATCAGGGCCGCTACGGCAAGGAAACCCTGGGTGACCTGTTTGGCCTGGACCATGGCTGGGCGGATGACGGCACCATTATGATGGATGGCGACGTGAACCTGCTGAAGGGAGCCATCCTCTGTGCCGACGCCATCAACGCCGTGTCTCCCACCTACGCCGAAGAACTGAAATACGCCTACTATGCCCACGGCATGGAGAGCATCATGCAGCGCTGTAGCTACAAGCTCACCGGCGTCCTCAACGGCATTGACACCATCCGCTATGACCCGGAGCACGACCACATTATCACCGCTAATTACTCCGCCGCTGACACGGCCGGTAAAGCGGCCGACAAGGCCTATCTGCGCCAGCTGATGGGACTGCGGGACGATCCCAACACGCCCATCATCGGCATGGTCTCCCGCCTGGTGGCCCACAAGGGTCTGGATCTGGTGTGCGATGTGCTCCACGACATCATGGAGATGCCGGTACAGCTGGTGGTTCTGGGCAAGGGCGACCAGAAGTACGAGGAGTTCTTCCGCTGGGCGTCCAGCCAGTATCCCGGCCGGGTAGCGGTGCGACTGGACTACAACGAGGAGCTGTCCATGGCCATCTACGCTGGCGCGGATCTGTTCCTGATGCCCTCCAAGAGCGAGCCCTGCGGCCTGAGCCAGATGATCGCCATGCGCTACGGCACCGTGCCCATCGTCCGGGAGACTGGCGGCCTGAAGGACACTGTCCACCCCTACGAGGACTGGCGGGATGCCGGCAACGGCTTCACCTTTGCCAGCTACAACTCCGGTGACATGCTGTATGTCATCCGGCAGGCCGTGAACCTTTACCGGGACTCCCACGACGCCTTTGCCCGGCTCCAGAAGCGGGGTATGGAGGAGGACTTCAGTTGGGCCCGCAGCGCCGGACAGTATCTGCGGATTTACTCCAGCGTCACAGGACTCCCTGCGGTGGAGGCCGCACCGGCGGAGGAGAAGGCCGCTCCAGAGGAGGAAACCGTCCCTTTTGAGTTTGCGGCGGAACCCGCTCCCGAGGCTGAGACCCCGGCGGAGCCTGTTCCCGCCGGGACCCCTGACAGCCAGCCGGCTGAACCTGTTCAGAAAAAAACCGCGGCGAAGAAAAAACCCGCGGTGAAAAAAACCACTTCAAATAAGAAAGGGCCCGCGAAAAACCGCACCCAAAAAACCGGCGCAAAAAAGCCTGCGGGTAAGGAAAAAGCATGACAGCACCACTTAGCACAAAATCTCTGGAAGAAGCTCTGACTGATAAGCTGATGATCCACTTTGGCAAGACCGCCAAGGAGGCCAGCAACGAGGAGATGATGAAGGCCAGCGCCCTGGTGCTCCGGGATATGATGGCCATCCGGAAAGTAGAGACCCGGAAAAAGACACAGCGGGAGCAGAAAAAGCAGGTCCACTATCTGTCCCTGGAATTCCTGATGGGCCGCAGCCTGATGAAGAACGCCTACAACTTGGGCGTGCTGCCCCAACTGCGGGAGGCCCTGGAGCATCTGGGCTTCAAGGCCGCTGATATCTTTGAGATCGAGCCGGACGCGGGTCTGGGCAATGGCGGCCTGGGCCGCCTGGCCGCCTGCTATCTGGACTCCATGACCACCCTGGAGATCCCCGCCACCGGCTATTCCATCTGCTATGAGCTGGGTATCTTCAAGCAGAAGATCGTGGAGGGACAGCAGGTGGAGCTGCCGGACAACTGGCGCAACCTGGGCGAGTCCTGGCTGCTGCCCAAGCCGGAGGAGGCCCAGCAGGTCTTCTTTGGCGGGCAGCTGCGGGAATTCTGGGACAACGGCCATCTGCACATCGTGCAGGAGGGAGCCACCCAAGTCACCGCTGTGCCCTGCGATATGGTGATCGCGGGCTATAACACCCGCCATACCAATGTCCTGCGGCTGTGGGACGCCCGGGCCTCCAAGCCCGTGGATATGTCCCTGTACTCCCGGGGCGAATACCTGAAAGCCGCCGAGGAGGAGGCCATGGCGGAGACCATCGCCAAGGTCCTCTATCCCGAGGACAACCATGTGGAGGGCAAGTCCCTGCGGCTGAAGCAGCAGTATTTCTTCGTCTCTGCCACGGTGCAGAGTATTGCCAAGGAGCATCTGGAGACCTACGGAACCCTGATGAACTTCCATGAGAAGAATGTGCTCCAAATCAACGACACCCATCCCGCTCTGGTGATTCCCGAGCTAATGCGCATCTTCATCGACGAGGCGGGTATGGACTGGGACACCGCCTGGAATATCACCCGACAGTCCGTGGCCTACACGAACCACACCGTCCTGGCGGAGGCGCTGGAGCGCTGGCCCCAGGATCTGTTCCAGCGTCTGCTGCCCCGCATCTGGCAGATCACGGTGGAGATCGCCAACCGCTGGCAGAAGAAGTGCCAGGACTTCTATCACGACGAGGCCAAGGTCCGGGAGATGGCCGTCATTTGGGACGGGGAGGTCCGCATGGCCAACCTGTGCATCGCCGGCGGCATGGCCGTCAATGGAGTCAGCGGCCTCCACTCCGACATTCTGAAGAAGGACGTTTTCAAAAACGCCTACGGTATGGAGCCGGAGAAGTTCCAGAATGTAACCAACGGCATTGACCACCGCCGCTGGCTCAGCGAAATCAACCCCGGCCTGGACAGCCTGATCCGGGATCTGGCCGGCGGCGACCGATATCTGACTCAGCCCCTGGCGCTGAAGAAGCTGGATGATTACGCCGACGATCAGGAAGTGCTGCAGCGTCTGGCGGAGATCAAGCGAAAGAACAAGGAGAGCTTCGCGGCTTATATCAAAAAAGCCCAGGGTGTGGTGCTGAATCCCGACGCCATCTTTGATGTCCAGGTGAAGCGGCTCCACGAGTACAAGCGGCAGCTGCTCAACGTGCTGAACATCATCGCCCTGTACCAGCAGCTCCAGGATGACCCCAACTCCATCACCCAGCCCCACACATTCCTGTTCGGAGCCAAGGCCGCACCCGGCTATGTGGTGGCCAAGCGCATCATTCGCCTGATCAACTCCCTGGCGGATCAAATCGCCAATGATCCCATCTGCAAGGATAAGCTGCAGGTGGTGTTCCTGGAGAACTACCGGGTGTCCCTGGCGGAGCACCTGATGCCCGCCAGCGAGGTCTCCCAGCAGATCTCCACCGCCGGCAAGGAGGCCAGCGGCACCGGCAACATGAAATTCATGATGAACGGCGCTCTGACCGTGGGTACTTTGGACGGCGCCAACGTGGAGATGCACGACGTCCTGGGCGACGAGAACATGTTCCTCTTCGGCCTTCACGCCGACGAGGTGGCGGAGTTGAAGCGCCAGGGCTATCTGCCTCAGCGGCTGTACAACCGGGATGCCCGGCTCCGCCGCGCGGTAGACGCGCTGCGCACCGGCTTCCGGGACGGTGTCCGCTATGAGGATCTGTATACCCGGCTGCTCACCGGCGCCGGCGGTTCCGCCGCCGACGAATACCTGCTGTTGGCGGACTTCGAGAGCTACTGGCAGGCGGAACAGCGGATGGTCGCCACCTATCAGGATCAGAAGAAGTGGAACCAGATGAGCCTGCACAATGTGGCCCGGTCCGGTATCTTCGCCGCTGACCGCTCCGTGGCGGAATATGCCGACAACATCTGGCACGTCCCTCACAAATAAGAACCGCAAAGCAGGCGGGGTAGGGCTTTAAGCCCTGCCCCGCCTGTTGTCAGCTTTTCAAGCACCGCCGCTCCGATGGGGACACCGGCATGTGAGAGCGGAGCGTTTGCGAACAGAAGCAAATTGCCGCAGCGGCTCGAATCGGTTATTGCCTGGTCAGGGCCGATATGATATATTGGATGCAATGGCTTCCGCACAGGGCACCATTTGGGGATGAAATACCCGGGCGGCTGGTTGCCGGACTTTGAATGCAGCATGCCGAAGGGGAAGCAAGCTGCTATGACAAGGAGGAAACGAAATGAAATTAGCTGAACTGCAGGTTGCGGCATTTACCGATCTGCTGGCTTCCGCGGCCCCCGCCCCCGGCGGTGGTTCCGCCGCCGCCTTGGAGGGCGCGCTGGGCGCCGCATTGACCGCCATGGTGTGCAGCCTGACCGTGAGCAAGAAGGCGTATGCCGACTATCAGGAACTGGCTGAGGAGAGCCTGAAGAGGGCACAGAATTTGAAGGCCCGTTTCCTTGACGGAATGGAGCGGGACAACCGGGCGTTTAATGAATTCAGCGCGGCGCTCTCTATGCCCAAGACCACTGATGAGGAAAAGGCCGCCCGTTCCGCCGCTGTTCAAGCAGGTTTGCGGACCTGTACCGAGACGCCCTTGGATATGATGGAGCTGGCCGTTGAGGCGCTGGAGCTCACCGCACCCTTGCTGGGCAGGTCCAACGCCACCGCCGTCAGCGACCTGGGCGTGGCCGCCCTGTCCCTTCGGGCTTCCGTGCAAAGTGCCTGGCTCAATGTGCTCATTAACATCGGCAGCATGAAGGATCAGGAGCTGGCCGCCGCTTACCGGCAAAAGGGCGAGAAGCTGCTGGAGCGGGCCCTGCCGCTGGCCGATGAGATTTATCAGGAAACGGTAAGGCTGCTCTGAATGGACGCTGGAAGCGCCCGCCCTGCTGAAAAGATAAAAAAACGGGAAAAAGAGATGCCCAAAAGAGGCTTGACGGGAAAAAAACGGTGTGATATGCTTACAATAACCGCTGAGACAGTGGACTGTTTCAGCGGAGCGATATGACTGACGGAAGTGGATCAAACCACATGGAGTATCGCGGGGCGCGAACGCGCTTTGAATGCCGACCGTCTGGGCGCACTGAGTATTCGGTGCGCCCTTTTTGTTTTTTGGGGGGCCGCCGATCAATTTGAGGAGGAATAAGCGCCATGGAAATCAAAACCGATATTGAAATCGCCCAGAGCTGTGAGATGAAGAATATCCGGGAGATCGCCGCTGCTGCTGGTGTGGAGGAGAAGTATCTGGAGCAGTACGGCAACTACAAGGCCAAAATCGACTACCGGATGCTGAAGGATCAGGCGGACAAACCGGACGGCAAGCTGATCCTGGTCACCGCCATCACCCCCACCCCTGCCGGCGAGGGGAAAACCACCACCTCCGTGGGCCTGGCCGACGGTCTGCGGAAGATCGGCGAAAACGCCGTCTTGGCTCTGCGGGAGCCCTCGCTTGGCCCAGTGTTCGGTGTCAAGGGCGGCGCCGCCGGCGGCGGTTATGCCCAGGTGGTGCCTATGGAGGACATCAATCTGCACTTCACCGGCGATTTCCACGCCATCGGAGCCGCAAACAACCTGCTGGCCGCTATGTTGGACAATCACATCCAGCAGGGAAACCAGCTGGGCATTGACGTCAAGCAGATCACCTGGAAGCGGGTTGTGGATATGAACGACCGGCAGCTCCGCCACATCGTGGACGGTTTGGGCGGCAAGGCCCAGGGCGTACCCAGGGAGGACGGCTTTGACATTACCGTGGCCTCCGAGATCATGGCGGTGCTGTGCCTGGCCAGCGATATCGCCGACTTGAAAGCCCGTCTGGCCCGGATCATTGTGGCGTATACCTATGACGGAAAGCCCGTCACCGCCCATGACCTGAAGGCCGAGGGGGCCATGGCCGCCCTGCTGAAGGACGCTCTGAAGCCCAATCTGGTCCAGACGCTGGAGGGAACTCCTGCCTTTATCCACGGCGGTCCCTTTGCTAACATCGCCCACGGCTGCAACTCCATCACTGCTACCCGCATGGCCCTGAAGCTGGCGGATTACACCGTCACCGAGGCCGGCTTCGCCGCCGATCTGGGCGCGGAGAAGTTCCTGGATATCAAGTGCCGTATGGCGGGCCTGACGCCTTCCGCCGTGGTGCTGGTGGCCACTGTCCGCGCCCTGAAATATCACGGCGGCGTGCCCAAGACGGAGCTGAACCAGGAGAACCTGAAAGCTCTGGAAAAGGGCCTTCCCAACCTGCTGCAGCATGTGGAGAACATCACCCAGGTCTTTGGCCTGCCCTGTGTGGTGGCCATCAACGCATTCCCCACCGACACCAAGGCCGAGTTGGATCTGGTGGAGCGGAAGTGCAATGAGCTGGGCGTCAACGTGGCGCTCAGTGAGGTCTGGGCCAAGGGCGGCGAAGGCGGTAAGGCCCTGGCTGAGGAGGTTGTCCGTTTGTGCGAACAGCCCAACAGCTTCCGCTTCTCCTATCCGCTGGATTGTTCCATCGAGGAAAAACTGGAGACCATCTGCAGACGGGTATACCACGCCGACGGCGTGGCGCTGACGGCCAACGCCAGGAAGCAGGCCGCGCAGCTGACCGAGCTGGGCTTTGGCGGCCTGCCCATCTGCATGGCCAAGACCCAGTATTCCTTCTCCGACGATCCCTCTTTGCTGGGCGCGCCCAAGGGCTTTACCGTCACGGTGCGGAACCTGAAGGTCTCCGCCGGCGCCGGCTTTATCGTGGCCCTGACCGGCGACATCATGACCATGCCGGGCCTGCCGAAGGTGCCCGCTGCGGAGAAGATCGACGTGGACGAGAACGGCAGGATCACGGGGCTATTCTAAGCTTTTAAAACAAAAAAACCAATGACAGGCAGGGGTCTGCGGGGATTGCCGTGGGCCCCTGCCGTTGAAATCCGGAGATTGGAGGAATTTTCCATGGGATTTCTTTCACCCAGCGAGCTGATCCAGCGGTACGCCGGGGCTGGAGCCGCCAAGACGAAAAAATCGGCGGGAGAGCTGTTTGTGCTGGCAATTTTGGCCGGGGCGCTGATTGCCCTGGGCTCTGCAGCCACCAACACGGCGGTGTACGGCATGGAGAACGTGGGTCTGGCCCGTACTGTCTGCGGACTGCTGTTCCCCTTCGGACTGTGCATGGTCATCGTCACGGGGGCGGAGTTGTTCACCGGAAACAGTCTGATCGTCATTTCGGTCTTGGACCGTCAGTGTACCCTCCGGGCTATGCTGCGGAACTGGGGCATGGTCTATCTGGGCAATTTCGCGGGGGCTCTGCTGGTGGCAGCCGGATGTGTTGCTTTCGGCCAGCTGAATTACTCTGGAGGAGCTTTAGCGGTGTACACCATCAAGGTGGCGGCGGGCAAATGCGCCCTGCCCTTCCTCAATGGCCTGGGCCTGGGCATCTTCTGCAACGTGCTGGTGTGCCTGGGCGTGTTGATGGCCATGTCTGCCAAGGATGCCGCCGGCCGGCTGATGGGGGCATTCATCCCCGTTTGCTACTTTGTGCTCTGCGGCTTTGAGCACTGTGTGGCCAATATGTACTACATTGCCGCCGGGCTGATGGCGGCCGCGAATCCCGGCTATGCCGCTCTTGTCGAGGCAGCGGGGGTGGATATGTCCGGCCTGACGGTGGGGAATTTCCTGCTGGGCAACCTGCTGCCTGTGACCATCGGGAATATCCTGGGCGGAGCGGCCCTGGGATGCCTGATGTGGTTCGTTTATCTGAAAGAACACAAGCAGGTGGCTGCTGGGCAAAGGTGAAGGGCAAAATGGCTTGCGCCGCGGGTAGAAGAGCGGCTTTGCCCGTGATTTTTTGCGTGGGAAGTCCACAAAAAATGGAAGAGACCGCCCGGAACCGTCAAAATGCTTTACAAATACAGAAAAGCCGGATATAATACGAAAATAGCGCGAAAGCGCCCAATTTAGAAGACGGAAGGACCTCCCAAAGCGGGAATTTGCGTCAGACGCGGGCCTTCCACGGAAAGAGAGAACAGCATGGAAATCACGGAAGGCGTGCGCTTTGACACTCTGGGCCTGTCAGAGGAGATCATGCGCGCATTGGAAAAACGGAACATTGTGGTCTCCACACCGGTGCAGGCCGGATGCATCCCGCCCATGATGGACTGGCAGGACGTCATTGCCAAGGCCCCCACCGGCACCGGCAAGACCTTTGCCTACGGCATCCCAATCGTGGAGCACATCGACCCCGAGGACGAGTCCGTCCAAGCGGTGATCCTGGCCCCTACCCGGGAGCTGGCCATCCAGATCACTGACGAGCTGCGGGATATCGCGGCCTATAAGCCCGGCGTCCGCAGTGTGTGCCTCTACGGCGGCGCACCCATCGGCCGTCAGATCGAGACCCTGAAGAAGCATCCCCAGATCGTGGTGGCTACCCCCGGCCGCCTCAGCGACCACATGAAGCGCCGCACTGTCCGGGTGGACACCGCCCAGACCGTGGTGCTGGACGAGGCGGACCGGATGCTGGATATGGGCTTCATCCACGATGTCACCCGTCTGCTGGACCGGATGAACAAGCGGAAGAACTTGGGGATGTTCTCCGCCACCATCTCCCGGGAGGTCATGGACATCGCCTGGGTTTACCAGCGGGACGCGGCGGAGATCACCGTCCGGGAGGACGAGCAGAACAAGCCGGATATCAAGCAGTTCCGCATGGAGGTGGCCATGAATGAGAAAGCCGACGCCATCGCCCGGATTCTGGACGAGACGGGCTTTGACCGCTGCATGGCCTTCTGCAACACCAAGGGCTCCACGGAGCGCATCAGCAAATTTTTGCAGATGCGGGGCGTGGACGCCGACTGCATCCATGGCGACATCCCCCAGAAGCAGCGGGAGAAGGTCATGGACCGGTTCCGGGAGGGCAAGCTGCGGGTGTTCGTCTCTACCGACGTGGCAGCCCGTGGCATCGACGTGGATGATGTGGACATCGTGTTCAACTGCGACGTGCCCGATGAGAACCAGGACTACGTCCACCGCATCGGCCGGACAGGCCGGGCCAAGCGGCAGGGCGTGGCGGTGACCTTTGTGTCTGACTATCCTGCCAAGATGCGGATCGATGATATCGCCCGCCGGACCCACAACGAGATCGTGCCGGTGAAATTCGGCGACGATGGCCATCTGGCAGTGGTGGAAGAGAAGAAGTGAATCATTGAATAGCGAAGGCGCCGGATGGAAGTCCGGCGCCTTTCAGTTCAGCGTGGGATCCACCGGCAGATGATGGTTGGTGCAGTCGACGAACCCCGGTACATAATGTTTACTGAATAATAGGAAAAGCCTTGCATTTCAAGACATAGAAACTCATTCGTAGTACAATAAGTGCAAGGAAAACCGCAGGAATCAGGCAAAAACCTTGCACTTGGAGGACAGCTAT
>Ga0129307_1002014_pt1 | contig 18157 bp, 13 predicted proteins | sample P1105metagenome_FD_94437 | JGI IMG/M metagenome (GOLD analysis project Ga0129307, IMG submission 94437) | Capybara group fecal microbial communities from Wisconsin, USA - P1105 metagenome | ecosystem: Host-associated > Mammals > Digestive system > Large intestine > Fecal | place: USA: Wisconsin... | reverse complement strand
TGTATACTTATTATCTGCTTCTTTTTTACTTTTTCTTTCCATAAAATATGAAATACCAATAGAAATAGCATCACCTAAATCATGAACTGAATCAGAGAGAATTGCTACTGAATTAGTAAACAAGCCTCCAAAGAATTCAAGTATAGAAAATGTAATATTTAATAAAAACGCAATCAATATATTCTTTTCTGTTTTCATATTATTCATTTCCTTTTAAACTTGTAACCATATCTATTTTCTTTATTTTTCTAGCCAGGAATCTAGATACTAAATAAGAAACTATAAATGTACCTAAAGCAGAAATAATATATGTTTTAGTTTCTATAAATGCACCAAAATCATAATGTTCTTCTATTGCTGTTTTAAATAACCAATCTGTTAAATAGAAACCTCCAGGAAGACCTATAATAATAGATAAAACTGCAATCCAATTATTTTGCTTAATAAATATATTTTTAATTTGACTATCTTTAAATCCTAATACTTTTAAAGTAGAAAATTGATATTGTTTTTCTGAATAAGATAATATTCCTAAATTATATATAATTATTCCACCTAGTAAAACTGCAATAGCTATAATCATTATTAACATTGTCTTCATCATAGAAAGCATACCTGTCATACCTTCTTTTAGTGAATCAATATCTTGAATAGTTTCTATATTTTTTATTTCTTTTGTTTTACTTAAATCATTATTTGTATATAATGAATCTGGTTTATAATCTATACCTAGTTTTTCTAAATATTTTCTTGTCATAGATAAGTTTTGATTTTGAGGATCTTTATTAAATCCTATAATCTTAGATGTGTAATATTTATTATCACCATATATATGCCACTTAATCTTATCACCTATTTTATATCCTTTAGTTTCCGCTAATTTATATGTAACATATATACCATCATTTGTTGGTTTAGATTTAATCTTATTTTTATTATCTACAAATCTAACATAATTACCTGCATCAGTTACAAATATATTATTAGATACTCTTTTACCATCTTTTTCTTTTATTTCTATACCTAAACTTTCAGATGTATTATCACCATATTTATCTGTTAATACTTTTAATTCTTTATCTGATATATTTTCCTTAATATTTAATTTATATTTAAAATTATATAAATCTTCAAATTGTAATTTAACAAAGAAATTCATAGAATCAAGCATACCTAATGCACATACAAGTAAAGTTGCGCATCCTACTACACCCGCAAGTCCCATAAATGTTCTCATTTTATTTCTTAATATATCTCTTATATTCCATTTAGTAGAAAAACTAAGTTTCTTAAAGAAACCATTTTTAGTAATATTAATAGTTTTACTATTAACACTTGGAATCTTATTTCTAAGTGTTTCTGCTGGATTTTCTTTTAATATACTTCTTCCAGTTATATATGTTATAACTCCTACTATTCCTATTACTATTAACGCTACATAGTAACTAGATATATCCATAGAAGGCATACCATTAGGTATTTCAAAGAATTCCATTTCTAGATTAATAAATACTTGACCTATTACATAATATCCTAAAACAAGACCTAATATACTAGCAAATATACTAATCCAAAAACCATATCCTATATAATGAAATAATATTCTAGTATTACTAAAACCTAATGCTTTTAAAGTTCCTATTTGTACTCTTTGATTTTTTACTACTCTAGTCATAGTAGTAATAACAGAAAGCATTGCGATAAATAAAAATATACCAGAAAAAACTCCAACATAAGTTTTACCTTCATCTATTTCACCTTGATATGCAGTATAAGAAGCAGTATCTTCTATTTTAATAATTGCTTTAGCATTCTTAACTTTATCCTCTATATCATTTTTTACATCGTCTACTTTATTCTTATTTTTAACATCAACCATAATACTTGAGTATGGAATATATTCTTTATAATTAAAATTAGGCATAACCATGTCAAAGTATTCTTTAGGAATATTAGCTTCTTTCATAACTAATGATTTAATATAATCTTCAGTTATTTCTGAAGTAGACATATATGCAAATCCAAATTCTTTTCTATCTGGATATAATTCCGATTCATCTCTTACATCATATAAATGATCTGGAACATTAATTAGACCTCTTACTTTTTCATGTAGTTCCATACTTTCATATTTAACAAGAACAGTATCTCCTACTTTGATATTGTTTTCTATTGCATAAAAGTTATCTAACCAAATACCAGATTTATTATCAAATTTTTCTCCTTCATAAACATAAAATTTAGATATATTATTTGATTCAATAAAGTTTAATAATAATGTTTTATCTTTATCAGTTGTTGCAGTTACTGATAGCTTAACTTCTGCATCTTTAACATTATCTGTTTTTTTAATCTTATCTAGATCATCTTTATCAAGTAGACCCATTACATTTAATTCTTGCAGATTGTTTTCTGAATAAAACTTATCTGATGTTTTTTGCATACCACCCATATATGCTTTTATACCAGCATAAGCCATTATTCCAATTGCGATCATTAAAAATATTGTTATAAATTGAGATAAATTCTTACGAATATCTCTAAACATTTTTCTTTTTAACATAATTACCACTTAACCTCATCTATATTTTTTGGATGTTCGTTAAGTTCATTTGATTCTACTTTACCATTTTTAATTCTAATTACTCTATCTGCAATATCAGCGATTAACGCATTATGAGTAACAATTATTACAGTAGTATCTTGATCACTTTGTTCTCTTAAAAGTTTTAATACTTCTACACCAGTTTTAGAATCTAACGCTCCAGTTGGCTCATCACAAAGTAATACTTTTGGATTTTTCATTATTGCTCTTGCAATAGATACTCTTTGTTGTTCTCCACCAGATAATTCTTGTGGAAATTTATTTGCGTGTTTAAGTAATCCTACACTTTTTAATACTTCTTTAGCATCTTTAGATGTATTAGTAACATCTTTAATTAAATTAACATTTTCTTCTACAGTTAATGTTGGCATTATATTATAAAATTGAAATATAAATCCAACATCATTTGCTCTATACCTTGTTAATTCCTTATCATTATATTTAGCAATATCATTTTCACCAATTATAATTTCTCCAGATGTTGCTTTATCCATACCACCTAAAAGATTAAGTAATGTAGATTTACCCGCTCCTGATGGACCTAGTATAACAACTAGTTCACCTTGATTAATGCTTAGATCAACGCCATCTAAAGCATTATACTTTTGTTCACCTATTACATAGGTTTTCTTAACATTGTTAAGTTCAATAAATTTATTCATAAATCCTCCTATATATTATTTTATTAATGAAAAAGGAAATAAAAAAATGAGACCTAATTTGCCCGTAGGCAAATAAGTCTCATTATTTAAAACAAAGCCAGATATAAAATATCAGTATGTTGACTTCGTTACATATTTCTATGCTAACTACTCCCTCATTCGTTAATAACTATATCATATTTTTGAGTTTTTTTCAAGACTTTAAAATGGCTTTTTACCATTTAACCATTCTTTTTCTTTCCAGTAATCAACATCAGTTTTATTCCATCCGTTTTTTTGTGTCATTTTAAATATATTGAAAAAGAATTTAGTTTTAAAACCTACTTTTCTATTTTCTAATGCTTTATTTACTCGTTTTGCTTTCTTACTTACTTGTTTAATTATTTTATCTTTATTCTTGTATTCAGAATAATTACCACCCATTCTCATAGTAGTAACACCATAATTAAATATTTGAGGAACTCCTAAGTAGAATAAATTAGTTTTTAATAACTTTGTTGTTTGTTTAACTCCAGATCCTCCTGCGGATGTTACTATTAGACCTACTTTATTAAACATGCTTTCTTTTGGTCTATGAACAAGCCACATGTAAGCTAAATGATCTAAAAATAGTTTTAATGAACCAGTACATGATCCTACAAATACTGGTGTACCAAATATTATTAAATCAGCATTTTCTATTTTTTCTACTATAGGACTTATTTCATTATAGTGAGGACATTTATCTTCCCCATTTAATATACAGTTAGCGCATCCCATACATGGTTTATTAAAATCTATTGGAAGAACTATTTCATCAAACTCATTATTATCATTTTCAAATTCTTTTAAAAATAAATCTACTATCGCTCTTGTATTACCTTTATGAGGTGTCCCCATAATCGTTAATATTTTCATACTTATTCTCCTTTTTTATTGTATTATTCTCTATATGTAGTATTATATCACAAAAATGCACAAGTTTATTAGAATAAAAAAATGGAGCCATAAGGCTCCTTCAGGGGGCGCACATTAGATCCTCCACTGTATTTTTTAATTTTCCATATTTTCTTATAAAATAAGGAATTTTTCCATATAGCAAAAAATAGCTTTCCATTACTTTTTATCTCTTTGGGTAGGTAAATGGGTAGGTAAAAAACATATAGTTTTTGGGTAGACAAAATTAAAGAGGATTAATTCAAATCCTCTTTTAATTATTTATATTTTTTATACCAACTTCTGGAATCATTACATCAGATGGTGTATCAATAATAAAATTAATTAATCTTGCTACTTCTTTTGTATCTACTCCATTAGCCATATTCTTTTCTATATTTAATTTACTAAACATTTCTGTTTTCATCATACCTGGCATAACATTTGTAACTCTTATTCCATATTTTGCTACTTCGTCTTGTAATGATTTAGTAAAACCTGTTACTCCCCATTTAGTAGCATTATATACTGTTCTTTCAGCTTTATGATTAATACCTGCTTGTGAATTAATATTTATTATCAATCCTTCTTTGTTTTGTTTCATAGATGGTATAACTGCTTTAGAACAATTAATTACTCCAAGTAAATTAACATCTACTACTGAATTAATTCTTTCACTATCATTTGTATCTAATTCATCTTGAATCCATAAACCTGCATTATTAATTAAAACATCAATCTTACCAAATTCATTAACAATATTGTTGATTGTATTTTCAACAATCTTACAATCACTCACATCACATATTTTATATTTACAATTAATGTGATCTGAAACTTCTTTTAATTTTTCTTCATTGGTAGCTAATATAATTACATTATTATCATTTGATAAAGATGTAGCTAATGTTTTTCCTAAACCATCACTACCACCTGTTATCACTACTATCTTATTCATATTATCACTCCTATAATCATTATACCATATAAATAATAAATCTTATATCATATTAAAAATGAAAATATAAATTTTGGGTAGGTAGCTGGGTAGGTAAATTTTTTCTTATTTTTTAAAATCCTTATAAAATAAGGCATAAAAAAAGTGATAGGCCTCTCGGCCTATCTTCAGGGGGTTTGGTTACACTTTCAACTAGTTCGTGAAAGTGTTTACGTAACATATTGTTACGCTATAATAATGATATATTATTTTTTTTTGATTGTCAATTCTTTTTTCTATTAATATTTCGATAATTTACGACATTTACACATAGTTCTAATAATACCATTATAGTTAATATAATGCTTACAAATTGAAATTTATGAATAAATGTACTAAATACTATACATAGTATACAAATTAATAATGATATGAAGTTTAAATATACTGAATACCAAAAATATTTTTGTCTTTTCATAAAATCACCTAATCCTTATTTATACTTTCTTTTAATACTCCTTTTAATAAAGGATAATTATCTATTTCTTTTAATATTTCATTTGAGTCTTCTTTTGCTTGTAATAAAATGTTGTAGTCTTTTGTTATATTTGCAATCTTAAAGTTCATGTCTCCACTTTGTCTTGTTCCAAATAGATCTCCTGATCCTCTTAGTTTGAAGTCTTCTTCTGCAAGTTCAAATCCATCAGATACTTTTTCCATTATATCTAGTCTTTTTGTCTCTCTATTTGTTACTAGAATACAATAAGATTGTAAATCATTTCTACCAACTCTACCTCTTAACTGATGAAGAGTAGCTAGTCCAAATTTATATGCATCAAATATAACTATCATAGTTGCATTTTTAACATCTACCCCTACTTCTATAACTGTTGTTGATATCAAAATATCTATTTCTTTATTTTGATACCTTTTCATTATATCATCTTTTTCTTTAGGTGTCATCTTACCATGTAAAATACCTATATTTTTATTTTTAAATGCTAATTTAAATTTTCTTTCTAACTTTTTAATATCTTCATCTTCTGTTTCATCATTTTCAATAAGTGGTGAAACAATATATACTTGGTGACCTTGATCAAGTTCTTTTTTTATAGATATAAGAACATCTTTTATTTCACTATTATCTTTAACCATTGTTATTATTTCTTTTCTTCCTTTTGGTCTAGATTTAATAATTGATATATCCATATCACCATATATAGTTAAAGCATAAGTTCTTGGTATTGGTGTCGCAGATAAATATAATACATCTGGCATATTACCTTTATTTCTTAAACTAGATCTTTGATTAACACCAAATCTATGTTGTTCATCTGTAATAATTAATCCTAGGTTTTTAAATTCTATTTGTTCTTGAAGTAGAGCATGAGTTCCAATAATCATATCTATTTTACCTTGTTTTAATTCTTCATATATTATTTCTTTTTCTTTTTTAGGAGTGCTACCTAAAATTTCTTTTATATTAATATCATAATCTTTAAATAGATTAATCATATTTTCATAGTGTTGATGCGCAAGTATTTCAGTTGGTGCCATTAAAGTACTTTGATAATTATTTAGATGCATTGCGTACATACTTATAATCGCTACTATAGTTTTACCTGAACCTACATCACCTTGAACAAGTCTATTCATTCTTTTTTCTGAATGTAGATCATCAAATATTTCATCTAATGTTTTTTCTTGATCTTCTGTTAAAGTAAATGGTAATGATTTTATGAAACTATTTATTTTTTCTAAATCTATCTTTTTAGAATAACCTATATTATTAATACTGTTTTTATTTTTTAATTCATTAATTTTAAGCATAAATAAGAATAGTTCTTCATATTTAGATCTTATTAATGCTTCTTTTAGTTTTACATTATTAGATGGATTATGTATTAGATTAAGGGATTCCTTTTTTGATAAGAAGTTATATTTATCTACTATTTTATCTGGTATATAATCTATTACATATTCTTGTTTTAAAGCCATATTAATATACTTATTAATGTTCTTATCAGTTAAACCTTTTACTTTATGATATATAGGATATATATTAGTAGTATTACCTATATCTAATAGTTTTATGTCAGATGCGATAAATTGATTTTTATCTTGATCAAATTTACCTATAATAGTAATAGTCTTACCTATTTCTAAATGTTCTTTTAAAAACGCTCTATTAAATATAACAACATTTATTAGTTTACCTTCTACTTGAATTTTAAATTTAAGTCTATTCATTCTATTAAAATAGTTTGTTGTTATAGTTGATTCTATAACTCCTGATACTACTGCATGTTCATCATTAAGTGAAGTCTTTTTTAATACTTCATATCTAAATGGATAGTAAGTGATTAAATCATTAACATTATATATTTCTAGTTTATTAAGTTTATCTATTGTAGCATTTCCTATACCTTTTATAAACTGTAGTTCACTCATATATTCACCTACTTTCCTTCTCTAATTATATCATATTTTTTATAAAAAAGAACAATTGTTTGATTATTTAAAAATAATTAATTTTTTTTCGTTAAAACAGTTGACAAAATATGTCAAAATAAGTAGTATATTAACTACCAATTCCCAAATGGCGAATTGGCTGCTAGTATCACACTAGCCAACCCCTTTTTATTCTTTTTTATGGAACTGTTCTTCAGGGGGGCAGTTCCAATTTTTTTGTAAAAAAAAGATATATGTTTAACATATATCTTTTTAAATTAATTTAATAGTATTATTTTTTTAAAGAATTGTTTTTTTTCACAAAATAGAATATAATCTAGTTAAAGGAAGCATTTTTTTAAATGCCTACCTTCGATTGGGTTAGACATTTAAGTTATATACTTAGGTGTCTTTTTTTATTTCTATTACTAGTAGGAGTATTAGAAATATTATTAGAGATACATAACGTAATATATTTATTATAAATATTCTCTTTTTCATATTAACCTCCTTTCTTCTTGAAAAAAGGTAGACACCATAAAAATACTTCCAATAATTATATTCTCTGTTTGTTATTCAAAATCCTCTATAAAGCAAAAAAAACACTTGATTATTTATCAAGTGTTTTATAATACTCAAATCTTTCTTTAGCAGATTCTAAATTATCTTCTAATAGTTCTTTTGCCATTTCTAAATTAACAGAATTAATCATTTTATATCTAGTTTCATTCGCTAAAAATTGTCCATACAAATTAAAGTCAGGTTCTTTAAAATCAAGATTAAATTCTTTAGTTTTACCATTATATCTAAATATAGGAAAATAACCTGATTTAACAGCTAATTCTTCTTCTTTCATAGAATTACCCATTCCACCTTTAATACCGTGATTAATACATGGTGCATAGGCAATTATAAGTGATGGTCCATTATGATTTTTAGCTTCATTAATAGCTTTAATAGCTTGATTCATATTAGCTCCCATACTTATTTGAGATACTGTTACATTAGGATATTGCATCATCATTCTAGCTAAATCTTTTTTAGATGTAGTTTTTCCTTTAGATGCAAATTTAGCAACTGCTCCTTTTCTAGTACTCTTTGATGATTGACCTCCTGTATTAGAATATACTTCAGTATCAAGTACTAATATATTTATATTTTGATTAGTACTCATAACATGATCAAGTCCACCAAATCCTATATCGTAACTCCATCCATCTCCACCTATAATCCATACTGATTTACTAGGTATATAATCTTTTATTACTTCTAATTCTTTTACTTCAGAATAATCTATATTTTTCGCTACTTCTTTAGTAATTTTATAATCATCTTTACTATTTAACCATAGATTAAATAGTTCTTTATTTTTATCACTAACTATATCCATATTTTTATTCATAATTCTTTCTATTTTTTCTTTCATAATAGATATAGTAAGTCCCATACCATAACCATATTCTGCATTATCTTCAAATAATGAATTAGACCAAGATAAGTTATATGGAGAAGAAGGCATAGATCCTCCATATATTGATGAACATCCAGTTGCATTAGCAATAATCATACCTTCTCCCATTATTTGAGTAAGCATTTTTATATAAGGAGTTTCACCGCATCCTGCGCACGCTCCTGAATATTTAAATAATGGTTTATTAAATGCAAGTCCTTTTACTATAGTTTCTGGGAATAAGTGTTTATTTTTAACTCCCTTTATTTTATTATTAATCCTACTATTATCTTCATTTTTAATCATTGTAATAGCTTTATTACCCATTTTACCAGGACATACTGATGAACATAGTGAACAACCAGTACAATCATCATAACTAAATTCTAAAGCGAATTTAAGATCTGGTTTACCAGGTACATCTATTACTTTAACATCTGGATTATTAGCTAGTTCTTCTTCATTAAGTATTTTTGGTCTTATAACACCATGAGGACAAGCCATAACGCATTGGTTACAACTAATACAGTTTTCTGTATTCCAACAAGGTAACATTTCTGCGATATTTCTTTTTTCAAATCTAGAGGTATTTACTTCAAATGTACCATCATCATGATTAATAAAATCACTTACTTTTAAATCATCACCTTTTAGATGAGAAATGCTATCTAATACACCATTATAATTATTATCTTTGTATTCAATATCTAACCATTCATCTTCAAATGGTACTTCGTTAATACTATCTTCTACTTTTTCTAAAGCTTTTATATTGTTATTAACTATATCTGATCCTTTTTTAGAAAATTTCTTTTCTATACTTTCTTTCATTTTTGTAGTAGCTAAATCATATGGAAGTATTTTAGTAATTTTAAATATAGCATTTTCCATAATAGCACTTATTTTATTTGGTATATCATTTTCTCTAGCTATTTTATGAGCATCTATTAAATATGTTCTTAATTCTTTTTCACGTATCTTATATTTAACATTATCTGGCAATTCATCAATTGTTTTAGAAGTATTAAGTATAAATATACCATTCTTTCTAATATTAGATAATAAATCATATTTATCTAAATAAGAGTCTTTAGTACATACTACAATATGTGGGTTTTCTATATAATAACTAGATTTAATCTCTTCTTTACCTATTCTAAGATGAGACATAGTTACTCCACCACTCTTTTTAGAGTCATATTGATTATATCCTTGTACAAAACCACTAGTATTATCTCCTACTAAAGTAATAATATCTTTAGTAGCGGATACCATACCATCAGATCCATATCCATATACAAGCATTTCTATATTTTTACCTTTTATTTTTATATCTTCTTTTTCTAAACTTCTATTAGTAATATCATCTACTATACCTATAGTGAAAGGATTAACACTATTTTTTTTATCTAAATTCTTATATACTGCATATATATCTTTAGGAGTTGTATTCTTAGAAGAAAGACCATATATTCCTCCTATTACTTTTATCTTTTTATCTACAGCATTAACTACATCTAAATATAGGGGTTCTCTATCATTAGTTTCTTTTGCTCTATCAAGTACCGCAATCTTTTTAACATTTTTAGGTAATACTTTTAAGAAATATCCGTTAGAAAATGGTCTAAATAATCTTACTATTATTAAACCTATTTTTTCTTCATATTTTTCATCTATAACTTCCTTAACAGTATCACATACTGATCCCATAGCTACAATTACTTTTTCAGCATCTTTGTTACCATAGTAATCAAAAGGATGATAATCTGTACCAAATTTTTCATTAACTATATTCATATAATCGTTAACTATATTTGGCATTTCTTCATAATATTTATTTCTTGATTCTACATTTTGAAAATATACATCATCATTTTGAGTAGTACCTCTTATTTGTTTTTTAGCAAGTGAAGAATTTTCTCTAAATTCATTTATTAAATTATAATCTACTAAATCATTTATATCTTCTTTATCTAATACATTAATTTTAGATAATTCATGACTTGTTCTAAAACCATCAAAGAAATTAACAAATGGTATTTTTCCTTTAAAAGTACTTAAATATGAAATTAAAGTCATATACATAACATCTTGTACATTTACTGATGATAAGAATGAATATCCTGTTGATCTTGCAGCATATATATCAGAATGATCACCAAATATACTAAGTGCATGTGTGGATACTGTTCTAGCAGCTACATTTATAACACTAGGTAATAATTCTCCCGCTATTTTATACATTTCTGGAATCATTAATAATAATCCTTGAGAAGCTGTATAAGTACTTGCGATTAAACCAGTTTGTAGTAAACCATGTACTGTACCTATTGCTCCTGCTTCTGACTGCATTTCAATAACTTTTACTTCATCATCAAATAAATTAGTAACTCCTTTAGAACTCCATTCATCTACTTTTTCTGCCATAGTAGAAGCTGGTGTAATAGGATAAATTGCTGCGGCATCTGAAAACATATAAGAAATATGTGCAGCTGCACTATTTCCATCCATAACTTTATATTTCATTATAATCACCTATATTAAATTATATCACAATTTTATATTATTTGATATAATGAAATTGGTGATAATGTGATAGATGAGTTAAATAAGATTATTAAAAAAAGTAATAATATTGTATTTTTTGGAGGTGCTGGTGTATCTACTGAAAGTGGTATTCCTGATTTTAGATCAGTTGATGGATTATATAATCAAAAATATGACTATCCTCCTGAAATAATATTATCTCATAATTTCTTTTTTAATAAACCTAAAGAATTTTATAAGTTTTATTTTGATAAATTAGTTAATACTAATATTATGCCTAATGATTGTCATAAAAAATTAAAAGAATTAGAAGATGCTGGTAAATTAAAAGCAATTATTACTCAAAATATAGATGGTCTTCATGAAAAAGCAGGTTCAAAAAATGTTATAACTATTCATGGAACCATATATAAATATCATTGTACTAAATGTAATAAAGAATATAAATTAGATGATATATTTGGAAAAGAAATACCTACTTGTACATGTTCTGGATTAATTAAACCTGATGTTGTTTTATATGGAGAGCCATTAAATGATAATGATTATGTGAGTGCAATTAAACATTTAAGTGAGGCAGATACTTTAATAGTTGGAGGAACATCACTAAATGTATATCCAGCGGCAGGACTTATTAATTATTTTAATGGCAAAAATCTAATTGTTATTAATAAAGAAAAATTAAAAGTAGATTGTACTCTTCAAATAAATGAACCTATTGGAGAAGTATTTAGAAAAATAAAAGATTAAGGATTAGTCCTTAATCTTTTAAATTTGTTTGTAATTCTGTTTTATCTACTTTTTTATATTCAATAACATTATCTTCATTATCTATACTAAAATGAAATAATAAACCTACTTGTTGTTTAAGAGAATCTCCATCTTTTATAAATACTATAGTTTGATTACAAGAATCCGCTATTCGTGGTTCATAGTTTCCTTCATAACATTCACTACTAGTAGTATTTAAAGTTAGTATTATATATTTATCATTTTCAATATATATACCTTCTTTTGGTAAAGAATCCAATGCTCTTAAATAATCTATTTTAGCTCTTCCATATTCATCTAATTCTATTTCATAATATTTATATTGTTCTTCTTCTTCATAACTTTTTTGAGCGCGAGTCTTAAATTGATAATATCTTGCTTCAACTTTTTTATTAGTATCTTCCTTTATAGTTTCTTTTTCTTTCTTCTGTTTTATACTAACTTCTTTAACAGTATCTTTTACTTTTATTCCTAGTATATATAATCTTTCACCTTTAGCAATTTTTTCTTTTTCCTCTAGACTATTTACTTTACTATATTGCCACAAAACAGATTTATATATTACTGTTCCTCCATCTTTTAAAGCAGTTTTTGTTGGTATTGATAAACATATCAGTATAATTAAAAATATTAGAATTGAAAATAATATTATAGTTTTTCTCTTCATTATTACACTCCTCTTCTATAATAATTATATCTTATTAATCTTAATTTGTAATTATATAGTTATTTTTAAGTGTAAAGTAAAAGAGTAACAATTGTTACTCTTTATCATCATTACTAGATTTATTCTTTATAAGTTTTAATAATTTAGATCCTTCTTTTTTAACTTGTGTATTAGATTTAAACTCTATTACGGATGATTCTCTTTTTTTATAAAAACTATTTTTTAATTCTTTATATTCATCACATCTTACTAGTGAACTCAAATAATCAATATATTCATAAGTATCATCTATTACTTCTTCATCTTCTTGTTTCAATAAATCTAATTTTTGTTCATATATTTTCATATCTAAATCATAATCATTACATATTTCTTGAAATGTTTTATGATCATAGTTATTCATTTTACTAATAATATACATTCTAAATTTATCAAATTTATACATATCATTTAATAATGTTTTTTTATATGTTTCGCTATTTTTTTCTCTTGTTAAAATTTTATCTCTTTCATATAATCTATATAAAATGTTATGTGGAATTATACTACCCGCAAGTGTAACTACTCCTACTCCTGTTCCTACAATTAAAGCTGTTTTATTTATATCACCAAACATAGCAGGAATATAACCAATAGCTAGACTTGTTGCACTTGTGATTTGTAATCCTGTTTCAACTATTCTACAAATCTTTCTTTTGTTCATAAATCCCCCTGTTTATTATTATTATTATTATTATTCATTTTCTTTAGCGTTTCTTACTCTAGCATCATATTTCTTTCTTTCTTCAGTATTAAGAATTTTCTTTCTTAATCTAAAGTTTAATGGTGTAACTTCAACTAATTCATCATTATTTATATATTCTAAAGCTGTTTCTAAAGTTAATAATTTAGTTTTCTTTAATACAACAGTATGGTCTTTACCAGCTGATCTTGTGTTTGTTAATTGTTTTCCTTTTACTACGTTTACTGCTAGATCGGCATCTTTATTTGCTTCTCCAACAATCATACCTTCATATACTTCTGCACCTGGTTCAATAAACATAACTCCTCTATCTTCTAGAGCACCTAATGCATAAGCAGTGGCTTTACCATTTTCCATAGAAACTAATACACCTAGTTTTCTTTCTCCTACATCAGCAGAAGTTCTTGGTAAGTATTCTTTAAACGTATGATTTAAAATACCATAACCTTTTGTTAAAGTCATAAAGTCTGTTGTGAAACCTATAAGACCTCTTGATGGAACTGTATAATTTAATCTTACAATACCAGGAAGGTTACTCATACTTTCCATAGTTCCTCCTCTAGTACCTAATGCTTCAATAATTCCACCTACTGTATCTTCTGGACATTCTATTTGAACATCTTCATAAGGTTCACATTTTTCTCCATTTATTTCTTTTATAATAACTTCTGGTTTAGATACTTCAAGTTCAAATCCTTCTCTTCTCATATTTTCAATAAGAATAGATAAATGTAGTTCTCCTCTACCTGATACTATAAAACTTTCTTGATCTTTTTGTTCAACTTTTAAACTAACATCTGATTCAGCTTGTTTACGTAATCTTTCTTCTATTTTAGAAGCTGTTACTAATTTACCTTCTTTACCTACAAATGGTGAAGAATTAGTACCAAATGTCATTTGAAGTGTTGGTTCATCAATTCTTAATTTAGGTAATGCATTTTCTTTACCTTCTTCACATATTGTTTCACCAACTTCTATATCAGGAAGACCTGAGATTGCTACTACATCTCCTGCTTCTGCTTCTTCAACTTCCAATCTTTTTAAACCAAAATAACCAAATAATTTTTGAATTCTAAATTTCTTAATAGATCCATCTAATCTAACACAAGATACCATTTCATTAACTCTAATCTTACCATTAGCAATAGTACCAATACCAATTCTACCTACATAATCGTTATAATCAAGTAATGCTGGTTGTAATTGTAAATCAGCAGTCTTATCACCTGTTGGTGCTGGAACTTCATTTACTATTAAATTAAATATTGGTTCCATAGTGTGTTCTTGTGTACTTAAATCATCAGATAATGATGAAGTTCCATTAATCGCAGAAGTATATACTACAGGGAATTCTAATTGATCTTCATCTGCTTCTAATTCAATTAATAAATCTAATACTTCATCAATTACTTGTTTTGGTCTAGCAGTAGGTTTATCTATTTTATTAACAACTACTATTGGTTTTAAACCTGCTTCCATAGCCTTCTTTAATACGAACTTAGTTTGAGGCATAACACCCTCATAAGCATCTACTAAAAGTAATACACCATCAACCATGTGCATTATTCTTTCTACTTCTCCACCAAAATCAGCATGTCCTGGAGTATCTAAGATATTAATTTTATAATCTTTATATTTAATAGAAGTAGGTTTAGCAAGTATTGTAATACCTCTTTCTCTTTCAATATCATTAGAATCCATTGCTCTTTCTGATACATTTTCATTTTCCCTAAAAGTACCAGATTGTTTTAACAATTGGTCTACTAAAGTAGTTTTACCATGGTCTACGTGCGCAATAATCGCAATATTTCTTATTTCCATACTATTCATCCCTTTTTTTTAACCTAGTGTATTATAACATAAATACAAAAAAATACAAATATTTATGAATAATTATATTATTTAATTTACATATTAAAAATAGTATGATAACATTTAATTAATGAAGGAAACTTCATATAATAAAAAAGGTAACATTTAGTTTTAACTAAATGTCTACCTCTTGTTGTTTGGAGACATTTAATCTATATGATTAAGTGTCATTTTTTTATTACAAATATCAAAATGATAATAAGTAGTAAAATGAGTGATATGTGACGCAGAATTTTTATATTGTATTCTCGCTTTTTCATATTCTCTTAACCTCCCTCCTATTTAGAATGAGGTAGACACCAGTTACTAAAAATTCCAATAATAATATTCGACATATATAATATAATTTCACTAAAAAAAGTACGATTAATCGTACTTTTTATATTTCTTTTTTATATAAGAAACATTCATTAGTAATATTTCTTACCTTTTCAAAACCTAAATTTTCTAATATAGTTACTTCTAAATCATTTACCGCAAAGCTACAAATTTCATTTATAAAGTATCTATTTCTTCTCATAAACTTAATATATCTTTTAATTGCGTTTTCTATTTTACTAATCGTATTTTTATTAATATAAACATCATTTAATACAATCGCATTTAAATTAACATATGCTTTTCTATTCTTGGTCCATTCTACTATATCTTTACCTTTAAAATCATCAAAGAATTCTTCTGATTTAAGTATTTTTTTATATAGTTTTTCTTCTATATTTAAAAAGTTAACATATCCTATTACTTTATTCTCATCTTTTACTAATATATAAGAATATTTTTTCTTTTTAGTTAAATCCTCTATTTTATCTTTATCCCACCTATAACATCTATCTAAATTTTGTCTATCTAATTCCTCAATAACATTTATAGTATTCTTAGATATAAAAAGTGATCTTACTGTATATATATTAGATTTATGTAGATATTTGTTATAACCTATAATTAGTATAGCAATATTAGATATTACAACAAATCCATCAGATAATACTCCCGCAAAATCTAAGAAATATGCATCATATATTACCCATAAAAAATATGATATAACTCCACCAATAACCATAGTTTTTTTATTTTTTAATAATACATAGCCATCTATTAAACTACCCATTATTGCGATTATATCTACTAAATTAAAACCTGTATAATACAAAATCAAGAAATAAACTGGAATAGTTAAGAAATAAATATATTCATCTTTATCTGTTTTGTAGTACCCAAAAGATTTAATAAGCTCAAATAAACTAATCCAAAGACCAGTCATCGCACCTAAACAAAAATAATTTGCTATATAAAGAATAGATGCGAGTATTTGATAAAATATAACTTTATTTTCTCTTTTAGCATGATAACTAACTAATAATAATATCCACGCAACTATTCCACATATTTGACCTACAACATACATTACTGACATAATTTACCTCTTATTTTTGAAACTTATGTAATACTTTTCCTACTTGCTTCGTTATTTCTTTTGATTTATTTATTGCGATAGTTTTACCATATGCTTTACCAGTTATTGTAAGAGATGCGATTACTGCGGTAGTTACTAATACTACCATAGATTTATTAATACTAAAATAATCACTTATAGTACTTGCGACTAATACACCAGCAGAACCTGATACTACACCGCATACATCACCAACAACATCATTACATATAGATGCTATCTTATCTGAGTTTTTAAGTAATTTTACTGAATGAGTACTACCTTTTATTTTTTTAGATGCCATTGAGTGAAATGGTGTTTCTTCTTGAGCAGTTATCGCAACACCAATCATATCAAATATAACCGCTATAAATATAAATAAAAGTATTATTAATATACCTACAAATACATTTACTTTAGGTATTAATCCTTCACTTGTTATAGACATAACAACAGATAATACAAATGAAATTAATAATACTGTTAATAACCATTTAGTCTTTTTCATATTATCACCACTATAATTATAGCACAAAAAAACTAGTTATAAAACTAGTTTACTTCATTAAAAAAATATGATTGGTACCAATATAATTAACTTTGCGTCATAGGTCAAGTAGGATTTCCCACAATTCAACCTTTCGTTACCTCAAGGCAGTTCCCTTTTAATGAACGTATATACCGTTACCTAAGTATACGACTTGATTACCACTTAGTACGCACTGCAATCTTATATTGACATACAGCCTAGAAGATTTCCTCCCTGATATTTATCTATTATTAGTCTTTTTTGCAAATACAATTTCATATGGTACAACCGTATCTTCAAGCTCTGGCCATGAACTATAAACACACTACCATAATCCCATAATACTCACTCAAGACAAGCTACTCTATACAAAGGTTTCCCCTCAATATAGGTTTAATCTTAATTCGTACTTTTTTCGGTAAAGCACAAGATTAAGTCTCTACGCTAAATGGGTTACACTTATATGCCGTTATAAGCTTCCCAAATAACTATCCTTTCAGCACCCACCCGAATCTGGGCGAAACAAGCAAGCACCAAAAGTTTCACAGGTATGCTCTTTAACGAATTTTTAGGCTCG
>Ga0129307_1002013_pt1 | contig 18171 bp, 22 predicted proteins | sample P1105metagenome_FD_94437 | JGI IMG/M metagenome (GOLD analysis project Ga0129307, IMG submission 94437) | Capybara group fecal microbial communities from Wisconsin, USA - P1105 metagenome | ecosystem: Host-associated > Mammals > Digestive system > Large intestine > Fecal | place: USA: Wisconsin... | reverse complement strand
TCCTGCGCGCTTGCAGCGAAGCTCATTGTCATTACAAATGCTAAAGCTATTATGATCTTTTTCATGATATATTCCTCCTATTTTTTATCTAACAACAATTTTCTGAGTTTTCACATCGTTTCCAACCAGACGGAAGATGTAAACACCTTGTGCCGGAACGTTCACAGTCTGAACGCCGTTAACCATTGTGTTGGCCACCATACGTCCCGTAAGGTCGAACATCTGCAGCTCACCCTCGCCGTTGACAATCACGTCGTTACCATTCTGGTAAGCGAAGATGTCACTGTCGAAGTTGCCGTTGGCATCGTAACGCAATTTAACGATGAAGCGGGCATCGTTGTCGCCAGCTGAAGCCATGAAGCTGTATTCGCCGTCGAGCAGCATATCAACATCCTCACCGGTGATGCGGTCGATAACGTGCAGATAATCGTATTTTCCTTCAGCCTTGTAACTCAAAGTATACTTACCTGTTGTCATAGCTTTGAAGTTGAGGTTAAACGATTGTGTCTCATCGCTCATTGTAGCGATAGCGTAGTTCTGACCGTTTTGTGGGATGTAAACCATCGGGATGTCGCTGTTGCGGTGGTTGATCTTGTTAAGTCCAAGACCTTCCTCAAACATAGCGTATGTCACATCTTCATACTGGCCGTTTGCCACTGTGAAAGCGATGAAGTCGCGATTGGCGCGTGACTTGCTGCCAGTGCTCTTGCTGATTATGATTGCTTTTTCTTCATCAACCTGAACAAGGAATCCTTGGCAAGGAGCGATTGTTGTTTCAACCGATGTTTTCCATGCGCCGGCTTTTGTAAGGACATAACCACCTGGTAAAGTTGCACCAGTGATATTGCTCATAGTAATATTCTGTGAGAATGGGTTACCAATAAGGTTGAAACCTTTGGCATCACCATCAGCATCGGCTTTGAGAGTGTAATTTACATCGGCATTTCTGAGTTCGCCTGCAAATTCGAGTTCATCGCCGTTTGTGTTCCAATACAGGTAGCCACGACCAACTTCAAGTTCGGTGAAATCAGCTGCATGAGCAGGATTGTTTTGATTCTCCCATGTTGCTGCCCCTTCATTGTAACGATACAAGTCATATGCAGAACTTGTGAGATTTCCGACCGCGCTTGGTGCCACATTGGCTGCCAAAGGAGATGCGATTGTGTACCAGTCAGCAGCATCTTTTGAGCCAGTGTTAGCGTGTGCGGTTGATTTCTTCATTGTAGCCTGAACGCCAGTGCCGTCGAATACCAGCTGACCGCCGTCTTCAATGATGAGATGTGAGGCTGTTTCGTTAGTAAATGTACCTGTAACAATCAAAGTACCAGTAACTGTAAGTACGTTATCTGCACCTGATGGAATTGTAAGATTATCATACACTGATATCTCTCCAGCAGGAATTGTTGCATCGGCTGTCAGTTCACCTCCTGATACAGCAGGAATATCATATGCCTTTTTGTATAATGATAAAGCACCGCCAGTTTGTGTCGCATAACAAGCCCAGCCGTTCGCGCCATTGTTTCTGAGGTTGGCATTAACATTGGCTGCTGCATTGGCTTTGTTCACAAACTCGAATGTCTCTGTTCCCGTAACTGTCCACAAAGCCTTATCATCAGTTCCGTCTTCAAGCATTTGTGCTTTGTTCTTAACACCTGTACTGGCAGCGTATGCATTGGCATCGGCACTATAAATTGTCCAATACTCACCACTTTGAGCTATGTGCCAAATGATAGTTGCATCATCAGTGGCAATAACATAGTTTTCTGGATTCACTGCTACATTATCCAATCTGCCAGATGTTACAGTGTTCTTCATTGCATAGCCATTATAATAAACAATGTAGTCACCTTCGACGAGATCGCCTGTAAAGAGTGCGTAGCTGTCCATCACGACTGGTGGAACGTAAGCTGCTTGGATGATGGTAACATCTTTGCTCTCAGCACCAGTGTATGACAGTGTGATGGTTCCTTGACGTTCAGTTGTCTCGGTGTTAGCTGTTGTCGTAAATGTCACTTTGTCATCATCCACAGCGATATTGCTAATCCATGAAGTAGTTGTAGTTGCTTCAAGGTTGACTCCTGTTGCAGGATTGATGATTGAATACTCAATCTCGCCTGCGGTTGCATCGCTAGCCAAATCGATAGAAGCTGGAGCGCTGATCATCGGGTCGGTGCTTGTGCTGATAGTGTATGAAATGTAGTAACATTTCACACCTTTAGCGATATTGGTTACAGTAACAGTCAGTGTGGTGCCTGTTTCAGTTGTTGTATTTGTAACAGTTACATCGTTTGTAGCGTCCAATGAACCTGAACCAACGTTGGTTTCACCAATAAGCAAATTGATGTTGCCAGCAGTTCCACTGAATCCTCCGAATTTAGCTTCGAAATTAGTAATTGTTGTTGCTTGTGCAAGTGTTGTGGTGAAAGTAATGCTTGTGGCTGGTTCAGTGGATTTTCCTACTTGTGAATATGCATTATTTTGTGTGAAACTTGTGGTACCAACAGTGGTGACAGTCCAGATGTTACCCATGCTATCATCACCAGTAACGCTTGTTGCATTAATCTTCGTGCCGTTATTGCCGAAGACGATAGTACCTGTTGTTACGGGACCTGTAGCACCAGCTTGTGTGAATGTGATCTTGTTTGAATAAGCTTCAGTATTACCATCATCGCTAAGACCGTAAACCTTCATGTATGCTGTACGTGCTTCAGAGGCTGTGTTTTCATCAATCATATAATAGAGTGAGAACACATTGTTTTCGAGTTGGACCTCACCAGTGAGCCAATTAGGCTTGCCTTCCGTTATTATAGTGCCATTCTCATCGCAGAAATAGACCTCAAAGTGACCGTCTACCTGGCTGATTGTGATGTTTTCAAGAGTTATGCCTAAATTGCCTTCAGCTTCGGCAGCTGTTGCTTCTACCAAATCAGGATTAACTGTGATTATTGCTGTTGGTGCTACATATGCTTCTTGTGTCACAGTGACTTTGTTTGAATATACCTCCGAATCAACTTCATAAACTTTGAAGTAAGCAACACGTTCTGTTGTTTCTGTGTTGGCGGCAATGGTGTAGTTGAGTTTATACTCTTCACCAACAAGCTCAAATGTTGATTCAAACCATGACGGTTTGGTGTTTGCGCCAGTAAGGAGAGTACCGTTCTCATCGCAGAAATCAACGCCGAGTTGATCTAATTCGGTAATTGTAATATTGCTGAGAGTAACGGTCAATGATCCTGTTATCGCGGTGGCAGGTGCCACTGGAGTAGCCGGAGCCTCAATTAAGTCTGGAGTAACAGTAATGGATGCGACTGGAGCGACATATTTTGCCAAAGCGATATTACCTAAACCGACATTGCCGCTTTGTCTGTCAGTGTAAATCCACTTGATATAGCGGATATTTTCATTTAGTTCGGTAAACTCTTCGTCAAGAGTGTTTATCAAAACTTCATCTGTATATATCTTTAAGTCTTCAAATGTTGTGCCGTCAACAGATGTTTGAACTTTGAATGTACCTTCACTGAAACTATTATTCTTTATACTGAATGTCAAAGTGCCTGGTCTTTCTTCGAATTGGAGCAGCAACCAGTCGTTTGTGGTGTCGAATTTAAGTTTAGTGTTAGGACTTGTAGATGGACTATAATCTGAACCTAAACCTTCTTGATATAAACCGTCTGTGCCTTCAATGTCAGCTCTTACACCATTGAATGTAAATGGCAATGCGGCGTATGTAGGAGCTACATATTCATCTTGGTTAATAGTGATCAGATTTGAATACACATAGTTGGCTTGATCATCCAAAGCATACACTTTGAGGTAAGCCGTGCGGGCGGCGCCGTCGTTGGCACCGATGATATAATCAACATTGTTATCTGTGTTGATTTCAGCAACAATCCAGTCGTATTGTGCAGCTTCGCCTTGAGCATCGCAAAAATAAACGTCAGCGGCAATATCTGTGAAGTTTTCGTATGTCACAGTAAGAGTGCCGTCACCACCTTCAGCTCCAATATTGACTGTAGCATTGGCAACGGTAATTGTAGGTTCTGTAGATACTACTTCCTCAATGTCGTCTGCGCTGCGAGGAAGGATTTCCTTGGTATTATTATTCGTTGTTGTGTACTGCTGGTAAACACCAGTAATGTTATAGATTTTACCGTCTTCGAGAGCATCGAAAGCATATAGTGCATTATAGACCTGAAGCTCTGTTGTGCCGTCAGAGAGATAATATCTATTGTTATTTATGTTGCAGGTCAAGTTATCGTAGTGAAGCAAAGCGCCAGTATTGACACCTGTGAGATCTGCCATTGCAACTTCAGCAACAGTTACGGTGCCACCTTCAGTGATAGTCAAATCATCCGCATCCACATTGAGCAGTTCGGCAAAGCCATTATATAATTTCAATTTGCAAGAAACAGTTCCTGAAAGAATGTTCCCGGCAGCATATGTGCCGCTCATGTTATCGCTAGAATATATGACAAAACCGTTGCCGTTGTTATCTGTTACAAAAATATTCTTACCATTGGTTGACACACCTGAAACCACCCAGCTATTGAATGTAACAAGAACATCAGTTTCAGTTGCTGTTGCTGCTTCGAAAAGCCCTGGGATTGTTGTGAAAACCACAGGAGCAGCCGCCTGCGTGACAGTGACATCTTTTGTAACTGTTTCGTTGGTATTGTATGTGTAGGTCAACGTCACTGTTTCAGTACGTGCATTATTTTCTGTATTTGCAGCACATGTGAAAGGAACAGCATCATCTGCGACATCGCCAAGTGTAATCCAACTATTAGTAGGGACAGAAGCTGTAAGTTCGCCACCTTCGACCCCGTTGTTAATAGTGTAAGCAATTGAACCTTCAGTTGCATCGTAATCAATGCTCACATTGTTAGCAGTAATCGATGGAGCTGAGCCGCCACCAGATGAGTATTCTATGGAAAAACTTGCAATTCTTCTATGGCCATTAGTTCCACCTATAGTAAATTTTACTGATTCAGCCGAACCTGTCCAAGTTCCATTTGCATATGTTCCGACATCTGTTGTGATTGCATTGGTTCCTTCACCTGTTGCAAATGTTAAACTTATTGAGGTCAAATTACCACTAGCTGTGGTCACTGTAATAGTGTTTCCACCATAACACCTAATAGCCGCGCCAGTATTGTAGTACTTAGGGGTATTGTTGCTAGTTCCTTTTGCAAAAGTTCCACTGACATTAGTATCAAATGTTACGCTAGAAATTTCCTGTGCATTTGAATAACCCTGTTCAGAAGCGCTCCAGGTTATGTTATTACTGCTTTGCCCCCACATCCTTCCTGTGGTTGCCATCATTGTCAGCAGCATCAGTGCCGCCGCGATTAAAAATGTAAATTTTCTTTTCATAGTTTTGTAATTTAAATTATTATGTTATTTTATTGATTATCAATTATTTACATTAAACACAAACCTCACATCCTCAATGCGCTGTTAAAACCTACAAATATAAATAAAGTATCATTCAATTTTCAAAAGAATTATTAACAATGTGATGTTGATAACAGGTCCTTTTGATTTTTAGAACTTGCGGCAAAGATAATACGAAAAAATAATACACCCGACAATTTTAACAATTTTTAACACAATGTGCGAAAAAACGCACATTATTTCATATATTTGCATCATCAACAATTGAATCACTATGTCAACAATCGACAATCACAAGGCTAATCGCGCTATTCGCAAAGTTTCTCTGCCCGATGACGGAGAGCGACTTTTGGAAGTTTTCGCTGCAGCCAAAGGTATAATGGCAGCCGACGGCAATGTTAACCAGTGGAAAGACGGCTATCCGTCGTTGGAAATCGTGCGCTCGGATATGGAGAAAGACGGAGGTTTTGTGGTTGAAGACGGTGGCGTGGTAGTGGCATACTTCGCTTTCCTGCCATCGCCAGAGCCCACATACTCAACTATTTACGATGGCCGATGGCTTGACAACACGGAACCGTATCATGTCGTTCACCGTATTGCAAGTTTACCGGATGCGCATGGTATCTTCAAGAGTATCATGGACTTCTGCTTCGCCAAAGAGAGCAACATCCGCATCGACACGCATCGCGACAACCGTATAATGCAGCACAACATCCTGAAACACGGGTTTAAATATTGCGGCATCATACATCTTGACAACGGCGACGAGCGGCTGGCGTATCAGAAGCTGGCTGAGAAGAAAAAAATCTCCCTCACCGCTCAAATCGGCATAGCTCTGGTGCTGGCGGTGATTGCCGGCGTGCTGTTGCGCAACCAGGCCGGTTTTGTAAACGAATACATCAAGCCAATAGGTACTATATTTCTTAACTTATTGAAATTCATAGTGGTACCACTGGTGCTTTTCTCAATTATGGCGGGCATATTGTCGATGAACGACATTAAAAAAGTGGGCAGTTTGGGGCTTCGCACATTGATTTACTTTATGGTGACCACCCTCTTTGCGGTGACGTTGGGGCTTGTGATTCCGAGTCTGTTTAAGGGCATACTGCCTGTCATCCATATCAGCGCAGAATCGGCAAACGCCATAGAGGTTCCGCATCTGACAGTGATGGACCAGATAGTCAACATGTTTCCCGACAACATACTAAAGCCACTGAACTCTATGTTGATGATGCAGGTGATAGTGATTGCTTTGTTCTTTGGAATTGCTATGGTGCACGTTGGCGAGAAAGGCGAAATGGCGCGCAAGGTCACGCTCAGCTTCAACGATGTGGTTGGCAAAATCCTGGAATATATCATGGCATTGGCGCCAATCGGAGTGTTCTGCATGTTGACGCCAGTGGTGGTTGACAACGGCCCGGCAGTTCTCGGTTCATACGCGGCGCTGTTGGCATTGGCATATCTCTGCTTCGCCATTCATGCCGGAGTGATATACTCGTCGGCTGTGGGAATTTTGGGAGGTCTCTCCCCTGTGAAATTCTTCAAGGGTATGCAACCAGCAATGTTGTTCGCTTTCTCAAGCGACTCGTCGGTAGCCACCCTGCCCTACACCATGCAATGCACTGAAAAACTTGGTGTTAGCAAAGATATCGGTCGTTTTGTGTTGTCGTTGGGAGCCACCATCAATATGGATGGAGTCGCCATCTATCTGGGTGTAGCCTCGGTGTTTATGGCCAATTGTTGCGGCATCGATCTCAGCATGAGCCAATATATGGCCATTGCTTTCGCATCAACTATAGCTTCAATCGGCACTCCAGGCATCCCGGGAGGCAGTTTGGCATTGATGGCTATGGTGTTTGCATCGGCTGGCATACCTGTGGAATGCGTGGCTGTTGCAGCTGGCATCGACCGAATCATCGACATGGGCCGTACAGTGATGTCGGTAACTGGCGACGCCTCATGCGCTGTTGTGATGCAACGGTTATTAGGAAAAAAATAACAAAAAAAGTAGAGGCATTCCCTCGAACACCTCTACATATTCTAACGTCTAAAGACTAAAGTCTAACAACTAAAGACTAAAGACTAATGACTATTCAGCCTTTGGAGCTTCTTCAGCTGCCGGAGCCTCTGCTACAGGAGCTTCAGCCTGAGCTGCTTCAGCTTTCTTCTTACCACCACGACGTGTTGTCTTGGCAGCCTTAGCAGCCTTCTTGCCATTGGTGTAGACATCGTTGTAGTCAACCAACTCCATCATGCACATGTCGGCGCTATCGCCAGCACGCATTGTACCAAGTTTGATGATACGGGTGTAACCGCCTGGACGGTTAGCAACCTTCTGACTCACCTCGCGGAAAAGTTCGGTGACAGCATACTTGTTCTGCAGCTGTGCGAAAACCACGCGGCGTGATGTTGTTGAATCGTCTTTGGAACGGGTGATCATCGGCTCAACATAAAGGCGCAAAGCTTTAGCCTTGGCTGTTGTGGTGATGATGCGCTTCTCCAGTATCAGTGACGAGGCCATGTTGGCGAGCATCGCTTGGCGGTGAGCTGTCTTTCTTCCTAAATGATTGATTTTCTTATTGTGTCTCATCTCTATTATTCCTTATCTAATTTATATTTACTGATATTCATTCCAAATTCGAGTCCCTTGCTTCTGACAAGCTCTTCGAGTTCGGTGAGCGACTTCTTACCGAAGTTGCGGAACTTGAGGAGGTCTTGCTTGTTGAGGGCAACGAGTTCGCCTATAGTCTCCACTTCGGCTGCCTTGAGGCAGTTGAGAGCGCGGACTGAGAGGTCCATGTCGACCAACTTTGTCTTGAGGAGCTGACGGATGTGCAGCGAACCTTCGTCAAAGTCTTCCGACACTGCCTTCTGCTCGTCTTTCAAGGTAATGCGCTCGTCTGAGAACAGCATCAGGTGATAGATGAGGATCTTGGCAGCCTCTGTCATCGCATCCTTAGGCGCAATTGAGCCGTCGGTTTCGATGTCGAGGATGAGCTTCTCATAGTCGGTCTTCTGTTCGACACGGTAGTTGTCAATCTTAAAGCTGACGTTCTTGATAGGTGTATGGATTGAATCGATGGCGATAGTGTTGACAGGTGCGTTGAGCACTTTGTTCTCGTCGGCATTGACGTATCCTCTGCCCTTGTTGATGGTCAGGTCGATGGTGAGTTTCACCGACTGATCCATGTGGCAGATAACGAGTTCCGGATTCAACACCTGGAACACCGACAAAAACTTGTTGATATCGCCGGCCACGAATTCTTCCTGTCCGCCAATCACCACGGTGACTTTCTCGAAAGTTTCACCAGGGATCTGCTGTTTGAAACGAACCTGTTTGAACTTGAGCACGATGTCGGTGAGGTCTTCTATCACACCCGGAATCGGAGCCATCTCGTGTTCGACGCCCTCAATGCGGATTGATGTGATAGCAAAGCCTTCAAGCGATGAGAGAAGCACTCTTCTCAAGGCGTTGCCGATAGTCATGCCATAGCCAGGCTCCAACGGACGAAACTCGAAGATACCGTGTTTGTCTGTCGATTCCACCATGACGACCTTATCAGGTCTTTGAAATGCTAATATTGCCATAATATCAGTTTATATTCGATTATTTAGAATACAACTCAACGATAAGCTGTTCATTGATGGTTTCAGGAATGTCCTCGCGGTTAGGATAGCTCATGAACTTTCCTGTGAGGGTTGCTGAATCCCATTCCAACCATGGATAATTGTTGGTGTGGCCTGCCACTGAGTTGGTAATAACTTCCAAGCTCTTTGATTTCTCGCGCACTGCTACGATGTCGCCTGGTTTCAGCATTGCTGAAGGGATGTTCACCACCTTGCCGTTAACTGTGATGTGACGGTGGCTGACGAGCTGGCGGGCAGCGTCACGTGTAGGAGCGATACCGAGACGGTAGACTGTGTTGTCAACACGTGATTCGATGAGCTGGAGGAGGATTTCACCGGTGATACCCTTCTTCTTCGAAGCCTTCTCGAATGTGTTACGGAACTGGCGCTCGAGGATACCGTAGGTGTATTTTGCCTTCTGCTTCTCCTGCAACTGAGTGCCGTATTCAGAAACTTTTTTACGTTTCTTAGCAGCACCGTGTTGTCCTGGAGGGAAATTTCTCTTTTCGTAATACTTGTCTGAGCCGTAGATTGGTTCACCAAACTTACGGGCGATCTTTGTCTTAGGACCTGTATATCTTGCCATAACTTTTTCTTTTTAAAATGTTAAACAATTACACTCTTCTGCGTTTTGGCGGACGGCAACCGTTGTGCGGTATTGGAGTGACGTCGATAATTTCTGTCACCTCTACGCCTGATGAGTGGATAGCGCGGATAGCTGATTCACGGCCTGCGCCTGGTCCTTTGACATAAACTTTAACTTTACGTAATCCCAAGTCATATGCTGTCTTTGAGCATTCCTCGGCAGCCATCTGAGCTGCGTAAGGAGTATTCTTCTTTGAGCCTTTGAAACCCATCTTTCCGGCTGATGCCCAAGAAATGACTTGTCCTTCATTGTTTGCTAATGAAATGATGATGTTATTGAAAGAAGCTTTGATAAAAGCCTTACCGGTAGCCTCGATCTTCACAACACGTTTCTTAACAGATTTTGTGTTTTTTGCCATTTTTTGACTTTAATTTTTTAATGGTATTTAATATGATCCAACCACGTTTAGACTTTAGTCTTTAGACCTTAGACTTTAGCCAGATTAACTAAGGTCTAATGTCTAGCGTCTAATGTCTTACTTAGTGGCTTTCTTCTTGTTAGCAACGGTCTTCTTACGACCCTTACGTGTACGAGCGTTGTTCTTTGTGCTCTGACCACGCAGTGGTAATCCGAGACGGTGACGGATTCCTCTGTAGCAACCGATATCCATCAAACGTTTGATGTTGATCTGGATCTCGCTGCGGAGTTCACCTTCTGTCTTGTAATTATCGGCGATGATGTTACGGATAGCATTCTGCTCATCATCGGTCCAGTCCTGGACTTTCTTTTCAGCCGGAACGTTAGCCTCTGCGAGGATAGCCTTAGCAGCTGAACGGCCGATACCGTAAATGTAGGTTAAAGATATTTGACCTTGTTTGTTATTCGGGATATCTACACCAGCAATTCTAGCCATAGTTTATCTGTTTTTTATTTTAATTAACCCTGACGCTGTTTTTCTTTAGGGTTCTTTTTGTTAATTACATACAATTTACCTTTACGACGCACTATTTTGCAATCGTCTGATCTCTTCTTGATTGATGCTCTTACTTTCATTTTATATAATTTTTTTATTTTTTTCGAAGCATTCTTTTTTAGCGCGCAAAAATACAAAATTTTGCGTTACCTTTTACAAATTGGTGCAAATTTTTATTTGTACCTGAAAGTTATACGACCTTTTGTCAAATCGTAAGGCGACATCTCGAGTTTTACTTTGTCGCCAGGAAGAATTTTTATGTAATGCATACGCATCTTTCCAGAGATGTGGGCTATGATCTGAAGTCCGTTCTCCAATTCAACCCGGAACATTGCATTACCGAGCGATTCTGTTACTGTACCGTCTTGTTCTATCGACAATTGTTTTGCCATATAATTTCTTTTTATTGGTTATTTTCTACTGCTTCTGCCCATTCAAAACTCGATAAGATTTCGGCTTTGCCGTGGCGTACGGCAATATCGTGCTCGAAGTGAGCGGCCGGCTTGCGGTCACGCGTGGTGATTGTCCAGCCGTCACGTTCTTGTACGATTTCCTTTTTTCCGAGTGTGATCATAGGCTCGATAGCCAGAACCATGCCTTCCGACAACTTGGTGCCTGTGCCGCGTTTGCCGTAGTTGGGCACCTGCGGGTCTTCGTGCATTTTGCGGCCCACGCCGTGACCGACCAACTCGCGAACGACGCCGTAACCGAATTGCTCAACGTGGCTCTGCACTGCGTAACCTATGTCGCCGATGCGGTTGCCGGCCACTGCTGCCTCGATGCCTTTGTAAAGTGATTCCTTCGTGCGTTTGAGAAGAAGTTTCACTTCTTCCGACACCTCGCCGCAGCAGAAGGTGTAAGCAGAGTCGCCGACGTAGCCGTTGAGCACTGTGCCGCAGTCGACAGAGACAATGTCACCGTCGCGGAGCTCGTAGTTGCCCGGGATGCCGTGCACCACTTGCTCGTTGACAGAGATGCATAAACTTCCGGGAAATCCGTCGTAGCCCTTGAAGGCTGGAGTCGCTCCGTGATCTCTGATAAACTCTTCGGCGAGTTTGTCGAGGTCGATGGTACGGACTCCCGGACGTATATGCTTTCCTACCTCGCCGAGGGTCTTGCCCACCAGCAAAGCAGCTTGTCTCAGCAATTCAATTTCGTTATCTGTTCTGAAATGAATCATTTTCTATAGAAATTACATCCTACCTACGCGGCCTTTGATACGACCTGACTTTGTGAGACCGTCGTAATGACGCATAAGAAGATGACTTTCAATTTGTTGCAATGTATCCAGCACCACTCCGACGAGAATCAGCAATGATGTACCGCCGTAGAACTGAGCAAACTGGTGATTGACGCCCATGATAGAGACGAGTGACGGCATGATAGCCACAACGCCGAGGAACAATGAACCCGGAAGGGTGATTCTCGACATGATGGTATCGAAATAATCCTTCGTCTGCTTGCCAGGTTTCACGCCTGGGATGAAGCCGCCGTTCTTCTTGATGTCTTCTGCCATCTGTGCAGGATTGATTGTCACAGCTGTGTAGAAGTATGTGAAGGCGACGATCAGAACGAAGAATACAAAGTTGTACCAGAAGCCGTTCATGTTAGTCATTGCTCTCATGAAGCCGCTCATGCTCTCCGAGTTGGAATAACCGATGATGGTGATAGGCACAAACATGATAGCTTGGGCGAAGATGATAGGCATAACGCCTGCAGCATTCACCTTGAGCGGAATGTACTGACGGACACCGCCGTACTGTTTGTTACCAACCACGCGTTTTGCATACTGTACCGGCACCTTACGTGTACCCTGCACGAGCAGGATGGTCATAATGATAACCAACACGAGGAACACTATCTCCAGCAGGAAGAAGATTGGGCCGCCTGTGCCCTGAGTGAAGCGTGATGCCACCTCAGCGAACAAAGCGAATGGCAGACGGGCGATGATACCAATCATAATGATGAGTGATATACCGTTGCCAATACCCTTGTCGGTGATACGCTCACCGAGCCACATGATAAACAGTGTGCCGGCGATGAGAATAATCACTGTTGAAATCCAGAAGAACAGTGTCGGGGCCGCTCCGTTGAACGGATAGATAGCCTCGGCAGGCAATTGTGATCTGAGGTTAGCGATGTAACCCGGAGCCTGCACCGCCACGATCAAAACCGTGAGGTAACGTGTAATCTGGTTGATTTTGCGATGGCCGCTCTCCCCTTCTCTCTGCAAACGCTGGAAGTAAGGGATAGCCATGCCAAGCAACTGGATGATAATGCTCGCGGTGATGTATGGCATGATACCAAGTGCGAACACCGAAGCGTTGGCGAAAGCGCCGCCAGAGAACATATTCAACAAACCAAGGAGACCCGAGCTGCTTTGATTTTTCAAGGCTGCAAGGCTGTTCGGGTTGATACCCGGGAGCACCACGTACGAACCGAAGCGGTAGATCAAGATGATCAGCAACGTGTAGAGGATGCGCTTGCGCAATTCCTCGATCTTGAAGATATTCTGGATGTTCTCTCTGAGACGTCTGTTAGCCCACATGATGGCTGCGACGACGAGAACTACCAAAACAACTATTAATAACTCCTTCATATCTCTTCAGTTTTGTCGATTAAATTTTCTCTATTGTACCACCAGCCTTTGTGATAGCCTCTTCAGCGCCTTTCGACCATGCGTTGGCTTTCACGTTGACTGTCGCTGTCAATTCGCCGTTTCCGAGAATTTTAACGAGTTCGTTTCTTCCAATGAAGCCGTTGTCTTTCAACAGCTCCGGTGTGATCTCCGTGATACCGCTGTTGGCGAAGTCCTGGAGAACATCGAGGTTAACCGCACGGTATTCCACGCGGTTGATGTTCTTGAATCCGTACTTCGGAACAAGACGTGCGAGAGGCATCTGGCCGCCTTCGAAACCGATTTTATGCGTGTTTCCTGAGCGTGAACCTGCGCCTTTATGACCGCGTGTTGATGTTCCGCCGTAGCCTGAACCCTGTCCGCGACCTATTCTCTTGCGTTCTTTCACGGAACCTTTTGCCGGTTTAAGATTACTAAGATCCATAATTATTTTTTAAATTTCTTAGTTTAACAATTAGATTTCTTCGATTTTGAGAAGGTGTTTCACTTTCTCGACCATGCCGGCGATTGATGGGTTTTCCATGTCAACCTCAACCGACTCATGCATTCTGTGGATGTTCAAGCTCCTAAGAGTGTCTTTCTGATCCTGTGGTCTGCCGATGCCACTTCTAATCTGAGTTATTCTTACTTTTTTCATTTGTTCAAATTTTTAGATTATCCGTTAAACACCACATCCATGTCCACGCCTCTCATCTGGGCTACTGTGCGTGCATCGCGCATCTTTGCCAATGCTGCGAATGTAGCTTTCACCACTGAGTGAGGGTTGGATGAACCTTTTGACTTAGCGAGCACGTTTTTCACGCCGACGCTCTCAAGGACAGCACGCATAGCACCGCCTGCGATAACACCGGTACCAGGGGTAGCTGGCTGGATGTACACGTAAGCACCGCAATATTTACCGTATTGTTCGTGAGGAAGAGTGCCGTTGATGACCGGAACCTTAATAAGGTTCTTCTTTGCGTCTTCAGTACCTTTCTGGACAGCTGCCTGTACTTCCTTGGCTTTACCAAGACCGTAACCGACTACGCCGTTTTCGTTACCGACGACGACCAGTGCTGCGAAGGTGAATGCGCGTCCACCCTTGGTGACCTTAGTCACGCGGCCGACGTGGACCAAACGTTCTTTCAACTCGATTTCTGAAGTTTTCACTTTTTTTACGTTGACTTCTGCCATAACTCTTAGAATTTTAATCCTCCATTACGAGCGCCGTCTGCTAAAGACTTTACTCTTCCGTGATACAAATAACCGTTACGGTCGAACACGACTGTTTCGATACCAGCAGCCTTTGCTTTTTCAGCTACGAGGTTACCGACTTTAGCAGCCTTCTCGATCTTCGTAATCTTCTCTTCTTCAATGCCGTTCTCGCGTGAGCTGGCAGCGACCAGTGTCTTGCCGTTCTCATCGTCGATAAGTTGGACGTATATCTGCTTGTTGCTTCTAAAGACAGACATTCTTGGACGAGCTGCAGTACCGTAAACGGTCTTGCGGATACGTCTCTTGATGTTTAATCTTCTTTCGATCTTCTTATTCATCTTTCTAGCGTTTTAAAAATTAAACATTATTTACCTGCTGCCTTACCAGCCTTACGACGGAGCACTTCGCCCTCGAACTTGATACCCTTGCCCTTGTAAGGTTCAGGTTTACGGTACGAGCGGATCTTTGCTGCCACCTGGCCGAGCAACTGCTTATCGTATGAACGCATCTTGAGGATAGGGTTCTTACCTCTTTCGTTGATGGTCTCGCAAGTGATCTCATCAGGCATGACGAAAATCATGTTGTGTGAGAAACCGAGTGAGAGCTCGAGCTGTTTGCCGTTGGCTTTGGCTTCGGCTTTGTAACCGACACCGACGAACTCCTGCACTGTCTCGAAACCTTCTGATACGCCTTTCACCATGTTGAAGAACAATGCGCGGTAGAGTCCGTGCTTGGCTGAAGCGTTTGGAATGTTGGCCGGATTCACAACAATGTGACCGTCCTCTATCTTAACGTCGACGTCGCCGTGGAAGTCCTGGCTCAATGTGCCGAGTTTTCCTTTGGCTGTGAGGACGTTGTCCTTTATTGTAACCTCAGTACCTGCTGGGATTGCGATAGGTAATTTACCGATTCTTGATAATGCCATTTCTGTTTCCTCCTATTATTAAGATACATAGCACAACACCTCGCCTCCGATGTGGAGCTTGCGGGCTTCTTTATCTGTCATAATTCCTCTTGAGGTCGAAATGATGGCGATTCCAAGGCCGTTCATGACTCTCGGGAGGTTTTCTGAGTCGGTGTACTGACGAAGACCTGGGCGTGAAACGCGGTCAATCGACATGATAGCCGGCTGTTTGGTAACAGGGTGGTATTTAAGAGCGATCTTAATGGTACCTTGTGGGCCTTCTTCTTCGAATTTATAATTAAGGATATAGCCTTTCTCGAAGAGGATCTTGGTGATAGCCTTCTTCACGTTTGAAGCCGGCACTTCCACGATTCTATGTTTAGCGTTGACGGCGTTACGGACGCGTGTCAAATAATCTGCTATAGGGTCTGTAATCATAGTTTCAATCCTTTTAAATTATTACCAACTTGCTTTTTTAACACCTGGGATTAAACCTTTGAGGGCCATTTCACGGAAGTTGATACGTGAGATGCCGAATTGACGCATATAGCCTTTTGGACGTCCAGTAAGCTGACAACGATTGTGGACGCGGATAGGTGAAGCGTTTCTAGGAAGCTTCTGGAGGCCTACGTAATCACCGGCTGCTTTGAGAGCTGCACGTTTCTCGGCGTATTTCTCCACCATCGCCATTCTCTTGCGCTCACGCGCTTTCATTGATTCTTTTGCCATATCTTACTTATTTTTTCTGATTTTTAAATGGAAGACCAAACTGTTTCAACAAGGCCATTGCTTCCTTGTCGGTGTTCGCTGATGTCACAAAGGTGATATCCATACCATTGATCTTGTTCACCTTGTCGATGTCGATCTCCGGGAAGATGATCTGTTCGGTGACGCCGAAGCTGTAGTTGCCGTGGCCATCGAAACCTTTGTCATTAATACCTCTGAAGTCACGAACACGTGGGAGAGCCACAGCGACTAAGCGTTCGAGAAACTCGTACATCTTGTCACCGCGCAATGTCACGCGCACGCCGATCGGGTTACCACGACGGAGTTTGAAGTTTGACACGTCGTGTCTTGAGATTGTCGGTACGGCTTTCTGTCCGGTGATAGCTGTCATTTCCTCTACACCATAGTCAATCAGTTTCTTGTCGGCGAGAGCTGCGCCGATACCCTGATTGAGCGAAATTTTCAAAAGCCGTGGAACCTGCATAACAGTCTTGTACTGGAATTCTTTCATCAATGCAGGCACGATTTCGCTCTTGTACTGTACTTTAAGTTTGGGTTGATAGTTCATTATTTAATAACCTCCCCTGATTTTTTTGAATAACGGACTGATTTTCCTTGTTCATCTTTCTTACGACCGATGCGGCCGGCTTTACCGTCCTTGTCGCAAACCATAACGTTGCTGGCATGGATTGAAGCCTCTTTCTTTACGATGCCGCCCTTCGGGTTCTCTGTGGTGGGCCTGCTGTGTTTTGACACGAGGTTCACGCCGTCGACGATGACGCGGTTTTTATCGACGTCAACGCTGAGCACTGTACCTTTCTTGCCCTTCTGGGTGCCGGCGATAACTACGACGCTGTCGCCTTTCTTCACAAACATTTTACTCATAGCTTTTTTCCTTTCTTAATTAGAGTACCTCAGGTGCAAGAGATACGATTTTCATATACTGTTTCTCACGCAACTCTCTGGCTACTGGTCCAAAGATACGAGTTCCGAGCATTTCGCCTTGTCCGTTCAAAAGAACGCATGCGTTGTCGTCGAAGCGGATGTATGATCCGTCGGCGCGGCGTGTTTCTTTCTTGGTGCGGACCACGACGGCCTTTACTACTGAGCCCTTCTTTACGTTACCGCTTGGAAGAGCGTCTTTTACTGTAACCACTATGACGTCGCCGATACGGGCATAACGTTTTTTGGTTCCGCCTAACACTCTGATGCAGAGCACTTCCTTTGCACCGCTGTTGTCGGCTACTGCAAGTCTTGATTCTTGTTGTAACATTACTTAGCCCTTTCTATTATTTCAACGAGTCTCCAACGTTTGTTCTTGCTCAGAGGACGTGTCTCCATGATGCGCACGGTGTCACCGATGTTGCATTCATTGTTCTCGTCGTGTGCGAAGAATCTTGTTGATTTCTTAACGAATTTACCGTAAATCGGGTGTTTTGTACGACGTTCAATCACAACGACGATCGTCTTGTCCATCTTATTGCTGGCAACGACTCCGATTCTCTCTTTTCTAAGATTTCTTTCCATTTCTTAAATCCTTTCGTCGTTTATTATTTAACGTTCTGTTCAGCGTTCTGACGTTTTGTAAGTTCTGTCAGCATACGTGCAATCTGTTTGCGGGTTTCGCCGAGTTTGTTCGGATTGTCCAATGGAGAAACTGCATGTTGCATTTTCATCTTAACATATTGTTCGCGTGTGGCTTCAATACGTTCCATCAGATCAGCAGTACTTAATTCATTGATAGCTTCTTTCTTCATAGCGCATACTGTTTTTATTCGACATAATCTCTTCTAACCACAAATTTAGTTGCAACAGGGAGCTTTTGAGCGGCTAAGCGGAGAGCTTCTCTGGCGACTTCCAGCGGCACTCCCGCAGCTTCGAAAAGCATGTGACCTGGGGTAACGCGAGCTACGAAGTACTCGACGTCTCCCTTACCTTTACCCATACGAACCTCAAGAGGCTTCTTGGTGATAGGTTTGTCAGGGAATATTCTGATCCAAATCTGACCTTCACGTTTCATGTGACGTGTGACAGCTTGACGTGCAGCCTCAATCTGGCGTGCTGTGATCAGGTGTTCCTCAAGTGTTTTAATACCAAAAGTACCGAAGGCGAGTTCATGGCCGCGGTGT
>Ga0129307_1002012_pt1 | contig 18176 bp, 10 predicted proteins | sample P1105metagenome_FD_94437 | JGI IMG/M metagenome (GOLD analysis project Ga0129307, IMG submission 94437) | Capybara group fecal microbial communities from Wisconsin, USA - P1105 metagenome | ecosystem: Host-associated > Mammals > Digestive system > Large intestine > Fecal | place: USA: Wisconsin... | reverse complement strand
GGCATCCCCATCCTCGGCACCTCGGCTGAGAGCATCGATACGGCGGAGGACCGCGCCCGCTTTGACGCGCTGCTGGAGCGCTTCGGCATCAGCCGCCCGAAGGGCATGGGCGTCCACACGCTGGACGAAGCGGTCGCCGCGGCGGAAACGCTGGGTTATCCCGTGCTGCTGCGCCCGAGCTACGTCATCGGCGGGCAGAACATGACGATCTCCCGCTCCCGCGCGCAGACCGAGGACTATATGCGCCGCATTCTCGCGGGCGGCATCGAGAACCCCGTGCTGGTGGACAAGTATATGCCCGGCGTGGAGCTGGAGGTGGACGTCATCTCCGACGGCACGGACGTGCTGATCCCAGGCATCATGGAGCACATTGAGCGCGCGGGCGTCCACAGCGGCGACTCCATCGCCGTCTACCCGCCCTACAACCTCAACGACAAGTATCTGGAGAAGGTCTGCGACTGCTCGGAAAAGCTGGCGCTGGCGCTGGGCACGAAGGGGCTCGTAAACATCCAGTACCTCATCTACGACGGGGAACTGTACGTCATCGAGGTCAACCCCCGCGCCTCGCGCACCGTGCCGTACATCAGCAAAGTGACGGGCGTGCCGATGGTCGATCTCGCCGCGAAGGTCATGCTGGGCGCAAAGCTCTCCGAGCTGGGCTGCGGCACGGGGCTGTACCGCACGCCGCCGTACTGCGCGGTCAAGGTGCCGGTGTTCAGCTTCGAGAAGCTGGCGGACGCCAACTCCATCCTCGGCCCCGAGATGAAGTCCACGGGCGAGGTGCTGGGTCTGGGCAAGACCGTGGCGGAGGCGCTGTTCAAGGGGCTGACGGCGGCGGGCTTCCGCGTGCCGTCCCCGCACGAGCAGAAGGCGACGGGCGTGCTGCTGAGCGTGGAGGAGAACGACTATCAGGAGATTTTGATCCTCGCCAAGCGTTTCTACGACATGGGTCTCGCGCTCTACGCCACCGGCGGCACGGCAGAGGCGATCCGCAGCCTCGGGCTGACGGTCTACGCCGTGAAGAACCCGCGCGAGAGCGACGAGATCCTGCGTCTGATGGACACCGGCGAGGTCAGCTACGTCGTTTACACCGGTGCGCTCAAGGACGCGACCGTGGGCGACTACACGGTGCTGCACCGCCGCGCCATGCGCCGCGGCATCCCGTGCCTGACCTCGCTCGACACGGCAAACGCCCTGGCGGACAGCATGGAGAGCCGCTTCACGCGCCGCAACGTCGAGCTCATCGACGTCAACCATATGCGCCCGTGGCGCCAGCGCGTGCGCTTTGCCAAGATGCACACCTGCGGCAACGACTATATCTTCATCGAGAACTTTGACGGTCGCATGACCTGCGCCCGTTCGCTGTGCGTCGACCTGTGCGACGTGCATACGGGCATCGGCGGCAACGGCGTCGTGCTGATGGAGCGCTCCGCCGTGGCGGACGTGAAGATGCGCTCGTTCAACCGCGATGGCAGCGGGAGCCGCATCGCCGGCAATAACATCCGCTGCGTGGCGAAATACGTCTACGACAAGGGATACGTCCGCTCCGAGACCGTGACGGTCGAGACGGCGGACGGCGTGCGTCGCCTGCGCCTCTACCTGCGCGACGGCAAGGTCAACTCCGCCGCCGTGGATATGGGCCGCGCCGTCGTCGGCGGGACGGCGGCGGACGGCAGCGCGGCTGTCACGCTCGGCGGGGAGCACCGCGTCGTGTTCTGCGACGCCATCGACAGCCTGAACCTGCGCGATTTCGAGGCGGAGACGGATACCGAGTTTGTGCGCGTCATCGACGCGGCGACCATCCGGATGCGCAGTTGGGAGCGCGGCAGCGGCGAAACGCTCGCCTACGGCGCGGGCACCTGCGCCGCCGCGGCGGCGGCGGTCGCGCGCGGGCTGTGCCCCAAGGGGCGCGATATCACCGTCAAGGCGTCCGGCGGGGACGTGACGGTGAACGTCACCGACGAGCGCGTCCTGCTCACCGGCAGCGCCGTGCTGACCTACGAGGGTGAGTTTGAATACTGATCCGATGTTCAAAAAAGGGGCTTTGCCCCTTTTTTGTTTGCATATCGCGCAATCCGATTGACGCGGGAAAACAGAGATGATACAATCAATCAGTTATTGATACCAAATCCGACGATGGGCGAGGGCAGAACGATGAGCAAGAAAGCGATACGCGAATTGCAGGAAACGCTATCCAACGCGCTGTGCGAACGCGGTCTGGCAAGAGGAAAGCGCGAAGCGGGAGAACTGCTGCGCGCGCACGCGCTGGCGGAGCGGCTGAACGAGCTGTTCCAGCCGCGGGAGCGGCTGTCCTGCACGCGCGTTGCGGAAATCTGCGCGCCGATCCTCGGCGACGCGCCGGCAAGGGGATGGTGCGCGTTCAGCTATGACTTCATCCGCGCGCGTATGTACCCGCAGGGGCGCTTTGCGCCGGACGCCCGCGGCTTTGAACGCGGCGCTCTGATGTTCCTGACGATCCTTCAGACGCTGTTGGAGCGCGAGCGGCTCATGCTGCCCTTCGACCCGATGTACGACTATGCGTTCTTGCCGCCGGAGGAGTATGAAAGCTGCGACCATGCGGAGGAATACCGCCGCTTTCTCGCGGCATGGCGCGATGAGTTCATCTACGAGCTGATGCGCCTCGGCGACGAGGTGACGCCCTATCGCACCCTCAGCCACATCGCGGGCGTGCATCACATCGCGCTGACCGTGGCGCGAGGCATCCGGGAGGCGGGGGAGGAGATCGACCTCGCGCTGGTGTCCGCGTCCGCCGCGTCGCACGACATCGGCAAATACGGCTGCCGTCCGGGCGAGGCGGTCCCCTGGATGCACTACTATTACACCGGCTACTGGCTGGAAAAGCGCGGGATGTATGCCATCAGCCACATCGCCGCCAACCATTCGACCTGGGATCTGGAGCTGGACGCGCTGTCCGTTGAGTCGCTGTGCCTGATCTACGCGGATATGCGCTGCAAGCAGCGCCGCGACGCCGAGGGGCGCGAGATCACGGAGATCTTCTCGCTTGCCGACGCGTTTGACGTTATCCTCCGCAAGCTCGAAAACGTGGACTCCGTCAAGCACCGCCGCTATCAGGTGGTCTACAGCCGCCTGCAGGACTTTGAACGCTATCTTCGCTCCCTCGGCGCGGACATCGAGCTGACCGGCGCGCGCCGTTCCCCGGCGGCGGCAAAGGACCCCGCGCTGATGACGGCGGAGGAATCGGTGGAGCAGCTGATGATGCTCTCGATGCAGCACCATCTGCGCCTGATGAACCAGCTCTCCAGCGAGCAGCGCTTCGGCAACATCATCGAGGCGGCGCGCGCGAGCCGCGACTGGAAGCAGCTGCGCGTCTATCTCAACATTTTCGAGGAATACTGCACCTACCTGTCCGCGCGTCAGAAGACGCAGGCGCTCGCCTTCCTGTACGAGCTGCTCAGCCACCGCGAGGGCGATATCCGCCGTCAGGCGGCGAGCCTGATCGGGCAGATCATCGCAAAATTCCACCTCGTCTATCGCAAGCGCCTGCCGGACGACGCGCCCTCCGATCCCGCGGAGGAGGTCCCGTTCACGCTGTGGGCGGAGTATCTGGAGATCATCATTCATCCCGATCACAAGACCACCGCCCAGCAGCGTTCGCACATCGGGTACACGCTCAAGATCGTGGTGGACGCGATGCTGCGCAGCGGGCGGCCCGAAACGCTGCCGCGCTTTGTCGGCGAGCTGCTGCGCTATTACGAGGCGCCGGAGGCCATGGCGCCGGACACGGCGTTCACCCTGCTCGACGCGATCCAGAGCCTGCCGGCGCAGTATTACGACGAGCAGATGCGCGGGAAGCTCATCGAGTTTGCCGCCTACTTTGCGTTCAACGGCGACACAAGGCTCCAGACCGCGGCGCTGCTGTTCCTGCAGGAGGCGCAGCGCCCTCTGGCGCACGACCACCCGCAGATGCGCCGCATCGCCGAGGTCGCCGCGGCGCGCGAGCCGGAGGAGAGCCTGACGCTGCAATTCCTGCGCTACCGTCTCCTGCGCCGCGCGGGCGAGGACGTGACCGTCTACCGCGAGGTCTTCGAGCAGGACGTCACGGGCGAGATCTTCCTCGACAACCTCAAGACCGCGACGCCGTGGGTCAACAAGGTCGTCGGCGTCGGCATACTCAAGGATCAGGCGGAGCGCAGCGGCAAAGACAACATCCTGCATATCTGCACGCATTTTTCGAACCTCATCAAGGTCTCCGAGCGCGTGGTCGTGCGCCATGCGGCGGGCGCCGCGCTGCTGGACGTGCTGCCGTTTCTGCGGCGCGAACAGCGCAACGAGGTCGTCGTCGAGCTGGGCAAGGGCATCGAGCTGGGCCAGTATGCCATCTCGAAGTATATCCCGGACTATCTGGGCCGCGCCGTGCTGCTGCTGCACCCGAGCGAGCTGGACGAGCAGGTGCTCTGGCTCAAGACGCTGCTCGGCTCCCCGACGGACAGCGCCGTCGCGGGCGCGCTGCGCACGATCGGCGTCGTGCTGCAGCACTATGAAGAGTACCGCGGCCGCTTTGTCGAGCCGAACGCGCGCTATACGGAGCGCTGGCACGAGCTGATCGGCCTGCTGCTGCAGGGCCTTGCGCACTACCGCGAGCCGGTGCGCCAGGAGGCGCTGCTCGTGTTCGGGCAGCTGTTCGACGGGACCGCGCTTGAAACGCAGGAGCGGCTGTTCACGCTCTGCTGCCGGAAGCTGCTGTTCCTCATGGACACCGCGCCGGACACCGACACGCTGACCTTCTTCTATCGCGCGTCCACTCTGGCGCACATCGACCGCTTCCTGACGCTGCACAAGCTGGAGCGCGGCGCGTTCCGCTTTGAGCGTCCGCGCAAGGTCGCGTTTTTCCCCGGCACCTTCGACCCGTTCACGCTCTCGCACAAGGGCATCGTGCGCGAGATCAGGGAGATGGGCTTCGAGGTCTATCTCGCGGTGGACGAATTCTCGTGGTCGAAGAAGCCGCAGCCGCATCTGCTTCGCCGCCAGATCATCAATATGTCGGTGGCGGGGGACTTCCACGTCCATCTGTTCCCGAACGATATCCCGGTGAACATCGCCAACCCCGACGATCTCAAGCGCCTGCGCGATATCTTCGGCGGGCAGCGGCTCTACCTCGTTGTGGGCGCGGACGTCATCGCGGGCGCGTCGGCGTACCGCAGGGACCCGGAGCCGAACTCCATCCATTCGATGAACCACATCGTTTTCAGCCGCCCCGATCAGCCGAAGCTGCCGAAGAAGGAGGAGCTGCGCCTGAGCGGCGACCTGATGGAGCTGCGCCTGCCGCCGGAGCTGGAGAACATCAGCTCGACCCGCATCCGCGAAAACGTGGATCAGAACCGCGACATCTCGCACTTCATCGACCCCATCATTCAGGATTTCATTTACCAGAACGGCCTGTACCTGCGCGACAGCCAGGAAAAGCCGCTGCTGACCAACGCCGACATCGCCTTCGATTGGCTCGCGCCGCCGTACCGCGTTCTGGACGAGCCGGAGCTGGCGGACGCCTCAAACGAGGGCGACGAGGTCGTTGCGCTGCGCCGCGGAGGCCGCCGCGTCGGCTTCGTGTCGTGGCGGTATCTCGGCGCGACGGAGCTGTTCGGCGCGCTGGGCGACGCGTCCCTCAGCGACCGTGTGCGGCTGCGCGCGGCGGGCAAGTCGCTGCTTATCACGAGCATTCACGCCAAGGGCGACGACGCGCAGCTTCTGCTCAGCGAGACGCTTGCGCGCTCCCTGCAGGAGGACTGCGTTTATGCGCTCTGCCGCCCGCGCGGCGCTTTTACGCCGGAGCTGGAGGAGCTTCTGTCCCTGCAGGGCTTCGTCCGCAGAGAGGGCGGCGCGCCCTTGATGGAGGTGGATATGCGCTCTCCCGCGGTGCTGATCCGCAATCTGGAGACGACGATCCAGGAGCCGCTGGCGCACGATAAGCGCGTGCTTGCCGCCATCTCGAACGGGCACCGCAGGCTGCAGCGCGCGATGACGGGGCTGTATCCCGGCTCACTGGTCCTCACGCTCAGCTCGGATGTGATCCACCAGCGCCTGCTGGAACGCATTACGGCGTTCAACCGCGTTCCCGACACGCCGGTGACGCCGCGCAGGCTGGGCGACTGTATGTGCGTGCCCTTCGGCAAGATGCTGCGCGGACGCATCCTTCCCAACACCGTTACCAAGACCATCCACACCGACAAGGTGTACGAGCCCGACCTGCGATCCAGCCGGATCGAGGCGTTTCCGTACTATCCCTCCATCCCGTGCCAGATCCGCACCATCCGTTCGTTCAACCGCCCGGTCATTCTGGTGGACGACGTGATGCATCCCGGCACGCGCATCCGCGCGCTCGACCCGCTGCTGCGCGAGGAGGGGATCGACGTGCGCATGGTGTTCGTCGGCGTACTCTCCGGCCACGGGCGTGACCTGATGCGCGAGCAGGGCAGGCCGGTGGACGGCGCGTACTTCGTTCCCACGCTGCGCCAGTGGTTCGTGGAGTCGACGCTCTATCCCTTCATCGGCGGCAACACCGTCCGCCGCGCCGAAGCTCCGGTGCCGGGTCTGCTGCCGGGCGTCAACCATATCCTGCCTTACGCCGTGCCGACGTTTTTGAGCGATTGCCCGGAGCGCTCGGTGTTTGAGCTGTCCCGCTGCTGCCTTGAGTCGGCGCGGGAGGTCATGCTGGCGCTGGAGCGTGCCTACCGCGAGCAGTTTTCCCGCAACCTGACGCTCAGCCGGCTGAGCGAGGCGGTCATCCTGCCGCTCTGCCCGGACAAGGGCGCCTGTCTGCACTACGATTCCTCGCTTGCGGCGTCGGTGTATCTCGAAAACGATCTGGAGCAAATGATGAGGAGCGCGATCCTATGACTGACTATATCGAACAAAACGGCCGCGTCTTTTACCTTGTGGACGGCGACCCGATCCTCGGGCGCGGCAGCTTCAAGGTGAACCATGCCGGACAGCTCGTGCAGCCGCACGGCCTGAGCGTGCTGGACGCCTCGCGCCTGCCGAGCGTGAAGCTGGACGAGAAGCTGGGCGCGGCGCTCGCGGAGGGACGGCTCACGGCGGTCAACCGCAGCCGCCCCAACTGGGAGCGTGCCCTTGAGCCGCGGAAGCAAGGGAAAAAGCGCGTCAACATCCTCGCCATCGGCGACGTCGGCTCGACGCTGCTGACGGGACTCAAGCTCCTTGGCGGCGACGTGATCTCCTCCATCGGCGTGTGCGACCTGTCCGAGCAGATCACCGCCCGCTGGGAGTTTGAGATGGGGCAGGTGTCCCTGCCGTGGAACTACGGCGCGTTCCCCGAGGTCGAGGTCGTGGACGCCGAGCACCTGTTCGATTGCGACGTGCTGGTGTTCGTCGCGTCGAAGGGCATCCCGCCGGTTGGTTCGGGCGTGAAGGACGTGCGCATGGCGCAGTTTGAGAGCAACGCCGCCATCGTGCGGCACTACGCCCGCATGGCGCGGCAGAAGCAGTTCCGCGGGCTGTGGGCGGCGGTGTCCGACCCCGTCGATCCGTTGGCGAAGACCGCGTATCTGGAGAGCAACCGCGACGAAAACGGCGTCTGGGACGGCATGGGGCTTCTGCCCGAACAGGTGCAGGGCTTCGGGCTCGGCGTGATGAACGCCCGCGCCGCCTACTACGCCAAGCGCGACGAGCGCTTCGCGTCGTTTTTGACCGACGGACGCGCCTACGGCCCACACGGCACGGGGCTGTGGATCGCCAACTCGCTCTCGCACTACGACGAGGCGCGCTCCGCCGAGCTGACGGAGCGCACCGTCACCGCCAATCTGAAAATGCGCTCTCTGGGCTTCAAGCCCTACGTCGCGCCCGCGCTCAGCTCAGGCGCGCTGTCCCTGCTGCTGACCCTGCGGGGCGAATGGCACTGCGGATCGGTGTTCCTTGACGGAGTCTACATGGGCTGCAAGAACCGTTACACCGACGCGGGCATTGAAACCGAGCTGCTGCCCTCCATGCCGGACGCGCTGTTCGCGCACATCGAGGACGCGGCAAAGATACTGAAGGAAATCATCTGATATGGAACTGTTGGTGATCGCGCCGCCCGCTGACAGGGCGGAAGACGGCGCCCGGCTGAGCGCCGTGCTGGACGAGGCGCTGCGCGGCATGGAATACCGCGTGCTGACGGATATGTCGGCCCTGCCCGACCTGCGGGGGAGACGATTGCTGTTTGCCCTCGCGCTGGGGGCCTACGGCGTCAACACCGCCTACACGCGGCTGCTGCTGCGCCTGCGCGTCGATCCGACGATGCTGGAGGGCTGCACCGCCGCGCTGGTCGTGGACGGCTCGGGAGAGCTGTATACGAAATCGACGGCCGCCGAGCTGGCGTTCGCCGCGAATCTGGCGGGCTGCGCGCTGATCGGGCGTCCGCTCGTGGAGGGGACGGGCTCGCTGACGAATTTCCGGGTGCAGGCGATGCTCCTCGGCACCGACCTCGACGGCGCGTACCGCGCCAACGTCCGCGAGCTGGCGGAGCGTCTGACGGCTCCGCCAACGCAGGGGAAGGACAAGCCGGAGCTGCTGGCGCTCCACGCGTCGAGCTATCACACCTCCAACACGATGCAGCTTTGGGCGCAGGTCAAGCGTCGCCTGGGCGACGGCTGCGCCGTCACCGAGATCGGGCTGCGCAACGGCGCGGTGTCCGACTGTGCGGGCTGCCCGTATACCGCTTGCCTGCACTTCGGCGAAAAGGACCGCTGCTTCTACGGCGGGCTGATGCAGGACGAGGTCTGGCCCGCGGTGCGCCGCTGCGACGCCGTGGTGCTGCTGTGCCCGAACTACAACGACGCGCTCTCCGCGAACCTGACCGCCTTCATCAACCGCCTGACCGGATTGTTCCGCCAGACGCGCTTTTACGACAAGGCGGTGTTCGCCATCATCGTTTCCGGCTACTCCGGCGGCGACACGGTGGCGCGGCAGGTCATCTCCGCGATGAACATGAACAAGTCCTTCTTCCTCCCGCCGCGCTTCGCCATGATCGAGACGGCGAACGATCCGGGCGAGGCGCTCAAGCTGCCCGGCATGGAGCAGCGGCTCGACGACTTTGCGCGCCGCATCCGTGAGACGGTGAAAATGTGAAAAACCGATCCCTCCGCAAAAGGAAGTCTTTGCGGAGGGATCGGTTTTTTAAAAAAACGGCTGGCAGCCGAAGCTGCCAGCCGAAAAACGGAAACGTTTTTGATTGTGCGCCCGACGAGACGACGTTGCCCTCGTCAGAGCTTGCTTCGCAAGGCTTAGAGCTCGACCGTAGCCTGCTTCTCCTCGCGGACGCCGTGCTTCTCGGCATAGCCGGTGAGGATCAGGGTCAGAGCGCCGTCGCCGGTGACGTTGCACGCGGTGCCGAAGCTGTCCTGCAGAGCGAAGACCGCCAGCATCAGCGCGGTGCCGTCGCTGTCGAAGCCGAGCACGCCGGTGATGAGGCCGAGGGACGCCATGACCGTGCCGCCCGGGACGCCGGGAGCGCCGATGGCAAAGATGCCGAGCAGCAGGCAGAACAGAACCATCGTGCCCGCGGCGGGAAGCTGGCCGTAGAGCACCTTGGAGACGGTCATCACGAAGAAGACCTCGGTGAGGACGGAGCCGCAGAGGTGGATGTTGGCGAACAGGGGGATACCGAAGTCCACCATGTCGGGGCGCAGGTTCGTGCTCTTGCGCGCGCAGGAGAGCGCGACGGCGAGCGTGGCGGCGGAGGACATCGTGCCGACGGCGGTCAGATAGGCGGGGCCGTAGTGCTTGACGACCTCAATGCCGGAACGGCCGGAGTAGGCGCTGGCGGCGCCGTAGAGGACGGCGAGCCAGATGTAGTGGCCGAGCATCACGATCACAATGACGATCAGGAACACCGGGAGCTGGCGGGTGATGGAACCCTCCCAGGCGAGGCCGCAGAACGTGGTGGCGATGAAGAAGGGCAGCACGGGGATGATGACCTTCTTGACGATCTCGAGAACGATGTTCTGGAACTCCTGCAGCACGGCGGTGATGGTGTTCGCCTTCGTCCAGACGGCGGCGAGGCCGATCAGCACGGAGAACACCAGCGCGGACATGACGGGCATGATCTGCGGGATGTCGAGCTGGAACGCCACGGCGGGCAGGTCACGTAGACCCTCGGGATCGGTGACGATGCTCAGGTGCGGGATGATGGCGTAGCCGGCGCCCATGGACATGAACGCGGCGAGGATGCTGGACGCATACGCGATGACGATCGCCACGACCAGCATACGGGTCGCGCTCTTGCCGAGCTTGGTGATGGACGGGGCAATGAAGCCGATGATGATCAGCGGTACGCAGAAGGTGATGAGCTGACCGAGGATGTACTTGATCGTCACGACGACGGTCATAACGCTCTGGGGCAGAACCAGTCCCAGAACGATGCCCAGCACGATGCCGAGCAAGAGACGCGCGGGAAGGCTTTTCAATACTTTCATCTTTCTTTTCTCTTCTCTCCAAAAAAGTTTTGTCGCATCGCTATTCGATACGCACAAATGTGTATAATATACGCATTGTTGAAAAAAGTCAAGAGAAGCGCCTGATTTATCAGATTAACATATTGAAAATGACCATATTAAAAAATCGGGAAAGACCTCGGACCGGCCCGTGAAGCGGACCGGCCCGAGGCCTTCCAGTCAGAATGCCGCGCAGATGGCGCGGATGGCGGTTTCGTAATCGACCTCGTCCACACCGATGATGATGTTCAGCTCGCTGGAGCCCTGGTCGATCATGCGGATGTTGACGTTCGCCCCGGCGACGGCGGAGAAGACCCGCGCCGCCACGCCGCGCATACCGCCCATGCCGTGGCCGACGACCGCAATAAGCGCCAGCCCCTCCTCCACGGAGAGATGGTCGGGGTGAAGCTGAAGCTCGATCTGCCGCAGGACGGCCTCGCGGCAGGCGTTGAAGGACGCGCTGTCCACCACGACGGACATGGTATCGATGCCGGTGGGGCAGTGCTCGAAGCTGACGCCGTGCGCGGCGAGGATGTTCAGGAGCCGTGCGCCGAAGCCGATCTCGTTGTTCATCAGCGACAGCTCGACCTGCAGGGCGGCGAAGCCCTTGCGCCCCGCCACGCCCGTGACCGGACGACCGTTGTCGGAAACGGGCGGGTTGTGCGAGATCATCGTGCCCGCGTCGGCGGGACGGTTGGTGTTGCGGATGTTGATGGGGATGCCCGCCGCGCGGACGGGGAAGACCGCGTCCTCGTGCAGCACGGACGCGCCCATGTACGAAAGCTCGCGCAGCTCGCGGTAGCTGATCTGCTCGATGGCGGCGGGATTTGGGACGATACGCGGATCGGTGAACAGCATCCCGCTCACATCCGTCCAGTTTTCGTACAGCTTCGCGTTGATCGCGCGGGCGACCAGCGCGCCGGTGACGTCGGAGCCGCCGCGGGAAAAGGTGTGGATGCGGCCGGCGTCGTCCGCACCGTAGAAACCGGGGATCACGGCGTATTCCACCCCGCGCAGCGCCGAGGACAGCGCTTCGTTCGTCCCCTCCGCGATGAAGCGGCCGTTGGCGGAGAAGCGCACGGCGTCCGCCGCGTCGATGAAGCGGAAGCCCAGATAGGCGGCGAGCAATTTGGCGTTCAGATATTCGCCGCGGCTTGCCATATAGTCGCGCTCCGGCGCGGCGGCGAGGCGCATGGCGATGGCGTTCAGCTCGTCGTCAAGCGGGAAATCGATGGACAGCTCGTCCATGATCTCCGCAAAACGCGACCGAATCTGCGCGAGGACGGGGGAGAAGTCCTGCTTCTCCGCCGCAAGGTCATAGCAGCGGTACAGCAGGTCGGTGACCTTGGTGTCGGACTTGTCGCGCTTGCCGGGGGCGGAGGCGACGATGTAGCGGCGGCTCTCGTCCGAGTGGATGATGTTCGCGACCTTGCGGAACTGGGCGGCGTCGGCGAGGGAGCTGCCGCCGAATTTGGCAACGATGGGTTTCATCAGGTTTCCTCTTTTCTTTACTGATCCGCGTTCGTCAGGTCGTCCAGGCTCTCGCGGCGGACGGCGACGTAGCTCTCGCCGTCCTTGAGCATGACGATGGGCGGGCGCGGCACGCGGTTGTAGTTGGACGCCATGGCGTAGTTGTACGCGCCCGTGGTGCAGACCGCCACGAGGTCGCCGCGGCGGAGCGTCTCCGGCAGCGCGACGTCGGGCTGCAAAATGTCGCCGCTCTCGCAGCAGCAGCCCGCGAGGTCGCAGCGCAGTGTCCGCGGCGCGTCCATGTGATCGGCGGGCAGGACGGTGTAGCGGCTCTTGTAGAGCGCAAAGCGGGGGTTGTCGGTCATGCCGCCGTCCACGGCGGCGTAGTTCTTGTAGCCGGGGATGCGCTTGACCGACTGGACCGTGTAGAGCGTCAGCCCTGCGTCCGCGACGATGCTGCGTCCCGGCTCCAGCGCGACAGACGGCTCCGGCAAGGATAACTCCTTGCATACCGCGTGAAATACGCGCGCGACCTCGCCGAGCTTCGCGGCAATGTCAAGCGTCGGGTCGCTGTCCGTATAGCGCACGCCGTATCCGCCGCCCAGATCGAGCAGCGAGGCGGTGAAGCCCAGCTTGTCGCGCATCTCTGCGATGAAGCGCAGCATCACGTCCACCGCGCGCTCGAACACGTCCTCGGCAAAGACTTGAGAACCGACGTGACAGTGGAAGCCCAGCAGCTCGATATGGGGTAGCGCGAGGGCGTGCTCGGTGATCTTCTCCGCCTGCCCGGTGGCGATCGCGCGGCCGAACTTGCTGTCCACCATGCCGGTGTTGACCGCCTCGTAGGTGTGCGGATCGATGCCGGGAGTGACGCGCAGCAGGATGCGCTGGACGACGCCGCGCTTTTCCGCCTCGGCGTCGACCGCAAGCAGCTCGTCTTCGTTGTCGACGACGAAGAAGCCCACGCCATGCTCCATGGCGAAGGCGATGTCAGCGTCGGACTTGGCGTTGCCGTGGAAGAACGCGCGGGAGAGGTCGAACCCCGCCTTGGCGGCGGTGTGGATCTCGCCGCGGGAAACCACGTCGATCCCCATGCCCTCGTCCTGCATGATGCGATAGATCTGCGTAAAGGAGTTTGCCTTGCTGGCATAAAGCGGCAGGGCGTTTGCCCCGAAGTGCTCCCGCATGGCGTCGCGGTAGACGCGGCAGTTGTGCCGGATGCGCGCCTCGTCCATAAGGTACAGCGGCGTGCCGTACCGGGCGGCGAGCGCGGCGGTGTCCTGCCCCGCGAAGGTCAGGTGGCCGGCACCGTTTACGCCGAGGTTGTCACAGGTAAACATGGAAGCTTTCTCTCTTTCGTCATTAAAGCATATGGGCGCGAAGCTCCTCGCCGGAGAGCGGGGAGAGGTCGGCGGGGGCGACGTCGAAGACGGCCTTGCAGCCCACATCGCCGCGCTGCGCCATCTTGTGAACGGCGCGGGCGAGGGCGACCAGCACGCCCGCCGTGAACTCGGGGTTGGAGTCCAGCGTCAGGCGGTACTCGATGGTGTGGCTGTGCGCGCCGTCGACGCCGGTCTTGCCGGTGCGGAACACGAAGCCGCCGTGGGGCAGTTCGGCGTGGTCGCGCTTCATCTCTTCGGCGGAGATGAACGTCACGGTGGTGTCGTACTCGTCGAAGTAGTTGGGCATGGTGACAATTGCCTGCTCGATCGCAGCCTTGTCCGCGCTCTCCGCCGCGACGACGAAGACCTCGCGGCGGTGCTTCTGGCGGGTGGTCAGCTCGGGCATCGTGCCCGCGCGCACCGCGTCGAGCGACTCGGGGATGGGGACGGTGTACTGGCGCGCGTCGAGCACGCCGTCGATGCGGCGCACCGCGTCGCTGTGGCCCTGGCTGACGCCGCGGCCCCAGAAGGTGTAGTCCTTGCCCTCGGGCAGGATGACGGAGCCGTACAGGCGGGCGAGCGAGAACATACCGGGGTCCCAGCCGCCGGAGATCAGCGCCACGTTGCCGCCCTCCTTTGCCGCCGCGTCCACGCTGGCGAAATGCTCGGGGATGCGGGCGTGGGTGTCGAAGCTGTCCACGACGCAGCACTTGCGCGCGAGCATCGGGGTCATCACGGGCAGGTCGGTGGCGCTGCCGCCGCAGATGACCAGCACGTCGACGTCGTCCAGATGCGCGTCGAGGTCCGCCGCGGCGTAGACCGGCGCGCCGGAACGGGTCTTGACGCTCGCGGGATCGCGGCGCGTAAACACGCCGGTGAGCGTCATATCGGGGTTCTGCGCGACGGCGCACTCGACGCCGCGCGCGATGTTGCCGTAACCGTAGATCGCAAGCTTCATGGGGGAGTTCCTCCTTACATTGAAATCATGCTCTTCATGTCATAGAGTCCCGCGCCCTTGCCCTGCAGGAACGCGGCGGCGGCAAGCGCGCCCTCGGCGAACAGCGCGCGGCTGTGTGCCTCGTGCTTGAGCGTGATGGTCTGGTTGTTCGTGCCGATCATCACCTCATGCTCGCCGACGATGTTGCCCATGCGGATGGCGTGGATGCCAATCTCGTTGGGCGTGCGCTTCGCCTGCCCGCTGCGGCCGCAGTTGAGCGTCGCCTCGGGGCGCACCTCGCGGATGGCCTCCGCGATGGCGAGCGCCGTGCCGCTGGGCGCGTCGATCTTGCGGTCGTGGTGCTTCTCAATGATCTCGATCTCCGCCTCCGGCATCGCGGCGGCGGTCTTTTTCGCCAGCTCGATGAGCAGCGCCACGCCGAGGGAGTAGTTGGCGCAGAAGAACAGGGGCACATCCGTCGCCGCCGCGAGGATCGCGGCCTTCTCCTCCTCGGTCTGTCCGGTGGTCGCCAGAACGAGCGGCAGGTGGTTTTCCTTGACAAAGGCCAGAAGATCGTTGGTGACGCAGTGGTGGGAGAAGTCGATCACGCAGTCGACATCCGTGATCGCGCCCGCAAAGGTCCTGGTGCAGGGGACGTTGATATCGTCGCACGCGAAGAGGCTGACGCCGCCGGCAAGCTCCGCACCGCGGTAGCCCGCGAGCGCCAGCTTTGCCACCTCGCGGCCCATCGCGCCGCCGAGACCGCTCACTAAAATCCTCATCTCGTCCCTCCCAGTTTACAGCAGGCCGTGCCGGCGCATCAGCGCAAGCAGCTTTTCCTCATGCTCCGGCTCCATCGGGGTCAGCGGCAGGCGCAGATAGTTCTCGCACCAGCCCATCGCCGCCATCGCCGCCTTGACGGGGATGGGGTTCACCTCGCAGAACAGCGCGTTGATCAGCGGCATCAGCTCGCACTGGAGCTTCGCCGCGCCCGCCACGTCGCCGCGGAAAAAGCGCTCGCAGATCTCGACGGTCAGCTTCGGGGCGACGTTGGACAGCACCGAGATCACGCCCTGCCCGCCCATGGCGAGGATGGGGACGATCTGATCGTCGTTGCCGGAGTACATCGTCAGCTTGTCGCCGACGAGCGACGCGGTCTCGACGATCTTGGAGATGTTGCCGTTCGCCTCCTTGATGGCGGCGATGTTGGGATAATCCGCCAGCGCCGCATAGGTGGACGGCTCGATGCCAACGCCCGTGCGGGAGGGCACGTTGTAGAGGATCAACGGCTTGGTGGAGGCGTCGGCAATGGTCTGGTACATCTTGATGAGGCCCTTTTGCGTCGCCTTGTTGTAGTACGGCGTCACGACCAGCATCGCGTCCGCGCCGACCTCGCAGCAGTAGCGCGTGAGGCTGACGGCGTAGGCGGTGTCGTTGGAGCCGGTGCCCGCGATGACGGGAACGCGCCCCGCCACGCGCTCGACGCTGTACTTGACGACGGCGCGGTGCTCCTCGTCGTCGAGCGTGGAGCCCTCGCCGGTGGTTCCGGCGATGACAAGGGCGTTGACGCCCTGCTCGATCTGCCAGTCGATGACGCGGCCGAAGCGGTCGTAGTCCACGCCGTTTTCGTCGAGCGGGGTGATGAGAGCGGTCGCTACGCCGCGGAAGATGGGTTCGGTCATGGTTTGATTCTCCTTTTCGTTTTTCGTCGGTCTGCAGCAAAAAATAGAGGCGGACACGCTCCGCGTCCGCCTGTGTTCCACAATCAATCCGGCTTCCCGCGCCGGGACGGGGCGGGAAGATCGCAATCAATACATAGCACTCCGCAAACGCGACAGTCAAACGGATCTTATCCGGTTGCCCAGCAGAAGTACGCGACGCTTCCGCTTCGGCGGCGACCCCTTTCGTGCGGACAACGGCTCTGCTGCCTGTTCCGTCCGCGTTACTTTTGGTAACCGCGCCTCTATCCTTTCATTGCAATATTTAATTGGTTCAATGTAACCATAAAGAGCGCGGAATGTCAAGCGAAAAAACAGATAAAATCAAGTCCGGCGGCTGTTGCCGCTTTGTGCCGCATGAATGAAAACGCCGACGCGGCGCAAAAACCTGGCGTATCCCGCGCATATTGCGGCGAAAGCGCCATATGAATTGGCAATCGGGGAGCGGAGCCCTTGACACAACGCGGCAATCTGTTGTAGAATGCCGCTGATACCGTAAAATGGATATCTATGAGAGGATGGCGGGAAGATCCGTTGACGCCTGCCGATGCTTCCTCGATTTCAAGCAGAAGGAGAAACTGTAAGCCATGCTGACCATCCGCGATCTTTACGACCTCGACCACACGCTGGCGAAGGATTATCTTGCGCAATTCACCTATCCGTGGGAGGCGCTCAAGGGTATCAAGGAGCTGATCCTCAGCCTCGGCCCCACGCTGGGCGAGGACTATGAGGAGGTCAGCGAGCACGTCTGGGTGCACAAGACGGCGAAGGTCTTTCCGTCCGCCTACCTCGGCGCGCCCTGCATCATCGGGCCGAACACCGAGGTGCGGCATTGCGCTTTCATCCGCGGCAGCGCGCTCGTCGGCGTGGACTGCGTCGTGGGCAACAGCGTGGAGCTGAAGAACGTCATCCTCTTCGACCACGTCCAGACCCCGCACTACAACTACGTCGGAGACAGCATCCTCGGCTATTGCAGCCACATGGGCGCCGGCTCCATCACCTCGAACGTCAAGTCCGACAAGAAGCTGGTCGTCATCCACAACGGCGCGGAGCAGCTCGAGACCGGCGTCAAGAAGGTCGGCGCGATGCTCGGCGACTATGTCGAGGTCGGCTGCAACTCCGTGTGCAACCCCGGCACGGTCATCGGACGCCACAGCAACGTCTATCCCACCTCCTGCGTCCGCGGCGTCGTGCCGGCGTACAGCATCCACAAGGACAACGGCGAGATCATCAAAAAGAAGGAAGAAGCATAATGGGCAAGTATTTCGGCACCGACGGCTTCCGCGGCGAAGCCAACAAGACCCTCACCTTTGAACACGCGGTGCAGATCGGCCGTTTCCTCGGCTGGTACTACGGCGCGAAGCAGGGCAAAAAAGCAAAGATCCTGATCGGCAAGGACACCCGCCGGTCGAGTTATATGTTCGAGTACGCGCTGTGCACCGGCCTGATGGCGAGCGGCGCGGACGCCTATATCATGCACGTCACCACCACGCCCTCCGTCGCGTACATCACGCGCGTGGACGATTTCGACTGCGGCATCATGATCTCCGCGTCCCACAACCCGTACTACGACAACGGCATCAAGCTGCTCAACGGCAGCGGCGAGAAGATGGACGAGGAGACCATCCTTGAGGTCGAGGCGTACATCGACGGCAGGGCGGAGGTCCCCGTGGCGGAGCGCCACGAGATCGGGCGCACCGTGGACTATGTCGCGGGCCGCAACCGCTACATCGGCCACCTGATCTCCATGGCGAACTACAGCTTCAAGAACGTCAAGGTCGGGCTCGACGTCGCCAACGGCGCGGCGTGGCAGATCGCGCGCTCTGTGTTCGACGCGCTGGGCGCGAAGACCTATGTGATGAACGACGCGCCGGACGGCTACAACATCAACACCGACTGCGGCTCCACCCACATCGAGCACCTGCAGAAGTTTGTTGTGGACAACGGCCTCGACGTGGGCTTCGCCTATGACGGCGACGCCGACCGCTGCCTCTGCGTGGATGAAAAGGGCAACGTCATCACCGGCGACCACATCCTCTACATCTACGGCCTCTACATGAAGGAGCGCGGCAAGCTGCTCAACAACACGGTCGTCACCACCGTGATGAGCAACTTCGGACTCTACAAGGCGCTGGACAAGGCGGGCATCGGCTACGAGAAGACCAAGGTGGGCGACAAGTACGTCTACGAGAACATGGTC
>Ga0129307_1002010_pt1 | contig 18185 bp, 11 predicted proteins | sample P1105metagenome_FD_94437 | JGI IMG/M metagenome (GOLD analysis project Ga0129307, IMG submission 94437) | Capybara group fecal microbial communities from Wisconsin, USA - P1105 metagenome | ecosystem: Host-associated > Mammals > Digestive system > Large intestine > Fecal | place: USA: Wisconsin... | reverse complement strand
TCGCATCGCATCGCATCGCATCGCATCGCATCGCATCGCATCGCATCGCATCGCATCGCATCGCATCGCATCGCATCGCAGATTAAGTGCGCCCTTTTTACTGGATACTTGTTGATGAAACACGTCGGATATGGGGAGACAAAACCCGTTACCCGACGTTTTTTATGTTCATAAGCATTTTATAATGCTTCAAAATAATTTAAGGAGCGTATACAGTTATGAAATCAAAGAAAGAGGTCAGAACAATAAGGCAAAAACTTGCGGGATTTGTATCATCATCCCTGATCGCATCAATGGCTGCACTGATTGGTGTTTTGGGTATTGTGGCAATCGTTTTTCTTGTCAGTCTTACGAATGAACTGCAAGATACCGAAACTCATGATGTAGAGCAGGAGGTTTCCATATGGTATGCGGAACGAATGACCGAGGTTCGTTCAATTCGAGATACGATTGAAAATTATAATATGACATCGGACAGCTCGTTTGAACTTCAGGGATATCTTGCACATATGCTGGCTGAATATGAGGATAATGGCATATACGATTATTATATAGGTATGGCAGATACAACCTGTTATTTTGGCGGAGGCTGGGAGCCAGCTCCGGGTGAATATGATCCGACGACAAGAGACTGGTATAAGAATGCTCTTTCGGCAAAGGATATTATCGTATCTGAGGCATATGTAGATGCCGATACAGGAAGAGTTGTTATTACCATGTCTATCCCGATTCACGAAAACGGAAATGTAGTAGGCGTTCTTGCGGCAGATATATTTACTGACGACGTTCAGACACTTGCCGCAGCTTCTTTTGATCAGAAGGATACGAAGTATGTTGTTCTGATAGATAGTGTGGGCACGATTTTGGCACACAAGAACAGTGAGTATCTGCCTACTGTTGATTCGGCTGGTGAAGAAATTCTGACAAATTATAAAGATGCGGGAATTCCGGAATCGGTTGTTGGAACTGGTCAGATGGAAAAGGCTATAGGAAAAGACTACCGTGGGCTTTTCAGAGTATATACGGGACAGGAAATCCAAGGGACTGGTGTAACAGCGATAGTTGTGGATGAAGGTATTCATTATTACCAAGGCGTTATTCTGTTTGCATTAGCCTGTCTCGTTCTCGTTCTTGTGATTTATTTTGTTATGCAGAAGAGAGTAAAGAGAAAGCTTTATCCGTTGCTCGATCCCCTTAAAGAATTAGTTACTGTCGCAGATAATATGTCGAAAGGACAGCTTGATTATAAGCCTGAGCATATATCAGATGATGAGATAGGCGATCTTTATATTGCTATTGAGAAGTCAAATGAGTCTATAAGAAGCTACATAGCGGATGTTGCAGAAAAACTCGAAGCCATAAGCAACGGAGATCTGACAGCGCAGGTTACTATGGATTATATAGGCGATTTCGAGGAATTGAAGACTTCTATAAACAAAATTTCTGATTCATTGAATACCTCAATGCAAACAATCCTTCGTTCTGCAAACTCTGTTCATGAACATGCCAAGAGCGTATCAGGAGAAGCATCGGAGTTATCCACAAACGTATCTAATGTCAACGAGAGGATAAATGGGATACATGAGGGAATTTCAGCTATCAGACAGAAATATGAAGAAAGCTTAAACAGTGCATCTGAATCGCTGAAGCTTTCGGATAATGCAACAGATGCCCTTAAGAGCAGTTATAAACAGTTGGAGTCATTATTTGACGCTATGGAAATAATCTCTGATAAATCCAATAGAATAGTGGAGATTATCAATACAATAAATCAGATTGCGTCACAGACAAATCTGCTCGCTTTAAATGCATCTATTGAAGCGGCAAGAGCCGGAGAGGCTGGGAGAGGGTTTGCTGTGGTCGCAGATAATGTACAGGATCTTGCGGCTCAGACAGCACAGGCAGTTTCGGATTCCGAAGGTCTTATCAGAGAATCGGTCAGTGCCGTAGAGGAAGGCAGACGGATCGTTAATATGGCAGTAGAAGAAATGAAGAGTGCCGTGGAGAAAAATGAGGATGTACATTCTCATATTATAAAGATGACGGATTCTATCCGTGAGGAGACAAGTATTGTTGAGAATGTAGCTCAAAGTATTTATGGAATTGATGATTTTGCAAGAGAAACCGAATCAACATCAAAAGAGTGCGTTGATATGACAAAGGGATTATATGATGAGGTTGATACAATGCACGAGATAATTGGAAAGTTTGAACTATAAAATATCTTGTGTGCAATCCTGTGATTAAAGGGAAATAAAGGAAAGACATATGAATGAAGGAAGTGGTTTTAACGAAAAGGGTGTAGATGATATTAAGATCAAGAGTGGTCGTAATCGACTGATTCTTCCGCTTTTTGTTATATTGCTCTTTATGATTTTTATGGTGGTTTATACTACAAGACTGGAGAGTGAATACGGCAAAGGTTCCACCTTTACAGCAGAAATACTTCAAAAGGTCATTGATGATACCCCTATCGGCAGTTATACGGATCATCTTGCTAAAGCACAGAAGGAGATTGAAGAGTTCAAACCACAGCTAATTGCACCAAAGGCGAAGATCCTGATCGTTGATGACAATGAAATGAATCTCGAAGTAATCACGGAATTGATGAACGAGACAAGAATCAAGATCACTACTGCACTTTCGGGACAAGAATGTATAGATATTCTCAAGGAAAAATCATTTGATATAGTTCTTCTTGACCAGATGATGCCCGGAATGTCTGGAACACAGGCGTTGAAGGTTATTAAGGATGAACATCTTGCAGATACAACACCTATTATTGCGCTTACTGCGGATGCTATAGTAGGTGCAAGAGATTCGTATATCAAGGAAGGATTTACTGATTATTTGTCAAAGCCCGTTATGTATTCAGAGCTTGAAACAGTGCTGCTTAAGCATATTGATAGTAGTCTTTTACTCACTAAGGAACAGATCGAAGCGGAAGAGAAAGAAAAGGCAATATCAAATGCAAATAAGCCGATAATTCTTGTGATCAATGACTCTAAGGGGAAACTGGATGCCTTAAAAGAAACTATTGGCGAACGATATAAAGGTGTATTTGTCAGAGATGAGGAAAGTGCAAAGAAGTATTTAAGCAAACATAGTGTTGAGTTTATAATACGAGACGGAGCTATGATTGATTATAACGAATAAAACGTAAATCGGATATCATGTCATCTAAGGGATCGGAGCAAAATCCGGTCTTTTTTTTATGCCTACATTTAGAGCGGTTTTCCGGCATTTCCACAAGAAAAAGTACAAGAAACTATTGACAAGTAGCATCAGGGGAGACAGCGAGTTTTTATTTGGGTTGTTAGATAAAGGGAATATTTAATAAGTGATCTGTCGGGGTGGCAGACCACCCACTAACTAAAGATTGCTTTTCCTAACTGGGGTTAAATAATTCCTATTGCCAATGCTCCAAGCATTGCAGCCATCAGTACTATGTACCAGACTACCCACGGCAGCGAAGCTGCTTTTATCATCTTACCTTCAGCACCTATAATACCCGTGGTAGCACACACCGCAACGATATTGTTGATGCAGACGATGTTACCAATGGCACCACCCTGGTTCTGGAGAGCAACTATAAATACCTGAGGTAAATTCAGGATGGTTGCAGTTTCGAACTGGAGTGGGGTAAACATAATGTTGGATACTGTGTTGGAACCAAACATAAATGCACCGATGGTACCGATGAACGGAGCAACGAATACATAATTGGCACCTGCCAAATCAGCCATACCCTTGGCCATGGATACCAGCATGGAATCCCAGCCCAGAGGGTTAGCATTGGAGTAACGATAGATATAAACCATGGCGAAGCCAAAGAGCAGGGCAATGGTAGCACCGTAAAGCTGATTGTAGGATTTCTTTACGATGCCCTTTACCTGTGTGGCGTTCAAGCCATAGAAAGGAATTGAAATAAGAACTACTAAAACGAATGGGAACAAACCAGGGTTGTTCAGATACTTCATGGCAAAGCCGGCACCTTCAACGCCCATAATGTTGTTCATGGAGAATACGAAGCTGGTTATGATACTCTTAAGACCAATTTCTGGAATTCTGGTAAGTACCAGCCAAAGAGCGATAAGAAGATAAGGGGTCCAGGCCTTCAAGAGAGACATGGTAGGCTTATCATCTGCAGAGCTTGTAACCTCCTGCTTTCTTTCTGTACCAGGGAAACGCCATGTATTCTTTGGTACCAGGAAGCCAGCCTTGGCTGCTCCGATGGTGGCAAATATAGTCACAGCACCGGCGCAAATGGATACCAGCTCAGAGCCGATAAATCTTGCAACGATAAGATAAATAACATCAAATACAACAGTTGTGAATAATACAAATGGAATCATTGGCAGGGAATGCTTGAAGAAGGATTTTTCTTCGCTGTACTGCTTGGTGATTAATCCCATTACAACCATAATTACAAAGAAGGTACCAGCGGCCAGACCAACTGCAGTTGCCCAGGACAGATCCAGCTTCCATAAATCCAGATCAGTTACACCAATGGTAGGAAGGGTATCCTTCAAAATCTCAGCTGCGGAGTTGGTTGGTGTACCAGCAGCACCGAAGGATACTGGAGGTGAATCCAAAATCAGACAGGCAACAGCAGCAGCCATTGGAGGGAAACCAAGACCAATCAGCAGAGGAGCGCAAATTGCCGGTGGAGTACCAAATCCAGCAGCACCCTCGATAAATGCGGAAAGACCATAACCTACAATTACTAATTGGATACGGGCATCCTCGGAAATACCATTGAACATTGACTCGATTCTGTGCATTGCACCAGCTTCGTTCAGCATGTTCATCAGCAAAATGGCACCGAAGATAATCAGCAGGGTATCAATAGATCCCAGGAAACCAGTAATGGTATAAGCAGTAACATGGAGCATGTCCATTTGCCAGTAAAAGAGACCAATTAAGCAGATAGAAAACCAAGCAATTGGCAATACCTTTTTGGCTGGCATATTAACGCCTACCGTAAGAATAATGGTAATAATAATTGGTATGGCGGCTATAAGAGCTAACACATATATCATCTCCTTGCATTTCATTCATATATATAATGAAAAAACTTCATTATATGTTACTTAAGCCGAATAGAAATGGTTTGCTTGTTCACTAAAAATGAATGAACTTTATTTGTAAGATGATTTCCACATACGCCTATTAAAAATATAATATCGTATTTAATTGTTATGATAATTATATTTTATTAGAACCCAATAATCAAGCATAATATTAAAAATTGTCTGAATAATTTTTTCAACGGATAGTGAGTTTTTTCCAATTTAATATTGATTAATCATTATTTATTCCTATTGACAGAGTATTTGTACGATATTATAATAAAACCATGAATAGAAATGGTTTGACGATTTTGTTGGATGAATTTCTCTGAAAGGAGAGTATCTAATGGAAAAGGTGTGTGAGAATTGGCCAGAAAAAGCATTTATCAGTGGACTGGTAGATGCCAAGTACTGGACCGACTTTGAGGCTAATGCCACAGCTGCAGCTGCTCAGGTATATAAGGTAGCTGATTATGCAGCAGGTGAGGCAAAACTCAAGGAAGTATTAAAGGAGTATGCCCCAAAGGAAATCATTGCTGTAGGTGGAGAGGAAAACCCAGCATTGAAGGGGATCTACTCCAGACTTAGTGAGGATGGTACAAAGGTTTACACCGAAAAGTTTGATATTGCTGAGCATGCTGCCAGTGCAGATGTGGGCATTTCTACTGCTGAGTTCGGTGTAGGCGAGTCTGGAAGTCTTGTTGTTGATAATTATTCATACGAAGCAAGAGTAACCAGTATGCTTCCATTTGTGAATGTTGTTTTTGTAAATGCCAATTATATGGTAGAAAACATTACCACTGCGTGTCAGATTATCGGTAAGGTTTTCCAGAAAGGCTATTGCGGATTTGTTACTGGCCCTAGCCGTACAGCAGATATTGAGCGCGTATTGAGCCTTGGTGTTCATGGCCCTAACAAGCTCATCATTATTGCTGTAGAGAACGAAGGGGGGGCTAAGTAATGGCAAGAGATCTGAAAAAAGAAATAAAATCCAAGCTGCAAGATAACATCATGCAGGATGCCCTGTCCCGCTTTGCAGATCAGTATCCGGGTTCCCGTCTGAAATCCTATGCTGGTCAGGATATTGAGGAGCTTCGTGAAAACCTCCGTTGCATGAAGGCTGATGCTGTAGACCACATTGAGGAGCTGGCTGACAAGTTCGAAGAAAATGTCAAGGCTCGTGGTGGTGAAGTATTCAGAGCAAAGGACGGAGACGAGGTTAAAAAGTTCCTCATTAAAATTTGTAAGGAAAATGGTGTCAAGAGAGTTGTTAAATCCAAGTCCATGGCATCTGAGGAAATTCACCTTAATGAATGCTTCACAGAGAATGACATTCGTGTTAAGGAAACTGACCTTGGTGAGTGGATGATTGCCATTGCTGGTCAGAAGCCATCCCACATGGTTATGCCAGCCATTCATCTGAATCGTTATCAGTGCGCTGAGATGTTTGAGAAGGAGCTTCAGGAGGAGGTTCCAGGCGAAGATATTCCATACATGATTCAGAAAGCCCGTCAGACCCTGCGTCAGGAGTTCCTGCAGGCTGATATGGGTATCACTGGTGCTAACTTCGGTATTGCTGAAAACGGTGCCATCGGTCTTGTTACCAACGAGGGTAATGCCCGTCTGGTAACTACACTTCCTAGAATTCATGTTGTACTTATAGGTTATGAAAAGCTTATTCCAAAGACAGAGGATGCAGCCAAGATTCTGCGCCTGCTGCCTCGTAATGGTACCTGCCAGAAGATGACCAGCTACATGACCATGGTAGACGGTCCTACTCCTGTTATGTACAAGAAGGATGGCAAGTGGGTAGAGGAGAACAGAAAGCAGTATGTAATCCTTTTGGATAACGGTCGTCTGGAGGCTGCTCATGATCCTGTTATGAAGCAGGTTTACCAGTGCGTACGCTGTGCATCCTGTCTGAATGTTTGCCCAATCTGGACTCTGGTAGGTGGCCATGTATATGGTCATATCTACTCTGGCGGTATTGGTGCAATACTTACAGGCCTCTTAAACGGTATTGAAAACTTTAGTCAGTTCTCTGATCTGTGTATTGGCTGTCGGACCTGTACCACAGTTTGTCCTGGTAAGATTCCAATTCCAGACCTCATTGATGAACTGAGAAATAGATATGTTAAGAAGCATGGTACCCCTACAATGGATAAGTCCTTCTTCGATAATGTCCTCAACGACAGAGGCTTGTTCCACAAGCTGCTGCTGAAGGCTGGTTCCGTTGGTCAGGCACCATTCAAGTCCGGTAAGTTTATCCGCCATCTGCCACTGTTCTTTGCTGGCATGACCAAGGGCAGAAGCTTACCAACCATTGCTGAAAGGTCAATTCGTGACCGTATGCCAGCACTGGAAAAGAAGAATCCATCCAATGCAAAGAAGAAGGTTGCATTCTTCAGTGGTTGTAACACTGACTTTGTATTTGCTGATACTGGTGAAAATGTAGTTAAGGTATTGCAGCATCTTGGCATGGAAGTTGTATATCCTATGGCTCAGAGCTGCTGCGGCAAGCCAATTCTTGGCGTAGGTGACCGTGAGACTGGTAAGAAGGCTGCAATGAGAAATATTGAAGCTCTTGAATCAGTTAAGCCAGATGTGATTGTTACTTCTTGTCCTACTTGTGCTGAGACTCTCAGCGAAACCTACGAGAAGCTCTTTGCGGATGATCCTGAATGGGGTCCTAGAGCAAAGGCCTTCTGTGCCAAGGTTCGCGAATTCTCCAGCTTCGTTGCTGAAGAATACAAGGCTCAGGGCAAGCTGTTGCCAGCTGCTGGCGGTGAAAAGGTAACTTTCCACGATTCCTGTCACATGAAGCGTGGTCTTGGCATTTATGAGGAGCCTAGAGCTCTTATCGATGCAACTCCTGGTGTAGAGCTTGTGGAGATGAAGAACTGCGATAAGTGCTGCGGTATGGCCGGTTCCTTCGGTATGAAGTATTCTGAGGTTTCCATTCCAATGCTGGAGGAGAAGGTTCAGAACATCAAGAACACCGGGGCTACAACCTGCGTAGTTGCTTGTCCATCCTGTATGATGCAGATTGGCGGTGGTCTTGATAACCAGAATACTGGAATCAAGGTAAAACATATTGCAGATTTGTTGGCTGAAAAGCTATAAAGTATTATAATTGTTATCAGGGGAAAAGTTCAGGGTAAGTTTTCCACTTACTCTGGGCTATATAACGAGGTTTCACCTCGTTGAAATGCTAAGAGGTATATTTTGCCGTGGGCAAAATTTGAACAACGGCATTATAATGAAAGTATGAGGAGGATTTATTCATGGAAATTCTGGTTTGTATCAAACAGGTTCCAGGCTCCAATAAGGTAGAGGTTGATCCTGTTACCGGAGTATTGAAGCGTAACGGCGCAGATAGCAAGATGAACCCTTACGATCTGTATGCGCTTGAATGTGGACTGAAATTGAAGGAGCAGTACGGTGGCCGAGTGAGCGTAATAACCATGGGACCACCACAGGCTCAGGCAATTATCAAGGAAGCGTATGCAATGGGTGCAGATGCTGGTGCAATCGTATCTGACCGTGCATTCGGCGGAGCTGATGTATTAGCTACCGCACATACTCTTGCACAGGGTATCAAGAAATTTGGCAAGTTTGATATAATACTTTGCGGACTCCAGACTACAGATGGTGATACTGCACAGGTTGGTCCTGAGGTATCCGAGCAGCTGGATATTCCATGCGTATGTAATGTAAAAGAAATTAAAGGCGTTGAGGGTGACAATATACTTGTAGATATGGAAATGGCACAGGATATTGAGCATTTGAAGGTTTCCTTCCCATGCCTTATCACTGTTCAGAAGGATATTGTACAGCCACGCCTTCCATCTTATTTAAAGAAGAAGGACACTGAGGATCGCGAGATCATTATGTACACCTTAAAGGATATGGAAGACCAGAACAAGAACAACTATGGTCTTAATGGCTCCGCTACTCAGGTTCAGCGTATATTCCCACCTACATCCGACAAGGTTCAGGTTACCTGGGATGATCCTGCTGATGTATTGGCAGAGAAAATTTACAGTACAATCAAGAGCAGAAAATTGTTAGGATAAGGGGGATTAACAATGGGAAAACTGATAGTTCATCAGGACAAAGTAACTGATATTAATGCAATGATTTCCATTTGCCCTTTTAATGCCTTGGAAGAAAAGGATGGCAAGCTGGAAGTTAATGCCGGCTGTAAGCTCTGTAAGCTCTGTGTGAAGAAGGGCCAGCCAGGTGCAATGGAGTATGTAGAGGAAGAAGTAAAGACTGTGGACAAGTCTTTATGGAATGGTATTACCGTGTATGTTGACCATGTAAATGGTGAGATTCATCCGGTAACCTTCGAGCTTCTTGGTAAAGCTGGAGAGCTTGCAAAGAAGATCAATCATCCTGTATATGCTATCTTTATTGGTAGTGGAATTGAAAAGAAGGCAGAGGAGCTGCTTCACTATGGCGTAGATAAGGTATTCGTTGTGGATGCCCCAGAGCTGAAGGATTTCCAGATGGAGTCCTACACTGCAGCCTTTGAGGCCTTCGTAAACGAGATTAAGCCTTCCGCTATTCTGGTAGGTGCTACTCCTGTAGGTCGTCAGCTGGCTCCAAGAGTTGCTTCCAGATTTAACACCGGTCTTACTGCAGACTGCACAATTCTGGACATTCATGAGAATACTGACTTGGTTCAGATCCGTCCTGCATTCGGTGGTAACATTATGGCAGAGATTTTGACTCCAAATTCCAGACCTCAGCTGGCTACTGTTCGTTATAAGATTATGGATGCTCCTGAGCGCAGTGCTGAGGCCAAGGGCGAAATTGTAAAGATTTCCGTTCCAGCTGAAAAGTTCAAGACCCGCACCCAGGTTCTGGGCATTACCCATAAAGAGAAGGAAAAGAGCATTGAAAATGCTGATATCCTTGTTGTTGCAGGCCGTGGTCTGAAGAAGAAGGAAGACCTTGAACTGGTTAAGGAGCTTGCTGATGCTCTGGGTGGCGATATCGCCTGCACCAGACCATTGGCAGAGGCTGGCTGGCTTAATGCCAAGCATCAGATCGGTCTTTCCGGCCGTACCGTTCGTCCAAAGCTCATTATCACCTGTGGTGTATCCGGTGCAATTCAGTTTGTAGCTGGTATGAACAACTCCGAGAATATCTTTGCTATCAATACTGATCCAAATGCAAGTATTTTCAAGGTAGCAAACTACGCTATTATCGGCGATATTTACGATGTTATTCCAAAGCTCATTGAGCAGGTTAAACAGGGAAAGGGTGTAAAGGCATGAGCGAATACAAGGTTTTAGATGCTTCCGATTTAGAGGCTATTAGCCAGTTTGTGCCTCGTGAGCGCATTCTTTGGGCTGATGAAATTAATGAAGAATATAGTCATGATGAGTTAAGTGCTGACGCTTCCTATCCTGAGATGGTAGTTCGTATTACCTCTGCAGAGGAAGCATCCAAGGTTATGAGATATGCCAATGAAAAGCATATCGCTGTAACTCCTAGAGGCGCTGGTACTGGTTTGGTTGGTTCCTCCGTTGCAGTGGAAAAGGGTATCATGATTGATACTACTCTTATGAACCACTTCCTGGAGCTGGACGAAAAGAACTTGACTCTTACTGTAGAGCCAGGTGTACTGCTGATGGAAATTGGCCAGTATGTTGAGGAGAAGGGCCTCTTCTATCCACCTGATCCAGGTGAGAAGACTGCTACTATTGGTGGTAATATCAGCACCAATGCCGGTGGTATGCGTGCTGTTAAGTACGGTGTAACCAGAGATTATGTCCGCGGTCTGGAGGTTGTTCTGGCTGATGGTACTATCATGGAAGTAGGCGGCAAGGTTGTAAAGAACAGCTCCGGCTATGACCTTAAGGATCTGATTGTAGGCTCCGAGGGTACTCTGTGTCTTGTTACCAAGGCTATCCTCAGACTGTTACCTCTGCCACAGAAGAATGTATCTCTGCTGATTCCATTCCCAACTCTGGCACAGGCAATTGGCACTGTTCCTCTTATCGTAAGCTCCAAGGTTATCCCTACAGCTGTAGAGTTCATGGAGCGCGAGGTTATTATGGACTCCGAGGAATATCTCGGCAAGAAGTTCCCAGATAACCAGGCTGATGCATATCTGCTCCTGAAGTTCGATGGTGCTTCCGTAGAGGAAATCAGTAAGTATTATGACAGCGTAGCTCAGATCTGTCTGGAGCAGGGTGCTATTGACCTTCTCATTGCAGATACTGATGAGCGTGCTGAGGCTATCTGGAAGGCAAGAGGTGCATTCCTCGAGGCTATCAAGGGTTCCACCACAATGATGGACGAGGTAGACGTAGTTGTTCCTAGAAGCTGCGTAAACGAGTTTGTAGAGTTTATCCATGACCTCCGCAAGGAAATGGGCATCCGCATTAAGAGCTTCGGTCATGCTGGTGATGGTAACCTCCATGTATACATCCTCCGTGATGATATGGATGACAAGAAGTGGGCTGAGATGCTGGGCAAGGCAATGGAGCGCATGTATATCAAGGCTCGTGAGCTGAAGGGCCAGGTTTCCGGTGAGCATGGTATCGGTCTTGCCAAGAAGCCTTATCTGAAGGAAAGTCTCCCTAAGGAGTCCATGAAGCTGATGCAGGGAATCAAGAAGGCATTCGATCCAAACAACATTTTGAATCCTCATAAGGTATGCTTTGATTAATACCTTTTTTCAATAGTTCCCCTTTCAGGAGAAGTTCGCCGCAAGAGAAATCTTGCGGCGAATTCTTTTTTTGTTATATTTCAGCAACTGGGTTATAATTACATAGTAATGTTCTTTTCGGAAAAATTCGGGGGTTTTGCTTTTTATGGATAAATACTGTATTGTTCCAAAGACCAGCCGTATATTGTATGAGCTGGCCAGAGGAATGGAGATGAATAATGACGAGGAGGAGCTGCTCAAGGGCGGCTTTATTCGTCATGTGGAAATTTCTCTGGACACCAATACATGGGAAATACTGGCCTGGACTATGCCACAAATCGCAGAATCTCTCCTTGATCGCGTGGCTTCCTTTGTGGCGGAAAAAAATCAGGTGGCCAAGGTATTTATATATCAGACAACCATGAAGCTGGATAAAATTGTGGAGCAGAACTGGGAAAAGCTGGTGGATTATGTTGCCAAGGAAAATCAGGGGGTACGCCACATTCTTATGCATTCCAACCGCATATATAAAGAATCCAAGATTTTATTGCAGGTAAATGGGGATTTCAGCAAATACCTTCTTGAAGAACACAATGTACTGCAGGATTTAAAGGAAGCAGGTATAAAGGTAATCGGCTATCCTATTAAGCTGGAGTGCTTGCCTGTATATGAGGAAATAGAAGTTCCAGATGTGGAGGAGGCCGTTCAGGAGACCAAGGAATACCAGGCGGCACTAGAGGCTGCCAAGGCTCCGGCTCCAAAGCCAGCCCAGGGTGGTGGCGGCTATGGTGGCAATTATGGCGGAGCTCCTGCTGGTGGCGGAGAAAAGAGCCCATCTAGCAAGCCTTCCCGTCCTAGACGGGCTGCTATTCCAATTGGCGATGACGATAGCCCACTGGTTTACGGTGAGGCCATAGTAGGTGAAATTACCCCTATTTCTGAGATAGAAGGGGAAATGAGGAATATAGTGGTTCAGGGCACTATTGCAGGTGTAGATGGCCGCAGCTTCCAGACCACCAATATTCTTCTTTTTGCTGTGGCGGATAATACCGAGGGTATTTCCTGTAAGGCCTTCTTTAAGGATACTGAGGGCTATGAAAAGGTACTTGGCCGTCTTAAAAAGGCTGCCAAGGGTGGCGGTGTCATAAAGATAAAGGGCTCCGTCCGCTACGATAAATACGATAATGACTATGTAATGTTTGCTGACAGCGTGCTGTTGGTGGATGTGGAAAGCCGCAAGGACAAGGCGGAGGAAAAGCGAGTAGAGCTTCATTGCCATACCACCATGAGTAATATGGATGCGGTGGCTTCAGCCAAAAGCCTTATTAACACTGCGGAAAAATGGGGCTGGCCGGCCATTGCCATTACGGACCACGGTGTTGTTCAGGCCTTCCCGGAGGCCATGGATGCAGTGTTTGGCCGTAAACCGCTGAATATAAAGGTTATCTACGGTGTGGAAGGCTATTTGGTGCCTAATGATTACGATCTGAAAAAGGCCAACCATATTATTATATTGGCTAAAAATCCTAACGGCCTTCGTAATCTCTATAAGCTGATAACCATGTCCCATTTGCGGTTTTTCCACCGTACTCCAAGACTGCCAAGACAGCTTATTCAGGAGTATCGTGAGGGCCTGATTATTGGTTCTGCCTGTGAGGCGGGGGAGCTGATCAGGGCTATTGTGGCAGGGGAAAGCGACGAGGAATTGCTTAAAATCGCTGATTTCTACGACTATCTGGAGATTCAGCCTATTGGCAACAATGAATTCCTTGTGAGAAGCGATGATTTCCCTGATATAAAGGATGATAATGATCTAATTAAGATAAATCTGAAGGTGGCGGAGTTGGCCAAGAAGCTGAATAAGCCTCTTGTTGCCACCTGTGATGTGCATTTTCTTAATCCGGAGGACCAGATTTACCGTGCCATTCTCATGAAGGGCAAGGGATTTGCTGATGCGGATTTACAGCCACCATTGTATCTCAGAACTACAGAGGAAATGCTGGCAGAATTCCAGTATCTGGGGGAAGATGCGGCATACGAGGCAGTGGTTACCAACCCACGGAAAATTGCGGAAATGTGCGAGAAGTTTAAGCCTATCCCAGATGAGCTATATTCTCCGATGATTCCGGGGGCAGATGAGGAAATAACCTCCATGACCTACAGCAAGGCCAAGAGCCTTTATGGTGAGGTACTGCCGGAAATCGTTCAGGCCCGTATTGACCAGGAGCTTAAGCCTATTATTGCTCACGGCTTCTCCGTGCTGTATCTTATTGCCCACAAGCTGGTGCGTAAATCTAATCTGGATGGCTATCTGGTAGGCTCCCGAGGCTCTGTTGGCTCATCCTTTGTGGCAACCATGACGGATATTACTGAGGTAAATCCACTGCCACCACATTGGCGCTGTCCTCATTGTAAGCATAGTGAGTTTATTACAGATGGTTCCTATGGCTGTGGCTACGATTTGCCGGATAAGGATTGTCCTATCTGTGGTACTAATATGATAAAGGATGGTCACGAGATTCCATTTGCTGTATTCTTGGGATTTGATGGTGATAAGGTTCCTGATATTGATCTTAACTTCTCTGGTGAATATCAGCCGGTGGCTCATAAGTACACCGAGGAGCTTTTCGGCAAGGATAATGTATTCCGTGCCGGTTCCATTGGTACTGTGGCGGAGAAAACCGCCTATGGCTTTGTGAGAAAATACTTTGAGGAAAAGGGACAGACCAAGCGGGAGGCCTACATTAACAAGGTGGCCATTGGCTGTAATGGAGTTAAGCGTACCACAGGCCAGCACCCGGCTGGTATTATGGTAGTGCCCCGTGATATGGATGTGCATTTCTTTACGCCACTCCAGCACCCTGCTGATGACACCACCTCAGCCACTATTACAACTCATTTCGATTATCATTCCATTTCCAGCCGACTGGTTAAGCTGGATATTCTGGGCCACGATGATCCGACGGTTATTAAGATGCTGGAGGATCTTACTCACCGTGACCCTAAAACTATTCCTTTTGATGACCCGGCAACCTTGAGCTTGTTTAACTGCACCAATGCGCTGGGTGTAACGGAGGAGGAGCTGGGAGCAAATTCCGGTACCTTTGGTATTCCGGAGTTTAGAACCAGCTTTACCCGTCAGATGATTGCGGATACCAATCCAGGCTGTTTCTCGGATTTGGTGCGTATATCCGGTTTCTCCCACGGCACCGATGTATGGCTGGGCAACGCCCAGGATCTTATCAGGGCTGGTACTTGTACCCTGCAGAACGCCATTGCTGCCCGTGATGACATTATGATGTATCTGATGCATAACGGCGTAGAGCCACTTTTGGCCTTCAAGACCATGGAGAAGGTGCGTAAGGGAAAAGGTATTGATCCGGATGTTGTTGAAATTCTCAGAAAAACAGGAATTCCAGAGTGGTATATAGAATCCTGTCAGAAGATAAAGTACATGTTCCCGAGAGCCCATGCTACGGCCTATGTTATGATGGCCTATCGCATTGCCTTCTGTAAGGTGCATTATCCACTGGCTTACTATGCAGCCTATTTCTCCATTCGCGCTGCGGCCTTTGATTCAGATATTATTGCCAAGGGTCAGAAGGCAGTCAAGGAGAAGATGGAGGAGCTGGAGGCCAAGGATAAAAGGGATGCCAAGGAGGAGGAGCTTTATGTTGTTCTTCAGCTGGCTTGGGAAATGTATATTCGTGGGTTCAAGGTGAAGAAGGTTGATCTGTATAAATCCGGGGCTGACCGCTTCCAGATGGTTACAGAGGAAAATGCCCTTCTGCCGCCGTTTACCACTCTTACGGGGCTTGGTGGCGTAGATGCCAAGTCCATAGTTGAGAAAAGAAAAACTGGTCCGTTTTCTTCAGTGGAAAATCTGAAGAAGCGAACTGGTATAACCAAAACAAGTATTGAGGCCCTCAGAGTCCACGGCTGTCTTGACGGCATGGATGAGAGTGACCAGATGTCGCTGTTTTAAGCGGGAGGGGGCTTAGCTATGTTAAAGGAAGTAAAGAGAAAAGTGCTGGAATGTGCTGTTAAGGCAGAAGAAATGGGGCTTTGTCAGCATCGCTCCGGCAATTTCAGTATCCGAGACGAGGATACTGGGCTTATCTGCATCACACCTACGGGCATGGACAGAAGTGAAATGACCTACCATGATATTGTGGTGGTGAATATGAATGCAGAGGTGGTGGAGGCTGAGACCCTTCACCGTCCAACAAGTGAGGTAACCATGCACCTAAAGATTTATGAGGCCCGTCCTGATGTAAATGCGGTGGTGCATACCCACTCAAAGTTTGCCTTGACCTTTGCTATTCTTAATAAGCCTATTCCAGCCATTGTAACAGAGTTGATGCATCTGGGCTGCAAGGAGGGCTATATTCCCGTGGCTCCTTATGGACGACCAGCTACTCCTGCACTGGCGGAGTCAGTGATAAAACCATTGCAGATTTCCGATGTGGCGCTTATGGAAAAGCACGGTGCTGTGGCGGTGGATAAAAATATAAAAGAGGCACTGACCAAGGCTGCCTATATTGAGGAGCTTGCGGAGATTTATTATAATACTTTGACTATTTTGGGACCTGGAAAGGAACCGGAGTATGTTGACAAGGAAGAATTGCAGAAATGGGCTTATCCAAAGGAGATAAAGCTGCTACCTGGGGAAGATAAATAAGAGGTTTATATGGGCAAGAAAACAATTATGGATTATGATACAGTGGCTCTTGATGATGCCAAGAGCGCTTTGGTGATTATTGACCAGACTAAGCTGCCATACAGTACGAAAATTTTGGAATTAACTGATTTAAAGGAAATATGGGATGCCATATATCTGCTGCAGGTTCGTGGTGCTCCAGCCATTGGGGTGGCAGCGGCTATCGGCATATATCTTGAAGCCAAGAAAATCGGGGCAGAGGAGCTTGAGTTTGAGGGCTTCTATGAGAAATTCACCAAGGCCAAGGAATATCTGGATTCTGCCCGTCCAACAGCCGTTAATCTCTCCTGGGCTCTAAAACGCATGGAGCAGGTGGTATTGGCCAACAAATCAAGAAACGTGGCAGAAATTGTAAAGTGCCTTCATGACGAGGCGGTGGAGATCCGTGAGGAGGATATTCGTGTGTGCCGTGCTATTGGTGAGCATGGTTTGACTCTTATTAAGGATGGGGACGGTATTCTGACTCACTGCAATGCGGGGAAACTGGCGGCAGTGAAATATGGTACTGCCACGGCTCCTATCTATGTGGGGCAGGAGAAGGGCTACAGCTTTAAGGTATTTGCTGATGAAACAAGACCACTGCTTCAGGGGGCCCGCCTTACATCCTTTGAGATCCAGGAATCTGGCATCGATGTGACCCTTATCTGTGATAATATGTCCAATATGGTTATGCGTAATGGCTGGGTTAACGCAATATTTGTGGGCTGTGACAGAGTGGCAGCCAACGGCGATGTGGCCAATAAAATAGGTACCTCCATTGTGGCTACAGTTGCCCAGCGTCATAACATTCCATTTTATGTTTGTGCGCCTACGGCTACCATTGATATGGCTACACCTACGGGGAATGAAATCAAGATAGAGCAGAGAAAGCCAGAGGAAGTCACTGAGATGTGGTATGAAAAGCGCATGGCTCCAGAGGGGGTAAAGGTTTATAATCCAGCCTTTGATGTGACGGATAACGACCTTATAACCGGTATTGTGACTGAATATGGTATTGCCAGAGCTCCATATGGTGAGAGCCTTAGGAAGATTTTTGCCTTGAAGGATCAGGCAAAATTGAACAAATGATAAAAAGAGGGGAAAATCCTGTTGACAACGGGGGCTTAATCACCTATAATATCTATTGTCGTCACAAGCGATAACTAAACGCGGCCCGGTAGTTTAGTTGGTTAGAATGCCGCCCTGTCACGGCGGAGGTCAGGGGTTCAAGTCCCCTTCGGGTCGCCATTTTGCGGAAATAGCTCAGTTGGTAGAGCATCACCTTGCCAAGGTGGGGGTCGCGAGTTCGAGTCTCGTTTTCCGCTCCATTATGTGGTGCCATCGCCAAGTGGTAAGGCCAAGGTCTGCAAAACCTTTATTCCCCAGTTCGAATCTGGGTGGCACCTCCATTTTTTTTCTTAACTTAATATTGAAAAATTATTATGCGGAAATAGCTCAGTTGGTAGAGCATCACCTTGCCAAGGTGGGGGTCGCGAGTTCGAGTCTCGTTTTCCGCTCCATTTTTTTATGGTGACATCGCCAAGTGGTAAGGCCAAGGTCTGCAAAACCTTTATTCCCCAGTTCGAATCTGGGTGTCACCTCCAAGGCATATTAAAAGGACTGTATCGTGTAGTGACCCCATAAAGTTAGACCTTAACGGTAGTAGCAATTATTTGCTACTACCGTTTTTTATGCTGCGGCATGACGTAAACGGTAATCCACTGGGCTGAGCCATCCCAGCTTAGATTTG
>Ga0129307_1002009_pt1 | contig 18191 bp, 18 predicted proteins | sample P1105metagenome_FD_94437 | JGI IMG/M metagenome (GOLD analysis project Ga0129307, IMG submission 94437) | Capybara group fecal microbial communities from Wisconsin, USA - P1105 metagenome | ecosystem: Host-associated > Mammals > Digestive system > Large intestine > Fecal | place: USA: Wisconsin... | reverse complement strand
TTTTCCACAACAGGGCAGGATATAAAGGCGTTTTGCCGCTTCGTTGGCAAGGTTAACTATCAAAAAATGCCCGGACTGAGCGCTTTGCTCAATATATGCGATTAATTCAGCGGTTCCTTAAGATCTTGTAGTCAGTCCTGTCCACTCAGAGATCCGCCTTTCGCGACGTCATACCACGACGCCCTTTTTGATGATGGTCTTAGCCAGATTGCTGCCCACGCGGTAGCAGATGTAGTCGAGATCGGGCGCGTCCCAGATCACGAGGTCGCCCAGCTTGCCCGGCTCCGCCGTGCCGACCTTGCCGGCGAGGCCGATGGCGGCGGCGCCGTTGAGCGTGACCGCGGTCAGCACCTCCTCCGGCGTCAGCCTGTACTTGAGGCAGCCGAGGTTGATGACGAACTGCATATTGAGGCAGGGGCAGGAGCCGGGGTTGAAGTCCGTCGCCATGGCGACGGGGACGCCGGCGTTGACCATGTCCCGCGCGGGGGCGAACACCGCGCCGAGGTTGAAGCTCGTCGCGGGCAGCAGACAGGCGATCACGCCGCCCTTCGCCATGCTGGCGATGCCCTCCGGCGGGCAGACGATCAGATGCTCCGCGGAGATCGCGCCCAGCTCGCCCGCGAGCTGGCTGCCGCCGATGGCCTCGATCTCGTCGGCGTGGATCTTGGGGCGCAGGCCGTACTTGAGGCCCGCCTCAAGGATGCGGCGCGACTCCTCCGCGGTGAAGGTGTCCGCCTCGCAGAACACGTCGCAGAACTGCGCGATGCCCTGCTCCTTCACGAGGGGCAGCATCTCCTCACATACGAGGCGGACGTACGCCTCGCGGTCGTGCTTGTACTCCGCGGGCACGAGGTGCGCGCCCATGAAGGTCGCCACGAGGTCGATGGGGTGGCGCGCGCCGAGGTCGCGGATGACGCGCAGCTCCTTGAGCTCGTGCTCGGTCGCAAGGCCGTAGCCGCTCTTCGCCTCGCAGGTGGTCGTGCCGAAGCGCAGCATCTCGTCGAGCGCCTTCTCCGCCTTGGCCGCGAGCTCTTCCTCGGTGGCGGCGCGGGTGGCGTTGGTCGTGGACTGGATGCCGCCGCCGGCGTTCTGGATGTCGAGATAGCTCGCGCCGTGCAGCTTGAGACCCAGCTCGTTCTGCCGCCAGCCGCCGAAAATGAGGTGCGTATGCGCGTCCACGAGGCCGGGCGTGACCAGATTGCCGCCCGCGTCGATGATCTCCTCATCCGCGGCGGCGGTGATCTCGCCGGCGCCGACGGCGGCGATCACGCCGTCCTCGATGCGCACCCACGCGCCGCGCAGCATCTCGATCTGCCCCTGCTCCGCGCCGCGCTTTGCCGCGCTGCCCTTGGGCGTGGCGAGCATACCGATGTTTCGGACCAGTACTTTTTTCATATCGCTATCCTTTCAGGGGAGAGGACAAGCGCCCTCTCCCCTTATCGTTATCAGCTTATCAGCCTTTCATGCCCTTCACCGCCTCGGCGACGATCGCGTCGTCGGCGAGATACGGCATGGTGATGTGATCCTGTCCGGCGTACATCTTGTTGTACTCGGCGACGGTGGTCATGGCGTTCTCGTTGCGCGCCCAGCTGCGGCGGGACACGCCGATCATGGTATCCCAAGGCATCGCCATCTTCAGGATGGTGTCGACGCGCTCGGAGCCGTCGAGCACCATGCCGAAGCCGCCGTTGATGGCGCGGCCGATGCCCGTGCCGCCGCCGTTGTGCAGGGCGATGTAGCTCATGCCGCGCGCGGCGTTGCCGGCGTAGCACTGCGTCGCCATCTCCGCCATGATGTTGGAGCCGTCCTTGATGTTGGAGGTCTCACGGAACGGCGCGTCGGTTCCGCCGGTGTCGTGATGGTCGCGGCCGAGGATGACCGGCCCGATCTCGCCGTTGCGCACCATCTCGTTGAACTTGAGCGCGAGGTTCATGCGGCCCATGGCGTCCTGATAGAGGATGCGGCACTGGGTGCCGACGACCAGCTTGTTCTTCTCCGCGTCGCGGACCCAGACGTAGTTGTCGTAGTCCTGATAGCGGCGGTTGTGCGCCTTGATGTACTCGGCGGCGGCCATGTCGGTCTTGTGCAGGTCCTCGGGGTTGCGGCTCAGGCAGCACCAACGGAACGGGCCGTAGCCGAAGTCGAACAGGCAGGGACCGAGGATGTCCTCGACGTAGGACGGGAAGATGAAGCCGTCGAGATCGTTCTCACCGTTCTTGCAGATGCTCTTGACGCCGGTGTCGTAGACAGCCTTGAGAAAGCTGTTGCCGTAGTCGAAGAAGTAGGTGCCGCGCTCGTGGAACTTGCAGATCATCTCATAGTGATGCTGGAGGGTCTTGTCAACCAGCTTGCGGAAGCCCTCGGGATCCTTGTCGAGCATCTCGGTGCGCTGCGCGAAGGTGAGGCCCTGCGGGCAGTAGCCGCCGTCGTAGGGGACGTGGCAGGAGGTCTGGTCGCTCATGAGATCGACGTGGACGTTCTTCTCGTACAGGTATTCCAGCAGGTCCACGATGTTGCCGCAGTAGGCGACGGCGCAGGCCTTGCCCGCCTTCTGATGGTCGAGCGCGATCTTGACCGCCTCCTCGAGGCTGTCGGTGCGATGGCTGACCCAGCCCTGAGTGTAGCGGGTCTCGATGCGGGAGTCGTCGACCTCGGCGATGATGGACGCGGCGCCGGCGATCTCGGCCGCCTTGCCCTGCGCGCCGCTCATGCCGCCGAGACCGGCGGAGATGAACAGTTTGCCCGAGAGATCCTTGTCCTGCGCGATGCCGAGCTTGAGACGGCCTGCGTTGAGCAGGGTGTTGAACGTGCCGTGGACGATGCCCTGCGGCCCGATGTACATCCAGCCGCCGGCGGTCATCTGGCCGTAGTTGGCGACGCCGAGCGCCGCGGCGCGGTTGAAGTTCTCCTGATCGTCAAACGTGCCGACCATCAGACCGTTGGAGATGATGACGCGCGGGGCGAGTCTGTGGGAGTGGAAGAGGCCCAGCGGGTGACCGGACATGACCACCAGCGTCTGCTCGTCGGTCATCTCCTCCAGATACTTCTTGATGAGGCGGTACTGCATCCAGTTCTGGCAAACCTGGCCGGTTTCGCCGTAGGTCACCAGCTCGTAGGGATAGAGCGCCACGTCGAAGTCGAGGTTGTTGTCGATCATGACCTGGATCGCCTTGCCCTCGATGCACTTGCCCTTGTACTCGTCGATGGGCTTGCCGTACAGCTTGCCCGCGGGACGGAAGCGATAGCCGTAGATGCGGCCGTGCTCCTCGAGCTCCTGGGCGAATTCCTTCGCCATCTTCGCGTGATGGTCGGGGTGGATGTAACGCAGCGCGTTCTTGATGGCGAGCGCCTTGTCCGCCTCGCTGAGGTGGGACTCGCGGCGCGGCGCGCGGCGATAGCCCGCTTCCAGCTCGGGATACTCGGGAAGCTCATAGTCCAGCTTGATCGTCATCGCTTCATTCGCAAGATCTTTCATGGATGGTACTCCTCACTTTCATTTTGTTGGAAAACGCCAAAAATACAGCGTCCTCGTTTAAACCTCTTGTATTATACATCGAATGCGTTATAATGGAAAATACTTAGTTGATATATTTGTTATATTTTTTGGATATGGAGGTGCGGACATGACGATCCGACAGCTGGAATACTTCTGCGCCGTGGTCGAGGAGGGGAGCGTTTCCGCCGCCTCGCGGAAGCTCCACGTCGCCCAGCCGCCGGTCTCCAAGCAGATCTCGCTGCTGGAGGAGGAGCTTGGCGCGGCGCTGTTCCGCCGCAGCAACAAGGGGATGCTGCTCACCGACGCGGGGCAGAGCCTCTACCGGCAGGGGAAGGCGTATATCTCCGACATGGGCCGCCTTGCCGAGCACGTCCGCGCCCTCGGCAAGGGCGTGAGCGGCAGCGTCCGCGTCGGCATCCTGTATTCCACGATGGTCTACGCCCTGCCGTTCCTGCGCGCCTACCACGCCGCCTACCCGCAGGTCGAGCTGTACATCCGCCTCGGCTCGCCGCAGGACCTGCTTGCCGACCTCAACCGCGGCGGGCTGAACGTGCTGTTCCTCCGCGCGGGCGCGAAGGAGACCATCGGCCTGCGCGAGCGCATCCTCGGCGGGGACGCGGTCAAGCTCGTCATGACCGCGCAGACCGACCCTGCGCCGGAGCTGGACGAGATCCCCGTCGAGCGTCTGCGCAGCGTCCCGATGTGCCTGCTGCGCAGCGACGACCTGTGGGGCTACAGCGAGGCGCTGTTCAAGGAGTGCCAGCGCGGCGGCTTCACGCCGGACGTCGTGTGCCAGTGCTACGACACGCCGATGCTGATGCAGCTGGTGCAGTCCGGCTTCGGGGTCGGTTTTCTGCCGGAGAGCATCGCGGGAACGCTGCCCGCCTCCGGCATCTACGCCAAGAGCGTGAGCGGCGTGACGCAGCGCTCCTACGTCGTCATGGCGTGGAACGAGAACAGCTATCAGCCCCGCAGCGCGGAGGTGTTCACGCAGTTCACCCCGCCCGCCGGCGCCGGCGGAGCGGCGCTTGCACCTTGACATTTGCGGCGACCGCGCATACAATACCTTACGAACTATACAAGCATACGGAGGGATACTCAAATGGAAAAAATCAAGGCGCGCACTTTGTCCGGTTTTATGGAGCTGCTGCCCGGGATGCAGCTGCAGATGGACCGTATCATGGAGATCATCCGCTCCTCCTACGCGCTTTACGGCTTCACACCGCTGGATACGCCGATCATCGAGGCGAGCGAGGTGCTGCTGGCCAAGGGCGGCGGCGAGACGGAAAAGCAGATCTACCGCTTCACCAAGGGCGACAGCGACCTGAGCCTGCGCTTTGACCTGACGGTGCCGCTGGCGAAGTACGTCGCGCTGCACTACAGCGAGCTGGCGTTCCCGTTCCGCCGCTATCAGATCGGCAAGGTCTACCGCGGCGAGCGCGCCCAGCGCGGACGCTTCCGCGAGTTCTATCAGGCGGATATCGACGTGATCGGCGACGGTCAGCTCGACATCTCGAACGATGCGGAGATCCCTGCGATCATCTACACCGTGTTCTCCCGCCTCGGCCTGAAGAAGTTCCAGATCCGCATCAACAACCGCAAGATCCTCAACGGCTTCTACGCCATGCTCGGCCTGACGGAGAAGTCCGGCGACATCATGCGCACGGTGGACAAGCTGGAGAAGATCGGCGTCGACATGGTTCGCGCGATCTTCGTGGACGACCTTGGCATCAGCGTCGAGGACGCGGACGAGATCCTGAACTTCACCGCCATCCGCGGCACGAACGACGAGGTGCTTGCCGCGCTGGACGCCTACCGCGGCAGGAACGAGCTGTTCGACGAGGGCCTGAGCGAGCTGAGCACCGTGGCGAAATACCTCGGCGGCTTCGGCGTCCCGCAGGAGAACTTCGCCGTCGACCTGACCATCGCGCGCGGCCTCGACTACTACACCGGCACGGTCTACGAGACCACCCTGCTCGACCATCCCGAGGTCGGCTCGGTCTGCTCCGGCGGCCGCTATGACAACCTCGCCGAGTACTACACCGACCGCCAGCTTCCCGGCGTGGGCATCTCCATCGGCCTGACCCGCCTGTTCTACGTCCTCGGCGAGCAGGGGATGCTCAACGGCGAGCTGCCGACCGCGCCCGCCGACGTGCTGATCCTGCCGATGACGGACGACCTGTCCGCCGCCGTCTCCCTCGCCACCATGCTGCGCGGCCACGGCCTGCGCACGCAGCTCTACAACGAGGCGAAGAAGTTCAAGGCGAAGATGAACTACGCCGACAAGCTCGGCGTGCCGTTCATCGCCATCCTCGGCGAGGACGAGATCGCCTCCGGCGTCGTGTCGCTCAAGAATATGAAGACCGGCGTGCAGGAGAAGTTCTCCCCCGCCGACGCCGCCGCGCACATCGAAGCCTTCGTCATCGGACAGAAGCAGATCACACCGATCATCGAAGCGTAAGACAGAAAAAGAAGGAGCATCGAACAGATGCTCCTTCTTTATTAGATATACCGATTCCGGACGTTCGCGGCTCAGCCGTTCTGCTCCTTGCCGCGCTCCAAAGCCGTTTTGTACCCGTCCGCGCCGTAATTCAGGCAGCGGTTGACCCGCGTGATCGTGGTGGACGAGACGCCGATGCGTCGGGAGATATCGGAAAACGTACACCCGTTGAACAGCTCCTCGGCGACGTGGTACCGCTGGCGCATGGCGATGATCTCGCTGTAGGTGCACAGATCGTCAAAAAAGCGGTAGCACTCTTCCTTTGTCTTGAGAGATAGGATGGCGTCAAACAGATGGTCTGTCTCCTCGCACTGCATCTTGCTCTCGTACATCGCGGCGATCCTCCTCCTTCGGCGCTCTTCACGCGCCTCCGTATATTTTAACCCATTTTACCCAATTCTCTCAATCTTTGCAAGGTGGTGCGGCTTTCGTTTGTAATCTATTTTGGATAAAATGCATAAAAAAAGAAAGCATATCTCAAAAACTTTTATCCGAAAACGATTTACGGAAGCACGTTTCCGCCGCTATACTATACCTGTCATTTTTATTTACAGGAGGTCTATCATGGCTAAGCTTGTTGAGTGCATCCCCAATTTCAGCTGCAGCAAGGAAAAGGACGAGGCGACCTATAACGCCCTCGTTGAGGCTGCGAACAGCGTCCCCGGCTGCACGCTCTTCGACGCGCAGACCGACGGCAACCACAACCGCTGCGTCTTCACCCTCGTCGGCTCTCCCGCCGCCATCGAGGAGGTCACGTTCCGGCTCACCAAGGTCGCGACCGAGCGCATCGACATGAACCACCACAAGGGCGAGCACAAGCGCATGGGCGCCACCGACGTCATCCCCTTCGTCCCGCAGATGGACGTGACCGTGGAGGAGTGCGTCGAGATGTCCAAGCGCGTCGCTCAGCGCATCTGGGAGGAGCTGGGCGTCCCCTCCTTCCTGTATGAGGACAGCGCCACCCGTCCCGAGCGCCGCAACCTCGCAACCTGCCGCAAGGGCGAGTTCGAGGGCATGCCCGCCAAGCTGCTCGAGCCCGACTGGGCGCCCGACTTCGGCGAGCGCAAGATTCACCCCACCGCCGGTATCACCGCCATCGGCGCGCGTATGCCGCTCATCGCGTTCAACTGTAACCTCGCCACCTCCGACGTGGAGATCGCGAAGAAGATCGCCAAGGTCATTCGCGGCTCGTCCGGCGGCTTCCGCAGCTGCAAGGCGATGGGCTTCATGCTCGAGGACCGCGGCATCGCGCAGGTTTCGATGAACATGGTCAACTTTGAGGACACCCCGCTCTACGTCGCCTACGAGATGATCAAGAGCCTCGCCGAGCGCTACGGCACCACCGTCATCGAGAGCGAGATCGTCGGCCTGACCCCCGCCAAGGCGATGATCGACTGCGCCGAGTTCTACCTCAAGGCGAAGGACTTCGACTGCAAGAACCAGGTCATGGAGTACCACCTCATCGACATGAACCAGTGAGGTGCGAAGCGATGAAACTTGCTGATATGACCGTCACCCAGTTCGTCGACACCGTCGCGTCCGACGCGCCCGCGCCGGGCGGCGGCTCCGTCGCGGCGCTGGAGGGCTCCATCGGCGCGGCGCTGACCGCCATGGTCGCCAATCTGACGCAGGGGCGCAAGAAGTACGCCGAATACGCCGAGTACGCCGCCGAGGTCGAGAAGAAGGGCAACGAGCTGAAGGCCCGCCTGCTCGACGTCATGGACCGCGACACCGAGGCGTTCAACGTCGTCTCCGCCGCCTTCGGTATGCCGAAGGCGACCGACGAGGAGAAGACCGCCCGTTCCGCCGCCATTCAGGAGGGCCTGAAGGGCTGCACCAAGACCCCGATGGAAATGATGGAGCTTTGCGCCGACGCGATCGCCCTCGCGGCGTCCCTGCTGGAGCGCGGCTTCAACGACACCTCCGCCAGCGATCTCGGCGTCGCGTTCCTCAGCCTCAAGTCCGGCATGCAGGGCGCGTGGCTGAACGTGCTGATCAACATCGGCTCCCTCAAGGACCGCGACTTCGCCGAGGATTGCCGCAAGCGCGGCGAGCTTCTGCTCGAGCGCGCGCTCCCGCTCGCCGACGCGGGCTATGCCAGGATCGTCGAAATGATCCGGGCCTGATCCCGCGCGGCCCCGTGGTGAAAGGAGACATCCCATGCAGCCTGTATTTACGCTGCTCACGCCCGACGACTACATCACGACCCAGTGGTCGGGCGGCAGCACGACGCAGCTTCTCATCGCGCCGCGGAACGCGGTCTATGCCGACCGCGACTTCCTCTGGCGCATCAGCAGCGCGACGGTCGAGCTGGACGAGTCCGACTTCACCGCGCTGCCGGACTACCGCCGTTTCATCTCCACGGTGGAGGGCGACATGACGCTCTCGCACAACGGCGGGGAGGAGCTGACGCTCCGCCCGGGCGACGTCCACGCCTTCGACGGCGGCGACGCCACCCATTCGGCGGGGCGCTGCACCGACTTCAACCTCATGCTGCGCAAGGGCGGCGCCGAGGGCGACGTGCGCTCGTTCGCGCTGTCGGATCGGGAGGAGACCTTCCTCCCGCATCCGGACGCGAAGCAGCTTCTGATCTTTTGCGCGCGCGGGCGGTGCATCGTCCGCTGCGCGGGCGAAACCTTTGCGCTCGGCGAGCGCGAGTCGCTTCTCGCGGCCGACCCTGCGTCGAACCGCTTTGCCCTTTCGCCCGAGGGAGGCCCCGCCCTGCTCATGGTTTCCGAGCAGTGGGAATCGGGGCTTGCCCGAGCGTCCGCAACCGGCCTGTGATCTGAAAAGGAGTTACCCATGAAACTGCAAGTTGTCCGCGCAAACCCCGCCGGAAACATCACGCTTTACGTCCTCGACCCCGTGAAGAAGGAGGACCGCCCCGCCGTCGCCGCCAGACTGATGGAGATCGGGTCCTTCGCGGCGGAGCAGGTGGGCTTCGCCTGCGAACCGGACGCGGGCTTCGACGGCCGCATGGAGATGGCCGGCGGCGAATTCTGCGGCAATGCGAGCCGTGCCTACGGTATGCTGACGGCGCAGAAACGCGGTATGAGCGGAAAGGCGCACCTCACGCTGCAGGTCAGCGGGAGCGACCGCCCCGTCGGCGTGGACGTCGACCTGACCGAGGGCACGGCGCGCGCGCAGATGCCGCTGCCCCGTCCCGCGGGCACGCGCACCGTGGACGGCGTCGAGGGCACGATGGTCGACCTCGGCGGCATCGTTCACTTTGTCGTCCACGCGGCGCCGGACGCCGCGCTCATGGACAAGGTCGAGCCGCTCATCAACGCTCCGCGCGGGCAGGGCGGCTTCGCCGGCGTCGAGGCCTACGGCGTGATCTTCCTGCACGACGGGCGCATGACGCCGCTGGTCAAGGTGCCGGCGGCGGGCACGCTGGTCTGGGAGGGGAGCTGCGGCAGCGGCTCGCTGGCCGCGGCGGTCGCCGACAGCCTCGGCACGGAAAACGGCGCTTTTGCACGCGACTACGTCCAGCCCGCGGGCACCGTCCGCGCGGAGCTGGCGTGGGAAAACGGCCGCGTCAGCGCCGCTTATATCGGCGGCAACGTCACGCTGGACGCCCCTGTAACAGTGGAGGTGCCTTGAGAACAAGGCGCCTCTTTTTTTGCTTTCCTGCTTTGACAAGGTAAAGTATTAGCGTGTTAATATGTTAATATTATACCATTATTTCCGAAAAAAATCTCGCTTTTTTGAACAAATTGTTGATTTTATGATGCGGCGGTGCTATACTGTCCGTAAGCTTGTGAAGGATGCCGTCCATCACGGGCGCACGTCGGGATGGGGAAGTGTGTGAGAGCCGTTTGCCCAAACGGTTTTCCCGTTCCGGCGAAGACAATATCATCAAAAAAGGAGAGAGAGGTTTTTTTCTATGGCAAAGGAAAGAAAAGTAAGGCTCCCGAATCCGATTGAGGCGCTGCTGCCCATCATCGTGATGGCGGGACTGATGATCTACGGCCTGCTGGGCGGGTACTATGTTGACGCCCATATGCCGCTGATCGTTGCGATGTGCGTCGCCTGCATCGTGGGCTACTGCTGCGGACACAGCTTCTCCGACATTCTCGCCGGTATGCTGGAGCGTCTGTACAACACGCTGGAAGCGCTGCTGATCCTCATGACGGTCGGTCTTCTGATTTCCGCCTTCATGATGTCCGGCACCATCCCCGCGCTGATCTACTACGGCCTGAACCTGCTGACCCCGAAGCTGTTCCTGCCGATCGGCTGCGTTCTGACCGCCATCGTCGGTCTCGCCTGCGGCTCCTCCTGGACCGCCACCGCCACCATCGGTATCGCGATGCTCGGCATTGGCGCCGGCCTCGGCATCAACCCCGCCATGACCGCCGGTATGATCATCTCCGGCGCGTACGTCGGCGATAAGTTCTCCCCCCTGTCCGATACCACCAACCTCGCCGCCGGCGTGTCCAACACCGGTCTGTTCGACCACGTCAACGCGATGGTCTCCACCACCGGCCCGACCTTCCTGCTGGCTGTCGTGCTTTACACGGTGCTCGGCCTGAACGTCGACGTCTCCAACTATGATCCCGAGCTCGCCCGGGGCATTCAGGCGGCGATGCAGGAGGTCTGCAACATCAACATCTTCCTGCTGATCCCGATCCTGGTCATCATCGCGGTTTGCGTGCTGAAGGTGCCCGGCCTGATCGGCATCATGATCTCCGTCGCCACCGGCGTGATCTTCGCCGTCATTTTCCAGGGCGGCTGGGGCCTGAGCGCGATCTTTGACGCGCTGCACTACGGCGCCGGTCTCGAGGTCGAGGTCGGCGGCGCGATCACCGAGGAAGTTGCGGAGATCGTCAACAAGCTTCTCAGCAAGGGCGGCATGGACCACACCATGTGGACGATCAACCTCGTCATCCTCGCCGTCGCCTACGGCGGCGCGCTGGAGCGCGCGGGCTGCGTTGAGGCGCTGTTCGGCGGCCTCAAGCACAAGATCAAGACCGTCGGCCAGCTCGTGCTCGCCACGATGGTCACCTCCATCTTCTGCGACGCCGCCATGGGCGACCAGTTCCTCGGCGTCAGCGTCCCCGCCCCGCTGTACATGGACAAGTACGACGAGATGGGCCTCGCGCGCAATATGCTCTCCCGTACCCTTGAAGACGCCGGTACGCTCTGGGCGGTCATGTTCCCGTGGACCGGCTGCGGCGCGTACCAGATGGGCGTTCTGGGCATCCACCCGTTCGCCTACTTCCCGTTCGCGTTCGTCAACCTGCTCAACCCGATCTATGCTGCGATCACCGCGTTCCTCGGCCGCAACATCTTCTGGGCGGACGGCTCCTACACGAACCTGTTCGGCAAGACCGTCAAGAAGGAACCCGCCGCGTGCCCGCCCGAGGCGCACGAGTATGCCGTCAAGCAGCTCGAGGCCGCCCGCGCCGCCGGCAAGGCTCCCAAGCCCCAGGCTTGATTTTCGCGATCGGCTGTGATACTACATAAGGCGAGGGGGATTCCCCCTCGCCTTACCCGTAACAAAGGAGAACAACTGCCATGCGTCATACCGTGCTTCCCTGGGAGTCCGTCCCGGGTTCCCATTACCTCGCCGTCGAAACGCTAAAGCGGAAGAACACGACAAAATACGGCGGGTGGTTCGTAGTCGCCGCGCTGGTGCTGGGCGGAGCCATGACCCGGTGGAAGATCGCGTACGTCTTCGCCGTGCTCTACGCGCTGGCGCTGGTCATGGAGAAATACGTCGCGGTGACGGAGCGCGGCCTGGAGATCTTCTACCAGATGCAGGTCACGACCAACTACGAGCGCTGGGACTGGGCGGATATCTACGCCGTGACGCATGAGCCGGATCCCGCGGGCAGCGGGCGGACGATCCTCTACTTCACCAAAGGCGACCGCACGAAGCGCAACTACTTCGAGCCGGACGACGCGAAGGAGATCGTGAAGCTCGCAAAAAAGCAGAATCCCAACATCGAGATCTTCGACGGCAAGGACACACGCGAGCGCGTCAAGAACGCAAGGAACCGCAAAAACAAGAAGTGAATCGATCGAGCGCCCGTTCCGCAAGGGGACGGGCGCTTTTTTGCGTTATCGCTTTATCGTGCTGCCGTGTCATCGCGTTATTGTTATAATGCACAAAATACAAGTAAAATATCCGGATTATTATGTTGACAATATACAAAAACGTGGTATGATTGATCTGTAAGAGGAAACGGACCCTCTGAAACACGGGACGCGGCGTCCGCTTTGGGCAGGCGGATAGACAGGACCGGGTCCCGGTGCGTTTCTCACACAGGGTAAAGCCAAGCGCCGACGGGGCGATCTGCGCCGCCGGCCGGATTTGAAAAAGTGAGGTAGAAAAGCAATCATGAAACCCTCTGCAATCAAGCATATCGTATTGGATGGCCACAGCCTGACGCTGGAGAGCTTTGTCGCCGTCGCGCGCTATGGCACAACGGTCGAGCTGGCGGACAGCGCGCTGGAGGCGATGAAGAAGTCCCGCGCACTAGCGGACAAGATCGCGTCCGAGGGCCGCGTCGCCTACGGCATCACCACCGGTTTCGGCGAGTTCCAGAAGGTCGCCGTTCCCAAGGAGATGTCCAACCAGCTCTCCACCAACCTGATCCTCAGCCACTGCACCGCTGCCGGCGATCCCTACGCGCCGGAGATCAGCCGCGGCATGATGCTGCTGCGCGCGAACGCGCTTTGCGGCGGCGTGTCCGGCGTTCGTCCGATCCTTGTCCAGAAGCTCATCGAGATGCTGAACAAGGGCGTGACGCCGATCGTCCCCGAGAAGGGCTCGCTCGGCTCATCCGGCGACCTTGCGCCTCTGGCGCACATGACGCTGCCGATGCTCGGCAAGGGCGAGGCGTGGTATGAAGGCGTGCGCATGAGCGGCGCCGAGGCGATGGCGAAGGCCGGCATCTCCACGCTGGATACCCTCGTGAGCAAGGAAGGCCTCGGCATGACCAACGGCACCTGCGCCATGACCTCCGTCGGCGCGCTGGCGCTGTATGACAGCATCTGCGCGGCGAAGCTCGGCGACGTGATCGCGTCCCTGAGCTTCGAGGGCCTGACCGCCCAGCGCGACGCGTTCGATTCCCGCATCCATGCCGTCCGCGGCCAGAAGGGGCAGATGCTCGTCGCCGCGAACATGCGCGAGCTGCTTGATGGCTCGGAGATCCTGGACAACTGCCAGCACGACCGCGTGCAGGACGCTTATGCGGTCCGCTGCGTGCCGCAGCTGCACGGCGCCTGCCGTGACGCGCTCGACTTCGTCAAGGAGAAGGTCGAGATCGAGCTCAACGCCGTGACGGATAACCCGCTGATGTTCCTCGAGGACGAGGCTGTCATCTCCGGCGGCAACTTCCACGGCGAGCCGATGGCGCTGCCGTTCGACTTCCTCGGCATCGCTGCCGCGGAGCTGGCGGACGCTTCCGAGCGCCGCGTGGAGCGCATGGTCAACGCGCAGCTCTCCAACGGGCTGACCCCGTTCCTGACCACGCAGGCCGGCGTCAACTCCGGCTTCATGATCGTGCAGTACGCCGCGGCGTCCATGGTCAGCGAGAACAAGGTCTACGCGCACCCCGCGTCCGTGGACTCCATCCCCTCCTCCGCGAACCAGGAGGACATCGTGTCCATGGGCACGACCGCCGCGCGCAAGGCGCGCATGATCCTCAAGAACACGCAGGACGTGCTTGCTGACGAGCTGATGGTCGCCTGCCAGGCGATCGACATCCGCCGCCGCGTCGCCACGCACGGCACGGGCATCACGCCGCTGCATCAGGCGATTTACGACCACGTCCGCGAGAAGGTCGCCTTCTACGAGATCGACCGCGAGATCTGGCCGGACATCCGCGCCTGCGAGGAGATGATCCGCTCCGGCGAGCTTTTGGACATCGTGGAGAAGTTCGTCCCCAATTTCAAGTGATCCCTCTCCCATCATACACACCATGCGTCAAAATGGCTTCCGCGAAACAAGCGGAAGCCATTTTGGCGTTTGTTATGCGTCGTTTTTCGCCGCGGCCGGCGCGGGGCGTTGCATTGCCGCCGCCGCGGTGCTATACTCGCCTTGCCGGAGCCGTCGGCGGCTTGATATTTCGGATCGGGGGAGAAACGCTATGGTTGGAACGTATAAGGTCGTCACCCTCTGCGGGAGCACCCGCTTCAGGGACGCTTTTCTGGAGGCGCAGAAGCGATTGACGCTGGCGGGCTGCATCGTCATCAGCGTCGGGCTGTTCGGGCACTCCGGCGACAGCGAGGTCTGGGAGGGCATGGCGGAGGACACGCTGACCAGAACCAAGGAGATGCTGGACGATATGCACAAGCGCAAGATCGACATGGCGGACGAGATCTTCGTCGTCAACGTCGGCGGCTATATCGGCTCCAGCACGCGCTCGGAAATCGCCTACGCCAAGGCGCACGGAAAGCCGGTGCGCTATCTGGAGGAAGCCGGACGAGAGGGCGCGGAGAAATGAACAAAGCCCGGGCCTGCGATGGGGCGGACAGATACATCGCGTTCGACGTGGAAACGCCGAACTACGCAAACGACCGCATGAGCGCCATCGGCGTGAGCGTCGTCGAGGGCGGGGCGATCGTGGACGAGTTCTACTCGCTGGTGAACCCCGAGGCGCGCTTCGACCGCTTCAACATCCGGCTCACGGGCATCACGCCCGAGGCGGTCGCGGACGCGCCGACCTTTCCCGCGCTCTGGCGGGAGCTGGAGCCGCTGCTGTCGAGCGGGATCCTGATCGCGCACAACGCGCCGTTCGATATGTCGGTGCTCGGCAAGTGCCTGCTGAACTACGGCGTCTTCTGGCGGCCGACGGCGCGCTACGCCTGCACCTGCCAGATGGGGCGGCGCCTGCTGCCGGAGCTGCCGAACCACAGGCTGAACACCCTGTGCGACCACCTCGGTCTGGAGCTGGACCACCACCACGCCGGGAGCGACAGCCGCGCCTGCGCGCAGATCCTTCTGCACTATCTGGCAAACGGGGCGGATATCCGGCGGTACATACGCACCTACGACCTGCTGCGCCTTTGCACGGCGAAGCCGTACCGCGCGGGCGGAGCGCTCTGAGCCGTCACCGCGCCTCGCCGGAGGCGAGGAAGGGCGCGAGCGCAAGCTCCACCAGAGTGCGTGTGCGCTCGTTCGCGGAGGCGTACGCGCCCGCCAGCAGGCCGAGCTGCGCGGCGTCCTCCGGCGCAAGCTGCTCGACCGTGCCCAGCAGCGCGGACGCCGCGCTGGCGCTGCGCGCGTCGTCGAAGGCGCGGCAGTACAGCAGCGTCGGCCTGCCGTCGACCATGCGCACGAGGTGGGTGGCGTGCGCCGCGCCGTGGGTGCGGAGCATCTGCTCTCTGGCCTCCGTGCGCCCGCTCTCCCGATCGTCGCGGCTGGTTTGGGACAGGGCGTCGCGCCGCGCCGCGTCCGCCTCGGTCTCCCAGCCCATGAGGTAGGCGGGCGAGGTGTGCAGCGCCCGGGCGATGGGGATCAGCGCGTCGCCGGGGAGCTTTTCGATGTCGCCGTTTTCGTAGCGGAAAACCGTCGAGCGGTGGACGCCGAGCGCCTGCGCCAGCTGCTCGGCGCTGACGCCGACGTCCTTGCGCCGCTGCCGGATCCGATCTCCGACCGTCATGCGATCACATCCTTTCACCGATACCATACCACCTGCGTCGCGGACTTGCAACAGAAAAATCGCATTATTGCGAAATAGTTGTTGACAAACTAAAACGTATGTGCTATTTTATAAAACAGGGGTGGAAGAGTACGGCAATGGGCATGAATTTCGTGGAGGTGACCACAAAGCGGCGGAGGACGGGATATTTTTTTGCACGGGAAGTCGCATAAATGCGATAATATGAGATTGAGGACAGGAGGACAGAGCGACGCCGCATCGCCCGCGGGCGGCGCGGCGTCGCGAGGAGGCAAGATGGAAGACAACATGATAACGGCAAAGATGCTGATCGCCGGGATCGTTGCGACGGGCACGGCGATCTGGGGCTGGTTCGGCTGGCTGGCGCTGCTGTGGGCGGCGTGCATGGCGCTGGACTACGCCACCGGCACGCTGGCGGCGATCAAGCACCGCGAATGGAGCAGCGCCGCGGCGCGGGAGGGCCTGTGGCACAAGGGCGGCATGATCCTCGTCGTGCTGGTGGCGGCGCTGACCGACCTGTCGGTCACGCTGATCCTGCGGTCGGGGATCGTGGAGTTCCCCTTTGACCACAGCGTGCTGGTGACGGTGATCGCGCTGGCGTGGTACACGCTCACCGAGCTGGGCAGCACACTGGAGAACGCGACGCGCATCACGAACAAGGTCCCGCGCTGGCTCAGCCGCATTCTGAAGGCGGCGGCGGACACGGTGGACGAGGTCGGGGACCGCGTCGTGACCGGCGCGGGGGATAAGAGCGGCGACGCATGACAAAAGCGCCCCATTTCCGGAAGACGTCTTCCGGAAACGGGGCGCTTTCACGCTGTCAAACAGGGAACGGCGGGGTTCAGCGCGCTCGCGTGAAGCGCGTGCCCTCCTCGCCGATCGTGCCGTTGGGGACGAAACCGCACTTGGCGAGGACGCGCAGCGAGGCGGCGTTCTCCGCCTCCGCCTCCGCCTCGATCGCCGTCACGTCCGGGTGGGCGAACGCCCAGTCCAGCGCCGCGGCGACCGCCTCGGTCGCGTAGCCCTGCCCCTGGTGCTCGTCCAGAATGCCGTAACCGATCTCGGCGACGCCGTCCGGCGCAAGCCCCTTGAAGCAGAGGTCGCCGACGTGCGCGCCGTCCGCCCGCTCGATCATCCACATGGCGTACCAGTCCCACTGCGCGCTGTCGCGCAGGCAGCCGTCCAGCATCTGCGTGTAGGCCGCCCGAAGCTCGTCGTCCCGCTCGGCGGCGATGAACGCCTCCATCTGCTCCCGCGTCGCGGGGTAGAGACGCAGCCGTTTCGTTTCGATCATCAGAACACCTCCCGCTTCGATGCGATCCAGTCGTCGAGGAAGCGCAGCTGTTCGTCCGTGTGGAACCAGTGCTCGCCGTCCTCCATCACGGTCAGGCTCGCGCGATGCGCCTTCGCAAACGCCGCGACCGTATCATACGCGGTCAGGTTGTCGTTCCGTCCGTACAGGATCGCGGTGGGGACGTTCCAGCGCACGGGATGCTCCCGCACATAGCGCAGATACGCCCACGACAGATCCTCCCCGAACGCGGTGGGGACGACGCCCCGTTCCGCCAGCTCTGCCTCGGAGACGTTCGCCCAGAGCATCATGTCGCGGATCAGGCGCTCCATGTCCACGATGGGGGAGATGAAAAACGCCCGCCGGATCAGCGCGTCCACGCCGGCGTTCATGCTGAAAAACGCGCCGATGCTGTTGGCGATCAGGGTGATGCGGCCGTATGCGGCGGCGCGCTCCTCCACCGCGCGGCGGATCTCCCCGCCCGTCTCCCACGGGGTGAACGTGCGGTAATCCAGCCCCTCGACCGTACAGCCGGGGAACAGCGGGCGATAGCGCTCGCTCTCCGCGGCGCTGCCGCCTTTGCCGTGAATGTACAGGATCAGTTCCTCTGCCATGCCTGCTTCGCCTTCCTCTCGATTGCGGGTTCGTTTACAAGTATAGTACAGTTGCGCCCGCTTTGTCCAGAGGCAATGCTCAGTACAGGCACAGCAGCGAGAGCGTGACCGCGCCGAACACCATCCAGACGCGGAACACCTTGCCGCCGCGCGTCAGCGACCACGCGGCGCAGCCGGTCCCGAAGGCAAGCACGCACACCAGCCACGTCGATTGCAGGCGCTTCGGCGTGAAGCCGAAGCAGGAGATGTACAGCGCCAGCTTGGAAAACGCCACGACCGCGAGCAAAAAGCTCTCCGCCAGCAGCACGAGGCACAGCGCCCGCACGGCGGGCTGTTTGCGCACGTCGACCTTGGACGAGCGCGTCGCCAGCCAGAGCAGCGCGAAGTTGACCGCCATGACCTGACACAGCTCGAAAAAGCCGCGGCGCGCGTACTCGGACACGATGAAGCCGTCGGGCAGGGTGCGCGTGAACGCGCCGAAGAGATAGCGGCTCTGCACGGCGAAGAAGGCGAGGTACAGCAGGCAGAACAGCGACAGCAGCGCAAGCCAGACGCGCCCCGGCACGCCGCGCAGCAGCTCCATCTGCTCCGCGACGCGCCGCGAACGCTCGCGCAGCGCCGCCTTGTCCTGCCGGAGCGCGCCGTCCAGCAGGCCGAAGAG
>Ga0129307_1002007_pt1 | contig 18213 bp, 15 predicted proteins | sample P1105metagenome_FD_94437 | JGI IMG/M metagenome (GOLD analysis project Ga0129307, IMG submission 94437) | Capybara group fecal microbial communities from Wisconsin, USA - P1105 metagenome | ecosystem: Host-associated > Mammals > Digestive system > Large intestine > Fecal | place: USA: Wisconsin... | reverse complement strand
TTTATTTCTCCTTTTGTTGTTAATTTATTTATATATGTTTTTATTTCATTTGTATTATTTATGTCTAAGATTAGTTTTATTTCTCTTTTTTCTTTTGGACTTAGTGTTGAACCTTCTATTGGTTTATATTTTATTATTCCGTCTTCTTTTTTCCATCCTGTGTTATTACTTTCTTTAAATTCTAATCCTTCTCCTGGTTCATCTACTACTCTTTCAATCGCTGTATTTTTTTCACCCTTATTTCTTACTACTATTTTGTATTCTATTTGTCCAGAGATTGTTTTAGCATTTTTAACTGCTTGTACTACTTTTTCTGCATCTTTATATGAATAGCTTTGTTTTTTACCATTTATTACTAAATCAAGTTTTTCTATGTATTTATGTGTTTCTATATTAAACTTATCTACTTCTTTTACTTTGATTATGTTTTGTGGATTACTTTCACTTGTTTCTGATCCACTTACTAACTCATATATTTCTTCTTCTACTTTTATTTGATATATTCCTACCTCTAAATCACTAAAGTTATATGTTCCATCTTCTCTTGTATATGTTCTTCTTATTTCTCTTCCATCTTTGTTTATTGATAATTCTATATTTCCTACTGGAATATTATTTTCATCATATACTATTCCTAAAACTGAATTAGTTAAAACTCTTATTGTTTGTCCTACTACTCTTGTTTCTTCTCCAGTAGCTTCTTTTATAAATATTTCTGGAATAATACTTTCATTGTTTGGGGCATTTGTTATTTGTATTGGTATTTCTAATGTTTGTTCTTGTCCTAGTGTTACATCTTCTATTGTTATCTCAATTTCTTTTCCATCGTCTTTTAAAGTACTCGTTATATTATTTCTTCTTATTTCTTTAAATGATGCATAGTCTGATGATAATTTACCTTTTATTATTACATCTCTTTTTGTTATTCCACTTACTTCATCTAAAGTATAAGTTAAATTATAACTTACTTCTTCTGTTCCTTTACTTGTTACTCCTGTTGTATTTCCTACACTACTTAATAATTTAACTTTATTTACTTTTACTAATCCTTTATATTTATCTACTTTGCCATATGAAAATAATCCTACTATACCTATAAGTAAGACTACAATTAATAACCCTGCAATATATTTTTTCTTCTTTAAATTATACATAACAATACACCTCTATTTTTATTATCATTATACTTAATATAAGTATATCATTTTTTTGTCAAAAAGAAAAGAAAAAAATCGAGTTTTTTCTCGATTTTTAATTAATTTCATATGGATTTTCTTTTGTACCATTTCCACTTTTATATTCTTCTAATCCGCTTATATAAAAAACCTTTTTTATATTAATATTCTTATCTATTTTTGAAGTTATAACTTCTTTATTTTCATTTATTTTATATACTAAATTATTCTCTAAAGAATTAGAAGTAAATGTGTTACTTAACATATTAATTAAATAACTTGGACATGTATTAGAATTAATATTTGTAATGTTATCATATTTACAGTTTGATGAAGAATTAACTATATCTGAGACATTAACATAAGAATATGTTCCTACATATTTCGGCGTCCCAACTGTATATGTATTATTTCTTTTTTCATTTTTCATAATAGAATTAACATCTTTAGTTTCACTACGGATAAATCCTACATAAAAAACACCCTTATATCCATCTTCAGTTTGTTCCATTTCTTTTTTTAAATAATTAATATTACCTGATAAACCCCACGTTTCTTCAATACTATTTTCCATTGAAATTACTTTTAAATCTAAAGAATTAGTAATACCAATAATTCTATATATTCTATTATTATATTTTATATAATTATTAGGATCTTCTCCTTTATAATAATATTTAAGATCATAAGGTTCTTTATCATTATTGCTATTAGCATAATAATCTTTGCTATTCATTTTATTATATAAGATTTCATTTTCATGAACATAATTAAAATCATTATTAATGACACTTACATACCCTTTAAAATTATCATTATTATCTATTAATTTTGATTTAACAAGATCATCTGTATTAATTCTAATTTCAAAATCATCATATTTTAATAATTCTGAATAAAAATCTTGATTATTAGTAATATATAGCTTAGATGCATCAATTATAGTTTGATCTGTTACTTTTTTACTTTCTTCAATTACTCTTTGTTCTTCTTGCTTAATTATCTTTCTTTGATATAATTCTATCGATATCAATCCTAAAAAAGATAAGGAAATCAAAATAATTCTAATATATAAAAATTTCTTACTATTCATATTCATTACCTCATAAATAATTATAAAAAAAATATTTACTTTTGTAAATATTCTTTTAAAACTGGTATTACACTTTTAGGTATTATTTTTTCTAAATCTTGATCAGAAGCATCAAGTATTCCTTTTAATGTACCAAATTTCTTTAAAAGTTCTTTTTTTCTTTGTTTACCTATTCCAGGTATCTCATCTAATTTTGATGAAAATGTTCCTTTACTTCTAATCTCTTTATGATAAGAAATAGCAAATCTATGTACTTCTTCACTAATAGTTTCAAGAAAATGAAATAAATCACTATTTTTTTCTATTTCAATTAAATCACCATTTGGATCAACTAAATGCGTAATTCTATGTTTATCATTTTTTTGCATACCATAAACCGGTATAGAAAGTGCAAGATTATCAAGTATTTCTTTAGTAGCATTTATTTGAATAAGACCACCATCAACTAGTATTAAATCTGGTGTTTTAAGATCATCATTAATAACTCTAGCATATCTTCTTTCTATAACTTCTTGCATCATATGATAATCATCTTTGGCTTCACTTATAATCTTATATTTTCTGTAGTCTTTTGTACTTTTTCTACCATCTATAAATACAACCATTCCACTAACTCTAAAATTACCAAATAAATGAGAATTATCAAAAGATTCTATTCTATGTACTTCAAATCCTATTTTCTTACTTAATTCTTCACATGCATGAACTGTTCTATTATAATCATTTTTTATAAGTTTTATTTTGTCTTCTATCTTGATCTTAGCATTTTCCTCTGCCATATCAAGTAATTTTTTCTTATCGCCTTTAACTGGACTTAATACTTTGATATTTAGAACATCACTAAGTAAGTCTTGATCTATGCAATCTGGTACAAGTATTTCTCTAGGTTTAAACCTATCATCTTGTTCATAAAAAGAAATAATAAAATTACTAAGAACATCACATTCGTCCTCATTTAATTCATATACATAACTATCTCTTTCTACTAGATTACCATTTCTAGAATGAAGTACTTGAATAGATATATAATCTTTATATACATAATAATTAAATATATCTCTATTTACATTATCATTAAAATCAATCTTTTGCTTTTCTAATGTAATCTTAATATAATCCATTACTTCTTTAATATCTTTAGCCTTTTCAAAGTTTAATTTTTCAGAAGCTTTAAACATCTCAGACTCTAGTTTCTTATATATATCATGATAATTACCGTTTAAAAAACTTGTGATTTCTAAAACAATATTATCCATTATTTCTTTATCTATATTAAGTTTACAATAACCTAAACACTCCCCTATATGATAATAAAGACATAGATCATCTTTAAAAGTCTTACATTTTTTTAATGGATACATTCTGTTTAATATTTGTACAATTCTTTTAGCGGCATAACCATTTGGATATGGGCCAAATAATTTTACATTCTTTCTTTTAGTTCTTTTATTTGGTCTTATAATACTAAGTTCAGGATACTTATCATATGAAAGCATAATATATGGATATTGTTTATCATCTCTAAAAATAATATTATATTTAGGATCGTATTTCTTAATCAAATTTATTTCAAGGAGTAACGCTTCTTTTTCAGAACCTGTAACTATATATTCAAAATCTACTATATTTTGAACAAGTAATTTAGTTTTACCAAACTTTTCTCCTCTAAAATAACTCTTCACTCTATTTTTTAGTATTTTAGCTTTACCTACATAAATAACAGTACCAGTATTATCTTTCATAAGATAACAACCTGGACTATCTGGAAGTAATGCAAGTTTTTTCTTAATATTATCTCTTATATCCATATTTTTAGTATTCCCTTTCAACCTAAATTATATCATATTTGTTATTTTTATAGTATAATTAAATTGGTGATTATATGATTACAAATGAATTTGAAATAAAAAAGTCTAGATTTATAACTTATTTATATGAATTAGATGATGAATCTAAAGTTGAAGAAATAGTTAATAATATTAGGTCGGAACATAAAAAAGCTAGACACGTAGTTTATGTATATAAAATTGGTAGCAATGGTAAAATAAATGATGATGGTGAACCTAAAGGAACTGCTGGTATGCCTATATTTAACGTAATAGAAAAGAATAATTTAAATAATGTACTTATTGTAGTAATTAGATACTTTGGAGGAATAAAACTTGGTGCTGGTGGTCTATTTAGAGCATATTCTAAATCTGCTGCAGAAATAATAAAGAAACTAGATAACTAGTTTCTTTTGTTTTGGTTTATCCTTAATTGCATATTGTCTTAAAAAATAATCTTTATCAATATCTTTACTATATATATGATCAGAAAATTCAATAGCGTCATCCAAATTTAAATTTGAATATTTTTCTTTTACATAAAATCCTTTATCATATTCATTAAACCTATAGTTTAATCTATCTAGATCTACGTTATTATTTCTAATACTTTCGACCATAGATAAAACTAAATTAATATCATTTTGTATAATAACAGGATTAAACGAACTATTAAATGTTCTTACTTCTATGGTATCAGATTTACAATTCAAATCTTTTTCATGAAAATTAATTGCATAACTTTTACAATTAAACAAGGTTCTTAACTCTTCAACAGTTTTATTAAAATCTTGATTTAAATCTGTTTTTTTCAAATATTTATATAATCTATTACTAATCTCTCTAGAATAAGATGCCAAATTTATATTACTTTCTTCTTCTTCTCCATAAGAGAATCTAAATAATATATGTTCATAAACACAAAATAGTTTTAATAATGTTTCTAAATATTCTGAATTATCTTCTAGCAAAGACATATTAGCGTGCACATGTATCCCTTTTTGATTACTAGGCATAGTATTCTCTGATAATGTTAAACACATGTTCTTTAAACTAACAAAATCTTCCTTATTATTACTTAACACAGGGGTTTTAAGTTCGATTATTTTTTTTCCAGAATTATATTTAACAATTCTTTTATTATCTGTTAATCTATAATATTTTATATTTCCGTTCTTTTTTTGTTCTTGCATAAGCTTATTAAACTTTTTTATTACTTCATTTTGTTTATAAGTCATAAATTCAATTTCTGCGCCAAAATTCATATCTTTAGGTACAGATAATTCTTCCCTATAAACAAATGGTATATTAGAAAGATAATTTAATATACTTTTTTCCTCTATTTTATCCATTTTTTCATTCCCTTTTTTTAAAAACTAAAATCAATGATATATCATTTTACTATTTTTGTCAAAAAAATTTAATTTTTAATAATAATATGATAAAATTATATTGGTGATTATATGAGAAAAATAAAGTTTTTAATTAAAGCAATAATACATTTGGATTATAAAAATATGTTTAAAGTTGCTAAAAATGTAAGTAAAAAAGCTAAAAAACCATTTATAGTTATTTTTATTGATATAGTATATTGTGGTTTTAAATATCAAGCTGGCTATTATGATTATCAAGAATTTGAATTCTATTTACTTTCTAAAGAAGAACGAAAAACATATCTTACTAGAGGAATTAATAATTCACTAGTAAATAAATATAACGATAAAAATTACTGGCATATATTACAAGATAAAGTTGAATTTAATGATAGATTTAAAAAATTTCTAAAAAGAGATTATATCGATTTAAGAAAAGCATCTGTTAAAGAATTTGAAAAATTTTGTAAAAACAAAGATTATGTCATTGCAAAAGAACTAGATAATTGTGGTGGTAAAGGTATAGATAAAGTTAAAATAGATATTAAAATTATTAATAAGATATATGATAAATTAAAGGAAAACAAACAATTCTTAGTTGAAGAATTAATAGTTCAAAATAAAAAAGTAGCTAAATTATATGATGGTTCTGTTAATACATTAAGATTATTTACTTTCTATGATGGTAAAGAAGTATATGTGTTAAACTCAATATTTAAAATAGGAAATAATGGTTTTGTAGATAATTTTTCATCTGGAGGTATGTATACATTCCTAGATAAAAAAGGAAAAATAAAAGTTCCTGCAATTGATCAAGCAGATAATAAAATAACAATTCATCCTAGTACTAAAGAACAAATATTAGGATTTACTATTCCGAATTATGATAAAGCATGTGAAATGGTTAAAGAAGCATCAAAACTAATACCAGAGATTAAGTATATTGGTTGGGATATAGCAATATTAGAAAATGATGTAGCATTAGTTGAAGGAAATGAATTTCCTGGAGTATTCCAAGTTAAACCAAGTTTTGAAGATGGTAAACATATTGGTTTATTACCAGAATATAAAAAATATATGGATTTTTAAATCCATATATTTTTTTATTTAGCTATATATAAACCGAATGATTGAATTTTCTTAGTATCATTCTTAGTAACAATAACTACATTATTATCACTTGTTTTATATACTTTATATATTTCTGCATTCTTAATATTCTTTATAACATTACCCTTACTATTTAATACTTTAATTCTATTATCAGAACTATTATTAATAAATAATGCTCCTCTATATGGTGAAATTAAATCTCCTGCAGCATCATTCATCTTTTCATTATTTTTTAATCTATACTTTCTTGTTTTAGATGACGAAGCATCAAATATATAAGCTTTTTTATTTTTAATATAAACAAGTACTTTATCACTATAGATAATATCTGATGATGAATCTATCTTTAATACTTCTTTACCAACTTCATTTAGTAAAATAGTATTATCTTTAGTTTGGTATCTATAATATGTTCTTCCGTCTAAACTAATCTTAGTTCCTAAAGTAGAATCAGTATTTAATACTTTTTTAGCTTTAGCAGAATATAAAATTAATGATGATGATGAATCATATCCTATTAATAATTCTCTACCTACTACAACTATGTTATTACTACTCTTAACTATTTCTTTATTATCATTACCATATAATACATATTTTCCTTTGTAATCATCATTTGATGAAGAATAAGAGTATTTAACTACTTTATAGTCATTACCAAATTGATAATAATTTTGAATCTTTAATTTAGAATCAGAAACTTTATATAAAGTCTTACCACTTTCTAAATCATAAACATAGAATTCGTTTTTATCACAATTGCTTGAAGAACATGATATTTGGTAATAATTTAAATTCTTTTCATTAGTAATTTTTGAAATTGATGAATATAAATTAGATACACCTTTCTTATATGCAAATAATTTAGTGAACTTTTTAGATTTAATATTATATAGACCAAATGCTTTATTAACAATATCATCAACAAAAACAAATTTTTGATCTTTATCATAAATACTAGTTAAATAAATAGTATATTTTTTAGCATCAATTATTTTTCTTAAATCATTAGCAATTTCAGACTGAGTCTTACTATCACCTAGTTCTTTTTGTTTACCATTAGCATCTAATAAGTATTTTACTACTGAATTATTTTCTTTCTTAGTAATAGTTAAAGTACCATCATTATTTCTGCTATAATTTTGGAAACTATCACCTACTATTTTTAGTTTCTTAACATCAAAATAATTATATGAATTATTCTTAGCATCTTCCACTAATAAATATAATACTTTACCTTCTTTATCTTTTATAGAAGTTGCTACATAATAATCAGTTAATACTACATTTCCATTTTCATCTAATATTTGTTTAACACCATCTATTTCTGCTGAAATAACTTTTCCTTCATTAAACAATTCATAATCATTCATATTCTTAGCAACTATTTTACCATTAGGGCTAACAATTGAATAACTATTTATACCTTTATTAGTATCACTCATTAATACTAATTTTTTATTTAATAATTTTAATGTAGATTCAGTACTATAAGTTTCCTTACCTCTTTTATTAGCAATTGAATAACCAGCGATTTTGTTATTGCTAGTATTAGTTTTCTTATAGATAAAGAATCCATCACCTAGAGCTGCAGGTTCTTTTCTTATCTTAGCTTTTGCATCATATACTTCTGTATATTTAGCAACTGTATTTCCGTTACCATTAATTAAAGTAACTTTAGATTTACCAGTTCTAACTCCTCTATATGCTGCTATTCCATCACAATTACTATCTAAACATTCAATAGCATAGTATTTAGATGGTAATACTTTACTAACTCTTTTAATATCATCATTCTTTAAGTTTTTAGCTATCGCAACTATAATTCCAATAACTAATATTGCTGCTAGTAATATAATTAGATATCTAGTTTTGTTATTTTTAATATCTTTAATAAACTTAGAATCCTTTTTCTTTTCTTTAACAATTTCAACCTTTAGGTCATCTTTTACTTCTTCTACTTCTTTGTTTTCTTCAGTAGATTTAGTAACTATTTCGATATCTTTTTTATCGACATCTTTAGTTTTGTTGTTTTTCTTTTTGTTTTCCATACAACTATACCTTACCTTCCTATTTTTTTCTATAATAATTTTACTACAATTGTATCTATTTATCAAGACAAAAATAAAAATTGCATCTATTTTTTTAAAGATGCAATTTTTTCTTCATAATTATCACTATCTGTTATATAACTTCCAGATACTGCAATGTCTATATATTCTTTTAATTCTCTAATGGTTTCGTTATTTATACCACCATCTACACTAATTAAAAAACCAGACTGTTTAGACTTTAATTTTTTTATTTTTTTAATTGTAGAAGGTATAAATTTTTGACCTCCCATTCCAGGTACTACGCTCATAACTAGTACTAAATCTACTAAGTTTAAATATTTTTTTATTTTCCATAATCTTGTCTTAGGATTAATCGCTAATCCTACTTTAATATCATGACTTTTAATCAAATTAATGTACTTATTAATATCTTTAGTTGCTTCTAAATGAAACGTTATTAGTTCAGGGTTTAATTTTATCGCTTCATTTATTTGATAATCTAAATTAGTACTCATAATATGAACATCATATTTTTTATTATTTGCAATATTATTTAGTTCTTCTAACGAAAATGAAGTATTTGAAGTAAATGTAGAATCCATAATGTCTAAATGAATAAAATCACAAGATGTATTCTGCAAACTATTTATAACTTCATTTAATCTATCTTTTTCCTTTAGTATTGAAACTGATATCTTCATTTTCTTTCTCCTTAATAAAACCTATATAATCATCATATCTATCTTTATCTATAATATTATCATCTACTAATTTTTTTATAATACAACTATCTTCTTTTATATGCATACAATCTCTATATTTACAATCATCTCTATACTTATTAAATTCTACAAAATTATCTCTAATATCTTCTTTTGACATATCTATAAATGATAATGATGAAAAACCAGGTGTATCAGCGATTAATGCTTTACCTAATTCATAAAAAGTAATCGCTCTTGTAGTGTGTTTACCTCTTCCTAGTGCTAATGATATTTCGTCTGTTTTTAAATCTAATGAACTATCTAATCTATTTAATAAACTAGATTTTCCAACACCAGTTTGGCCAGTTAAAATAACAGTTTTATTTTGAATATAATTAGTTATTTCTTCTACTTCATTATTAATAAATACTTTATAACCTATGTTCTTAAAGTAACTTATCTTAGATTCAATATTTTCATCAAAATATAAATCTTTTTTAGTAATAACTATAACTGGTTCTATATTATTAAATTCTATTATATTAATCATTTTATCAAGCAAATTCATAGAAAAATCCGGTTTTATAGTACTTACTACTACTATTGCAATATCAATATTTGATACCGGTGGTCTATTAAGTTCATTTTTTCTAGGTAATATTTTATCAATAACACCCTTCTCTAAATCTACAAAGCAGTAATCACCTGCCAAGGGAGTAATATTTTGATTTCTAAATACTCCTCTTGGCTTACATATTACTTTTTCATTATTATCTAGTTTTATAGTATAGTCATTGCTTATGACTTTAATTATTTGTCCATTCATTAATTAGTATTTCCCTCTGTTTGATTTTCATTACTAGTATTTGTTTGATCAGTATTATTAGCATCAGGTTTTTCTTCTGCTTTCTTTTTCGCTACTGTAATAGATAAATCAGCACCTTCAACTACATCACTACCCTCTGGTCTACTTTGATAAATAATAGTACCAGGTGTTGTATCACTTTCCTGTTCTTCTATAGTTAATGTAATCTTATTTTGATTACACCATGTTTGAACTTGTTTTACAGAATATCCTTCTTTAATAAAACTTGGATATTGCTTAGGTAAATTAGGTATATATAATGTTATAGAATCACCTTTTACTAATGATGTTCCTTTTTTTACTGATTGATCTATGATAATTGATTCTTTACCTTCATAATCTTTTCTATTTTCTACATCTTTGTTTTCTACTAATACATTTAAACCTTCTACTTCTAGTTTAGCTTGTACTTTATTACTATCTTGCCCTACATAATCTTCTATCTTAATCTTTTCTGAACCTGCAGATTTAAACATAATAATAATTGCACCTTTTTTTACATTAGATCCTGCTTTTGGTTTTGTTTTAGATATTAATCCTTTATCTATTTCATCTGTATAATCTTCTTTAATAATTTCGTTTACTTTTAAACCACTTTTCTCAAGTTTTTCTCTAGCATCCGCTACTGGTAATCCAGATACATCAGGTACTTTTAATGATTTCCCTGTACTAAGTGCAGGAATAATAATAAATACCGCAAATAAAGCAAATACCATTACTCCAACTAATCCAATAAGAATTTTAGTAAATTTACTTAATTTTTTATCTTTATATTCATCATCATCTATTTCTTTAACATCAAGTTCTTCTATCTTTCTAGCTTCTTTTTCTTTTTCTTTAATATCTTCTTTTAAATTAGAAACTACTTTAGTGTTTTCATCATCATATTCATTCTCAGGATATTTAAATGTTATTCTTTTTTCGTCTTGTCTTGATCTATCTTGACATGTCTTTAAATCATCATATAACTCTCTAACATTGTTATATCTATTTTTTGGATTTTTAGCAGTTGCTTTTAATATTATATTTTCAACTGCTTGTGAAACAGTTTCATTCTTTTTCATAATACTAGGCATAGGATTTTTTAAATGTTTCATTGCTATTTCTACAGCAGTTTCCCCTCTAAAAGGCATAACACCTGCAAGCATCTCATACATCATAATTCCTAAAGAGTATATGTCACTTTTAATAGTACTTCCTTTACCAGATGCTTGTTCTGGAGGTAAATAATGAACTGATCCCATAACTGAATTAGTTTGAGTTAAATCAGATGCATTTATAGCCATTGCTATACCAAAATCAGTAATTTTAATCATACCATCATCTAATATCATAATATTTTGAGGTTTAATATCTCTATGTATGATATATGAGTCATGGGCATGAGCAAGACCATCCGTTAATTGAGACATAATATCTACTACTTCAGGTACAGATAATTTACCTCTTTTTTTGATTAATTGTTTTAACGTTTGTCCTTTTATATATTCCATTACAATATAAAAGTTACCATCATCTTCACCAACATCATATATTTGAACAATATTAGGATGATTTAAAAGTGATGCACTTTGTGCTTCTCTTCTAAATCTTCTAACGAACTTTTCATCATCTGCTAGATCTCCTCTTAGAACCTTAATTGCAACATCTCTTTCTAGGATAGTATCATAACCAAGGTACACATTTGCCATTCCACCTTCACCAATTAATTTACGAACCTCGTATCTATCATTAATTTTTTGCCCCTTAACTATCATTCTTTTTCACCTTCTTTAGTAAATAAACATGCAATAGAAATATTATCAGTTCCACCTCTGACATTACTTTTTCTAATTAACTTAATTACTTTTTCTTCCAAAGTACCTGTTTTTGCAAGTAAAACTTTTTCTATTTGAGTATTATTAAGCATTGATGTAAGACCATCAGAAGAAAGAACAACTCCTTCTATATTATTTTCTACATCAAATATATCTATTTCTATAGGATTATTTGCTCCTAACGCTCTCATAAGTATATTCTTTTTAGGATGATTTTTAGCTTCTTCTGGTGTTAATTCACCGTTTTTAACAAGTAAATTAACTAATGTATGATCATGTGTAATTTTGAATAATTCACCACTTTTAACAACAAAACCAGAACTATCTCCAATATTACCAAATAATAAATAATCTTTAGTATAAATAGCTAAAACAAGAGTACTACCCATTCCCTTACTCTCTGGATGAGATGCAGTATACTCAAATATTTCATTATTAATATCTTCTGCTTGTTCTCTTATCCAATTAACCGCAGTAGCCTTATCACCCATAGTCTCTAATCTTTTAAAATTTTCAGTTAAATGATTAATAGTGATCGCAGATGCTACTTCACCTGCTTTATGACCACCCATACCATCTGCAACTGCAAGTAAGTATTCATCATTAACATTTTTTATAATAGTTACACTATCTTCATTATGTTCTCTAACTCTTCCTGTATCAGTTAAAAAATAACTTTCCATAATTACACTCCCTTATTCTCTTCTCTAAGTTTTGATTCTACTTCTGCTCTTAATTGACCACAAGCAGCAGAAACTTTAGAACCAAATTCTTTTCTTATAGTGACATTTATATTATTCTTCTTAAGTATATCATAAAATGCACCAATTTGAGAAGTTTTTGATCTTTTAAATTCAATATTTTCAGTTTCATTATATGGAATTAAATTAACATAACAATTAATTCCTTTTAATAGTTTTGATAATTCTAAAGCACATTCAATAGTATCATTAACATCCTTTAATAGTATGTATTCAAACGTTACTCTTCTATTTGTCTTATCTAAATAATACTTAATTGCATCTATAATTTCTTCTATTTTATATGCATTATTTATCTTCATTATTTTGCTTCTTAATTCATTATTTGGAGCATGTAAACTAATTGCCAAGTTGACACCAGTTTCTTCATCTGCAAACTCCCTAATCTTAGGCACTATTCCACATGTAGATACAGTTATATGCCTTTGACCTAATGCTAAAGAATATGGATCTGTAACAATCCTAATAAAATCCATAAAATTATCATAATTATCAAATGGTTCTCCTATACCCATTATAACAACATGACTAATTCTTTCACCACGTTCTTTTTCTACTTCCATTATTTGTAAAAGCATTTCATCTACACTTAAATTTCTAACTTTTTTAAGCCTTCCGCTTTCACAAAAAGCACACCCCATATTACAACCAATTTGTGATGAGATACATAAACTTAAACCATAATCATGTTCCATTAAAACAGATTCTATCTTATTCCCATCACTTAATTCAAATAAATATTTACTAACAAGTTCATCTTCTTGTTTTCTAATAATTTTTAAAAAATTAAAATTAAAATCTTCTTTTATCTTTTCTATTGTATCTTTACTAATATTAGACATATCATCAAAAGATCTAACACCTTTTCTATATATCCATTCAAATACTTGAGTAGCTTTAAACTTCTTTTCTCCAATATTAATAAAGTATTCTTCTAATTTTTTTCTAGTAATACTAAAAATACTTTGCATAAATTCACTTCCATATGTAATTATATCATATTTTACCTATAAAATTAATAGAAAATATGTTAAAATATTATTGGTGATAAGATGCAAAGAGTTGGAATAATTTGTGAATATAATCCGTTTCATAATGGACATTTATATCATATACAAAAAATAAAACAAATATTTGATGATCCTACTATTATTTTAGTAATGTCATCTCATTTTACAGAAAGAGGAAATTTATCAATATTAAATAAATGGGATAAAACAGAAATTGCACTTGATAATGGAGTTGATTTAGTTGTTGAACTTCCATTTGAGTTCTCTACTCAATCTAGTGATATATTTGCAAAAGGCGCTGTTGGAATACTAAATGCTTTAAAATGTGAGTACATTGTTTTTGGATCAGAATCAAATGATATAGTTAAACTAAATAAACTAGCAGAAATACAAAATACTATAGAATATAACTATGAAGTAAAAAAACTTATGAAAGAAGGTACTAGTTATCCAAAAGCAGCATCTAATGCACTAAAGCATCTTCATGGTGAAGAAGTTGATACACCAAATGATATTCTTGCACTTTCATATATAAAAGAAATAAAAAGAATAAAATCAGATATAACACCCCTATCTATAAAAAGAACAAATGATTTTAATAGTACAAAAGTACAAGGAAACATAATAAGTGCTAATTTAATAAGAAATAATTTAGATAAAATAGAAATAGCAAAGTATGTCCCTAAAAATGCTATTAGAAACTATTATAAAGTTGATTACTTTAATTATTTAAAATATAAAATATTATCTGATAATGATTTATCTATATATCAAACTGTAGATGAAGGAATTGAAAACAAATTAAAATCTAAAATAGATGAATCACATACTTTAAGTGATTTAACACTTAATATTAAATCAAAAAGGTATACATATAATAAAATAAATAGAATGTTTATACATATACTTACATCATTTACCAAAGAAGAAGCATCTAAAAGAAAAGAAATTAGATATATAAGAGTACTAGGTTTTAATAAAAAAGGAAGAGATTATTTAAATAAAATAAAAAAAGAAGTAGAAATACCTATTTATACTAATTTTAATAAAGAATTAGAATTAGAATTAAAAGTAACTAAAATATATTCTGAAATAGTAAATGATCCTAGTTTAATAAAGAAAGAAATAAAAAATATAATCATAAAGAAATGATTATATTTTTTTATATTGTAAATATTAAATTTCTAGATTTTCTTTTTAAATCTTGATCTATAAATGATGACATTATTTCAAAACAACCAGTAATATATTTATTATAATCATCCATTCCCTTAGATACATATTCATGTTCTTTAGTACCACTTATAATACCTTTATATTCTAATATACCTTCTTTATATAATGGATAATACTTTTTAAATAGTTCTAGTCTTTCCAATGGAACTAATTCTTTCATTTCGTAACTATCTTTAAAAAACTCTTCTACAGTCATATCATCTTTTTCCTCTACTATAACTGTTTCACCTACACTATTTATTTTTCCTCTTAAATAATCTTCTGTAATATCTTCTTCTTCATCTTTTACTTTTAGATTATACATGTAATCCCTAAAAAAATCTTTATCATAATTATCAGAAAAAGTTCTCACATCAAATAAAGTTTTATCAAAAATACTTGTATTCATATTTTCTAAATCATTAATAAATTTATATAAATCTTCATGATTCATATAATGCATAGAATAAATAATACCTCTTACATGATCTAATCTTTCATCATAATTTAATATCTTTTTAAATCTAAAAGAACTAAGAATAGCATTTCTAATAATATCTATATTATCATTTAAATTATTTAAATATTTTTCTATTTTAATTGCGTTTTTTATTTGATCCTCATGTTCTATCATCTCATCAATATCAAATATCTCCATATTGTACAATTCTAAATAATAACTAAATTTTTCCATAAACCAAACCTCATTTGCTATTATACTATATTATTTCTTTAATATCATCTATTTTTTCCGCTATTTCTTCATCATAATTTCTATAAATTGTTAATAATATTATAGTTAATGGTAATGCAATTATAATTCCTACAAAACCTCCAAGAACACCACCTGCAAAAACAGCGAATATAGTAAGTAATGCTGGTACTTTATTTGTTTTACCATAGATCTTAGGTATTATCAAATATCCATCTAATTGAGGGAACACAAGACATATAATACATGATAATATTAATAATTGTGGACTAACTACTGATGCAGTTATTATTGCAATTATGTTCATCAATATACCTCCAAAATAAGGTATTAAAGGTGAAAATGCTGCAATAACTCCTAGCAATAAGAAATTTGGATGTCCAATTAATCTATATAGTAACGTATATTCTATAAATTGAATAAGCACATTTGTAAATAAACCTTTAAAATAATTAGTTGTTTCAGTATCTATTTCTTTAACTAATTTAAATGTCTTTTTGCTCTTAGTCTTAAAATACTTCTTAACTTTAGATCTAATCTTATTCATATCAAACATAAAATATATAAAGGCCACTAACGATATTATAAAATTACTAGCAAAATTAATAGATGTATTTAATATATTAACACCTTGGTTAGGTAAATCTTTAGCCATGTCCTTAGATAGTTTGGCAAAAGATGTTTTTAAAGTCTTTTGTACACCAGATAAATCAACATCAAATTTACTACTTATATCTTTAGTAAATTCTAACAATCCTTTATATAAATTACCTAATTCTGTAGTAAATACCGGTATTATGCTCCATATAACAAACACTATAAAAGCTAGTACTATGAACACGATTATAGATATTCCAAGTGGTTTAGGGATTTTTTTACTTTGCATCCATCTTAAGAAAGGATTAACAGAATATGCTAAAGCAAAGCCAATAATAAAGGGTTTTAAAATTGCAAGTAATTTAAAGTATACTCCACCCCATAAATCTTTCATAAGATAAAGTACATAAACTATTAATAATAATAGTAAAATATTTAATAATTTATTATTTTTCATATAAATTCTCCTTTGTATCAATAATTATAGTCACTGGACCATCATTTTCTAAATTAACCTTCATATCTTCTCCAAACTCACCTGTTTTAAATGGTATATTAGTTTTTTTAAGTTTTTCGATAAATAAATTATATAAACTAAGAGCATCGTTGTAATTCATTGAATCAGTAAATGATGGTCTATTACCATCTTTAGTATTAGCGTACAAAGTAAATTGCGAAACTAATAATATCTCTCCTTTTATATCTTGCACTGAATAATTCATTTTATTATTATCATCTTCAAATATTCTAATATTTGATATTTTTTTAATCAAATAATCTATTTCTTTTTCAGTATCATCATGTGTCATACCAATTAATACCACTAACCCTTTTTCAATGTTTCTTCTTTCATTATTAACTATAACACTAGCATTATTACACCTTTGGATAACTACCTTCATATAATCACCTATGATTATTATAGCACAAAAAAAGAAGATTATTAATCTTCTTTTTTGTATTTTTGATAAGCAACGAATCCTAAGATACAAATAATCAACATCATTATAATTATCATATATGGACTTCTTACCATACCAGTTTGTAATTGTAATATTAGTGTTGCAAAAGTTGTTACTGATCTATTTGAGTTTACTTTATTATTTACTCTAATATTATTACTTACACTATCACTAGATATTGTAAAGATCATCTCTTTAGAATCAGATCCAATTAATTTATAAGTTCCTTCACCTATACCATTAATGTATATCTTACCTCTTACTGTTCTTAAATCCTCAGTTGAAGAACCTAAATCATAATCTCCAATCTTATTCTCTTTAACTTTTACTATTTTATCTTCTCCGTCCATTACTTTATATAATTTATAAATTGTACTTGAATTTAATCTAGTACCATCACTCATCTCAAATAATACTATATTCTTAGGATTTATTTCTTGACCAGTTATATTTGCTAAGAATCTAGATAAATTAGCACCTGGATCAGTACCATTAACAATTGTAATACCTGAATCTACATTATAAGCTCCAATTGTAATAATAAAATTACCTAAATAAATAGTTACATTATTACCACCATCTGGTAATACTAGATTATCAGTTAATTCAACTGATTTATACATTTGAATACTAGAATAACCATTATTAGAAGCATAATTAATTGCAGATTGTAGACTTAAGAAGTTAACGTTATTTACAACTGCTACTCTTTCTGATGTTCCTACAACAGTTAATGTTGATTCTATAGATGTAACTCCTGTTTCTGGATCTGTTACATTATCTCTCTTTTCTTTATAACCTGCTGCTGTATCTGTAATAATACCATATATCGATCCTGATTGACCTTTAATAACACCATCATAGAAATATATTTCAGAACTAGTAGGATTATATAAACCATATAACTTACCATTTAATTCTGGATTACTTATATTT
>Ga0129307_1002006_pt1 | contig 18222 bp, 21 predicted proteins | sample P1105metagenome_FD_94437 | JGI IMG/M metagenome (GOLD analysis project Ga0129307, IMG submission 94437) | Capybara group fecal microbial communities from Wisconsin, USA - P1105 metagenome | ecosystem: Host-associated > Mammals > Digestive system > Large intestine > Fecal | place: USA: Wisconsin... | reverse complement strand
TAAGCATTACCTAACACATAAATCAACAACCTTCATGACTTCCAGGGACTCCTGTAAATAGGTCTCCGCAGCCTGGTAGTCCTTTTGACTTATGATTCTTGAAAAAACATTAAACTCCTGTGTCATGCGGTGATGTACTAGGTCTGGCTCAAAATGCTCGGTGATGGTTGCTCTCACCATTGCTCCAGCTGAATCCTTTACCAGCTCGGTAGAGTCTGGATTGACGGAAACGATGGATAAATTGGGAGCCACGTTTGGCTTACCATCAATTTTCATATACCCCTTTTCTCCCTGGATTGATACAAAGCAGGAACTGTCCGAATCCTTGGCTCCGGTGCACACTGCTGAAAATCCATCATACTCTAACACTAGGGTACCAGAAATATCAACTCCGTTGAAGCCCCTATTAGGATAATAGTGGGCATCCTTAGGCGGGCCAAATAGGGCCACGGCGTAATGGATATTGTAAAGATTGATATCTCTAAGGGCTCCCCCTAGATAGTCTGGATCAAATGAATGAACCACCTGCCCCTTTAAATAGTCGTCGTAACGGCTGGAATACTGGGAATAGTTGGCAAGCATCATCCTGATATTGCCAAGCTTTGGCAGGGCCTCCTTCATCTTGTCAATCACCGGGTTGTGCAACACGGTGATAGCTTCAAATATAAAACAATCCTTGGATTTTGCCAAATCGGCCAACTCCTTGGCCTCAGCGTAGCTTCCTACAAAGGGCTTTTCTACTATGACATGCTTGCCCTTTAATAGGGCACGCTTGGAATATTCAAAATGTACGCTATTGATAAGGCCGATGTAGACTGTGTCAACATCGTCATCCTCCAGCATCTTATCATAATCCGTATATACGTTAGGTATGTTGTACTCACGGGCCAGTGTCTGACCCTTGTCCTTGCTGTGTGGCCTTGCAAAAATAGCCTGCACCTTAATATCCTCTATGGGCTCCATGGCATAAAGAGCATCCACTACTATCTTGCCAGTTCCTGCAATGCCAAGTTTCATTGTATCTATCTCCTTGAACTATTTATGCGCCGTATTGGGCGTCATTATTATTCATTGATTTGACTATGACTCCATCTCGGCTCAGGTAATAATCCTGACCAAAGCCGCCAAAGCTATTGTTGTTATCCTTTGATATGTAGTCCGTATATGCGTTAATGCTTTCTAACACCTTATTGACTCTATCATACATGCCAGTAATATTCATGCCTTCAAAGGTATCATATTGGAAAATCAGGCTGTACTCGCCTAAAGCAGCGTACACGTCAGCATCTATTCCAATGAACTTATCAAGCATATATGTGCCAATGTAAACTCTATCTCCAACACGGATAGAATCTTTGCACTTACTGTTATTAATCAGCTTAACCACATGCCAGTAGTGATCTGCCATGGCTTTGTCAGCATCAATAACCAAATCGTAACTATCCGGGCTTACTTCATCCGGGTCAATTTGTGATATAACAGCATCGCCCTGATCAAAAGACATTGCCGTCACAAATTTGCGAATATTAGCCGCAGCAAAAACCGGTGGATTTATTATCCCATTGAAGGTAACACTTGCAACTGCTGCCAACTGCCGCTTAGCTTCACGAACGGTGTCATTAGACACGAAATTACCCGCGGTACCCTTGGCTTCAAATAAATATGCTTGATTATTTGGTCCAATTCCAAAGAAATCAGGCCTTCTTGGGTTGTTATTATAGAATGTGACATTAAGGAAATTGTCTTTTAAATGATATAACGGTCCAGACACATAATAGATATTTGCCAACAATTCCGCCGCAATCATACCAATATGAAATGAAATACAGGACTTAACTGAAGTCTCTGAATTAGCATAGTCTCCAGAAATCCTAATATACGGCCCCGAAAAATCAAAGGCCATATCTACTATTGACTCATAGAAACGTGCGGCAGCTACTGAAGGGAGATATCCATTTATCACACCCACAAATATAGAACAATCAACCAAAACCTGCCTTCCCAGATTTCTGTTTTCCCTACCATTAAGAATATTATGTGCATAGGCATCATCATTTGCATAAGAATCAAATCTCATTAAAGCCATAAGCTTGTCCTCCTAATCTTAAAAACTATCCACCTATATTAATAGATGAAAATCAAAATCAAGTTACGTCCAAGTCGTAAAATCCAGAACCTGCAGCCCTAACTTTGAACTCACTTGGTAGAAAAATATAGTTTTCAAGATTTGGAATGATTATGGCAATCCTGGACTACTATATCCTCTACCATAATCAATACATGCTTTTGCTATTTGGCCTATACAGCCTTGACCTTGTCCATGCCAAGCTCCACCCAGAGGTCGTCAAAGCGCTTTTGCTCCTTGATCTTGATAGGCTTTGACAAATCCTTGAAACAATGGTCGATAACGTCTGCGTCCTTTAGCAGCTCGTCCATAGGTGAATCAATCTCTAGCTTGTCATCATGATGAAATATCGCTAAACAGATAGTGTCTGTCTCCTCCCTATCTGTAATGTCCAGCTTTTCAAGTATGCTACGTGCCAGGGTGGCCCCCAGGTGAGCGTGGTCGTCGTAGGACCCACTCTTGTAAGCATACAAATCGTGTAGCAGCCCCGCCATGGCTGCAAGCTCAGCATCAAGACCTCTTATCTTGGCAAGCATGGTTGCCGCAAGAGAAACTCCATATAAATGTGCTGTAGCATTGGTCCGCTTGTTGTCGTCTGCCAAAAGACTTAATTCCTTGTCTACGTACGTGCGTAGTTCACCTAATCTACTCATAACCCCTACTCCTTTATCCCCGAAATCGCTTCTACGACTTAACTTAATAATATCAAAAATGGCCTTTATTAAAAAGCCCTACATGCCCATATTTAATAAGCATTTAATTAAAAATGTTACGTAATTATTAATTATTTATTAAAAAAGTTAATATTTGCTTGCAATTTTATTTCGGGCGTGATAAAAATGAATCAAGTTGGTAATAGCCAACGTCGAAAGGAGAGAATAATATATGAAAAAGAAACTCGCAATTATTGTAATTGCAGCAGCTGTAGTTATTGCGGCTGTAATCGGAATCACCACAGCCGGGGGTGGAAAGAAATCCGGCAACAAGGCAGACACGGTATCAGAAAAAATCGAAAAGGCTGATGCCGAAAAAGACGAAAAGTTTGATGCATCTGCGGTATCAAAAGGTTATGGCGGACCAGGCAGCAATAATCCTGTATACGATAGCACATCACCTTCTATTCCAACCGACGTAACAGTACCTGGTGAAATAGGCTTCGGAAATTGTACAGTAAATCTTTTTAGTGATTATGGCGTTGCATATTATTACGGAGAAATCACAAGCGAAAGAACTGTATATACCAATAATGGAAAAATGATTACTTTTTATACAATAAGTAATGGAATAGCAAATTTAGATGTAGCATATTTAGATGATATTGCATCAAACAATCCGCAGATTATCTACTATTGTGTTACTGGAACAGCTTGTCTATTTGGAAATGAAGATATTAACACTTGCGGATATACTACTGTAAATGATGTTGAAGGTTACTTTGGTCAAGCTAGTAATTATATTGGTGACAATGTATGCTGCTGCACATTGACATACGGTTCAAAATATGGCCGTACGCCAATCACTATCGACTATGGTTTCAATGCAGATGTACTTGGTAGCATAACTGTTCACAATGCAGCACTTGAGAACCAGTATAGTGCTTATCTCTACTAACCCCAGCCCTCCCAAAATATAATTTATATATATGTTATAGAAAGACGATCATTTTTGGTCGTCTTTTCTTATGCCCTAAGAGAGTTTGAACTATTTTCTGTAAATAGGAATCTTCTATGATAATTTAGATTTACACTGGAGTAATCAGAGTGGTTGCTCCTTTTATTGAATCCGCATATCTATTATTTATCCTTATCTATAATCTCCTCTTCCACCCCAATTCAAACCATATTTTTACATCTCCCGCCACCCCTTATGTAATATTTGTGACACATATAATTATAAATAGCCTACTCTTCTATTTCTTGGATACAAACATCGCAACGTCCCTATTTTACTGAATTATTTCATGAATCGCCCTCGAAATAATATTACATAATTATTAAATAATCATAAATTATTACATTTTTCTATTGTAAAAATATTTCATTTATGTTACAACTATATCATCATCGAAAGGGAACGATGAAAGGAGAGAATAATATATGAAAAACAAAACAGTAATTATGGTTATTGCTGCAGCACTTGTTGCAGCAGCAGGAATTGGCTTCGGAGCAGCCAAACTTTCAAATAACAATGAAACACATACAGAATCATCTGAAATAACTACAGAGCAATCAGCAGCACCTTCATCAGCTACTGCAGGAGCTACTTCGGCAACAGCTGATACAGCTTCACCTAACGCGACAACATCTAATCCTACAACTACAGAAGGTGCTCAGCCAGCATCCGAGTCTGAGGAAGCAGTTATTACTACTACTCCACCAGCTACATCAAGTGGTGTGACTGCAAACACCAATCATCCAAGTGGTGCACAGCATGTAACAAACGCAGTAAATAATGCTGCAGGCACAACAACACCTACACCATCAACTGGTCCTCAGCAAACTGGTACTGCACAACCTACAACTGGTGCTCAGACAAGCTCTTCTCAACCATGTACGATTAGGTTAACAGATGCTTCTAATGCACCATATAGTATTGGAATTTACACAGGTTATGCAGATATTTGCGACCACTTAAAATTATCAAAGCAGGATCCATCATCAGTTGCTAACGGCAAATCAGTAGTAAATGATTATAAGTATGGTCAAAACTATATAACATTGTGTTTTGATAAGGCACCTTCCGGAAATCTTGAATTGGGAGAATTTCAGGTTGGCGGAAACCATTTTCTCTTAGAGGATGGAACTGCACGCGGTGATTCACTTGATCAGGTCCGCGACAAATATGAGTCAACACTTGGTAAAGCTGAGATTAAGTATTACCGTAACGACTCTGCAGAAATGATTTTCAACAAAGACAACATTAGATATGTTCTTTACTTTACAATTGATTCTAATTCACACTCTCTCTTGTTAGACAGCTATCGAGTAACTAGAGTTGATTTAGAAAAATAGTAGGGAGAAATATATTGATATAAAAGGAGAATAATGTAATGAAGAAGAAAATTGTAACTATATTAATCACTGCAATTGTTATTGCATCCACAGGAATCGGCGTAGTATCTAACAGCAACACTGTTGTTAAAAAGACAACTACAGTAGAGACAACAGCTATGGCGCGCTCTTCAAAGGGCACACGAAGAGCTACTTCTGCTCCAGTCCCTGGTACAATAAATATGCCTATTGGCAAAAAGACTAGAAGTCTTGACGTTACCAAAACTTACAACCAGATTACTGATCCACTTCCAGTATTCGATCAGGATGTTGCCTACGCAGGAACAGACCATAACAGATTAACTGATTCCTTCAATGATAACAATGGAGCTAGCTACCGTGTTGAGTTTATTTACAACACTGTAAACAATCAGAGTTGTATGCTCAATTACTCCGTAAGTGGACCTTTCCAGATGGCAAATGGTATTCATGCAGGTTCTACTATGGATGAGGTTAGAAATATTGAGCGCCCTACCCTTGGTGAGGCTGCACTTACATGCGACTCAACATGTTGCAAAGAACTAACCTATAACTACAACGATAGAAATAAGACTAATATAAATATTACTTATACATTTAGACCATCTCCAAGAAATTTCAATGTATTTGTTCTTGAAGATGTATGTGTACAAAGAGTACAGTAAAAAGGATTTAGCTAGACTCTAACTGCACATTGAATTTCCACAGTTAGAAGTCTTCTAAATATATTAACTTAGCCCCCTCCCCTAAATATAACTCATATATATACCCCTTAAGCTAAATGGAGCTCTCCAAATGGCTTAAGGGGCCTTTCTTTTTTATTTTTCAAGTGGTGTATCAAATTCTATAGTGTAAATCTTGTTGTGCTCACCAGATAATTCGGGCGGATTAGATGACAATTCCAAAAACTCCTCTGCATCATTTTCATTATTTAAAGAGCCATAATCAGGATAATCATAGAAAAATTTTTCCTCGTCCTCCCAGTTTGATGAAATTGTAAATTTACCGCTCAGTTTTTGCACTGAAATATACCCACATTCATCCGCATATAGCTTGTCAAATGAAGAACTATTTAAAATAACCCTTATATAATTAGCATTGCCATTACAATCCTTAAACGAGCCAATACAGTAAAATCTTGAGTCATCGCCATTAGTGGCATATGCTCTTATAATTTCTAAATCAGTAAGCAAAAAATATGATGTCTTATCAATCTCAATCGATTCAAAAGAATCTACTGTATTATCATAAATTACATCTTCACTATTTTTAATTGCTTTGCAACCAGTTATTAAACTAAGCAGCATCGCCAATATAATTATTATACAAGTCCTTCTTGTTGCCAAAACATTACTCTCCTTAATTAAACCTTAACTACTCTTCGCCCAAACGGAGCAAGTGATAACTTTGCAATCTTGAAAAATTGCTTACCAAAAGGTATCCCAATAATTGTAATACAAAGTAATATTCCTAAAATCAAGTTGATAAGAGCTAATTCCAATCCTGATAAAAAAATCCATATTATATTTAGTATAAATGAAACCGCACTACCATCGCCTACAGTTTCCTTTCCAAATGGATTTAACGACAATGATGACAGCTTAAAACACTGCACACCAACTGGAATACCAATTATAGTAATGCACCATGCGATTCCAACAATCCACCATGTAAATGCACTTAAAAATCCGCCGCAAATTATCCATATCAAGTTTCCTAAAAATCTCATAATATTATTCTCCTTTCAAACATTGATATAGGTATATTCTACCACTAAAATGCTTTTTATTGTACCATTCCTAGCAGCTCGCTGCGCTCCCAGGTCTGCCCAACTCCACAGACCAATCGCTTCGCTCACAAGGAGGGATTATAATCGGCTTCGCCGATAAAAAAGCTGCAGAGCAAGCTCTGCAGCTTTTAATCAGCCATCCAAACACCATGCTTTTCAGCATCAGTGTTGTATAGTATATATCCTTTTAGAACATCGCTTTCTTTAATCTTATTAATATCATATTCACCCATGTCTTTGAAAATCTTGCTATCAAGTTTTGAAACCTTAGTCCCAGATAAATATAAAATAAAATGAATTGCCGAATCATCTTCTAAACCTACAGGTCTAACGTATTTACGATAAACTATTTCACCATTTTGGTATCATTAGAAATAGTCTGCCCACAACCTGTAAGCAGACTAGCAAGAATAATTAAAGTAATCACTTTATTCAAATTCTTTTTATTCATCTTTTAACCCTTATACTCTTTACAAAGTCATGCCGCAATAAGGACATTTCTTTGGTCGTGTAGTAACTACTGGAATCTCCCTGCCGCACCATCCGCAAGTAATATTAACTGTAAAAAATCTAATTCTCTGAAATTTACACATTTTACCTTACTCCTTTCAAGAAACGATTTAACCCATAATTAAAGAATAAGGTCTAAAATAAAATAAATAATAACTAAAACCAATATAACCTTTAACTGCATTTTTATTATGCTAATATAATATGCATTTGTACGATTAGTATTACTAGTATAATCTTCCTTTTCCATTACCTGGTCATATGTATCACTGTCATGTAAGAAACATTCCGCATTATCTCTTTCAAATGCATTTAGATGCCCATCATGATCAGCATCAAACATTGAATTTCCACCAAATCCTGAATCATCAAACATAATATAACCTCCTCGATAATCAAAACATTGGTATTTCCTAATTGGTTATAAAGCATCAACTCTTATTAACTTTTTAGCGAACAGCTAACCCCCATAATGTTACTGGCTATTCTGCACTTCAATTCAACCTTATGAAAAGAAACTGCGTTTCTTCTGATATCGTTTATCCTTAGGGCTAATATCTTTATAATGATTATAATCTCGTTCCTAATTCTCATGACCATTAACATCTTTTATATCTGCAAGATGCTTTATCCATCTAAAATTTTCATAATTAATCATACTCCACCCCCAATTAAATAATGCGATTTTATTCAAAAATGGCTCTACATCATAGATATAGAGCCATCTTCTTAGTTAATTTATTCTTTTTTTAATGGTCAACACGTTCACATTGTCACAATAATTTTTGTGATTTGGAATTGATAATACCAAAATATTGTGTTTATTATTCGAAAAAAGAGTTGCCAAATTCTGAACAACTCTTTTGCTAAATTTATTTATTCAATTTAATCGAATATATGGTCCCAATCAAGTTTCCAAGAAATTTCATAATCAATTCTTCTCGAATTCTATAAAATAATACGCTAGTCTGAATTTCCTATATAGGATTATTCTCTTTGCATTTATTTTCCAGAATATTAATGATACGTAGAAGAAAATCCACATCATACTCCGTATATCCAGACATGCTCCAATGAGTTAAATACCGCCAATATGAAAAGAGATAATTTCCCACAATTTGACGAGTGGCATGCTCGAGATAATAAAGATTATTTTTCTTCTCCTCACGCTCAGTATTAGCAGGTTTTACTTTTAGCGAACTGTGCTCAACATAACTTTCAAAGGATTTAAAACAATCCATCTCATATCCTAAGTTCCACATAAGCTCTGCAAATCCTAACTCAATCCAGTTATTCAGATTAGGTTCATTCTTATAATTATCAAAAATATCTTCGCTATACTCCATAATAAAATTTCTAAAAAAATACTAAAAACCATTACTATATATTAAAATATTCCATAGCTGATTTTATCAAATCGATAAATAACGTCTCATTTTTTTCAAAATCAGAGTACTCATTTAGTCTAATATTGTAAATACGCCATTTAGCATCATAGTTGACTTCTAATCCAGCATTTTCTACCGCATCTATCTTTTCTTGTAAGAATTCTCCTTTAATAACCAAATCCATAAAGCTTTTCTTAGGCCTGTAGTATACAAAATTCTTTGTAACTCCATCCTTTGTAACACCAACATAAAACTTATTGTACTTAAGTTGGTAATCCGGTGCTATGTCTTGAACGCGGCTATGAATTTTATCAACCACTTTCATCATCTTAGGAGTGCTCCGCTTTTCCCAATATCCTCTATCTTTTATCTCTTCTTCTTCATCTGTGTCTGCTGCATACTCGATTCTATCCAGCACCTTGGTAAACACAAGAGAAATATCATCCCCAGTTTTAAACGCAGACATTTGAAGGGCAATCAAAGGAATGCTTCCATTGAATAATGATATAACATTCATAAAGCGTCCAGTTATTTCCTCTGCCACAATGACAGCACAATGATTATACTGAGGATATCTTTTTCTCTCTAAATCCCAATACTCAATTGTTCTAATGATATGACTAGGGTCAGTAGCACCAAGTTGAATTTCAACCTCATAACGCATATCAGTGGCATCAGAAAGTAAAATATCTAATCGTCCTCCTGAAGGTTGAATTTTCTCACGTTTAATAGGTTGTAGCTCACCTATCCCTAATATTTCCGGATGATCAAATATATATTTTTGAATAGTATCTTCTTTAATCTCTGGATGATTCTTTAACGATATTTTTTCCAATGTAGTTATATTTGCCATATCCTTACTCCTCTCTAAAAGAAATATTACATTTTATCTTCTTCAAATGCCACAATTCCTCCATTATTATGACTATAATTAAAACTATACGGAGGAATCTATATGTTTAAATTAATCAGATTCAAAAAGATAATGTTTGTCCCAACAATAACATGCGGATGGTGCGGCAAAGAAATACCAGTAATCACCACCCGCCCTGCAAAGTGTCCTTATTGTGGAATGACGCTGTAATACTTATCCACCACTTCAAGTAAATAATTAATTCGAGCCTTCGTCATTTCAATTTTAGTCTTATTAGGATTATCAGAAGAGTTTCCCTCCGAATCTCTATCTAAAATCCATCTACGCTCGTCCGCTCTTATTTCCTCCATATCATCATTTGGAACTGTAGCAATCAGGCACTCCCATATTTCATTTAAATAATTATCCCAAATTCGTAGTACCTCGTCACTATATTTATCAGGCATTGATTCTTCAAGATTTTCGTAATCATCCATGCCATTAATTGTATAAAGCACAAAATCATATCCCTGAAAGCCATATCCCATATTAGTATTGGCCAAAATAACACCTGGCACTACCTCGGAATCAAAAGAACTTGATTTCATATCATCCCAAAGTCCCCACTGCCATCTGGTCCAACTCAATACATCTTCGCTGATACTACTTGTTTGAGCTCCCGGCAAATAAAAGTAAATATCTGTAGCATCTTCTAATCCATATGGCTCTGTGTAATAGTATAATATTCCATCTTTTATCTCTTGAGTATCTGGTGTATTGGCATAACTAATGTGGCTGATTGATGTTTTATATGTAAAATCATCAACTTTCTCTAGAGGGCCAAAATCACCTTCAAATTTACAATAGTACTGTTCTCCGTTTGGATAATCATCATCATAAATCCCCATATTAGAATCATGATATTCACCTAAAAAATGCCCGGCTGAATCTACTTTCATTTGAGTACACCATGCACCTGCTCCACTTCCAAACCAGAAATTTATACATTTTAGTTTACCGTAGGTAAATAAATCATTATCTTCTGTCTTTTCTTCATTCACCTTGCCTATTGTAGAATCGTCAATATTTGAATCAATAAATGCTTTCTCTCTTTCTTGAGTCTTACCGCATGCACATAACCCACATATACATAAGACAAAGATAATTGTTTTTATCTTCAATAAGATACCTCCTAAAAAAGAAATACCTACAGCTATCTCCTTATTTTTTGACAGCAATTTATTATAAGTTATATAAAAAATTTGACAGGAAAATAATTCTAGAAAGTATTGTTTAACTTTATTTTATGATAGTTCTAAATATTTATTTCAGAAATATCAAACTTCTAACTGATAAAAATCCTTTTTTGTTTCAAGTTCTTTTTTTAAACAAATATCCTCATTAATTTTTATCACCAAAATAATAAACAATTTAAGTAGAACTATATAATCATTTTGCTGTTGTTCCTCATCCAATGAATTATTATTATGAATATATTTATTTCTCAAATCCAGTCCATTTGTAAACTCAGATTTGTTAAGATTATAATCAAAATACTCCCACTCTGGTTTTGCTAACAAAGAACTTCCAACCACTATTTCTTGATTATTAATTAGTTCTTTTAGTGTATTATTTTTTGTATATTGTAAACATACAAAACCTTTTTCGTATAATTCCTTTAGAATATCTATGCGATCACAATTAAATTTTAGTACACCATTTTTATTATCAAGTACACCTCTTTCTATCAACCAATCTATTTCTGCTTTGTTATAAACCATTACTTCTTCATATAAAAGAGAATCATTCATTACTAAATCATAAAAAGTACTATATTTTTCAGTTGTTCGTTCAGTATATGAAAGCATATTACAATCAGAAAACAAATCATCTATTTCTCTATTAATATTTGAATTTTTTACATATGCATATTTATTGGTTATCAAACTAGGGATGTCTTTAAATCTAACTGAACCTGATATCATCTCATATAATCCACGATTTATTTCTCCATCAACACAAAATAATTTAAATTGCTTAGTAATTCCATCCATTGCACTTGCAAGTCTTTCATAACGACTTAAAATACTTTCGGTGTTTTCTGGTAAAGAACAATGAAATCCAATAATATTGAATTCATTTGGCAAATAGCTTTCAAAAAACCATGTGATAATTTTCTCAATTGTAATATTATATTTTTCAAGGAAACCTACATATTTACGCAATACCTCATTAGCCAACGAATTATAGACCCCAAAATTATAGCCTCTTTGATATATTCCATTTCCTTCTGTTGAAAAAACTTTCTCAATAGATTCTTGTTTTAAATATGCGGCAGTCAAAGCACATCTCATTTTATCATCTGTAAAATTAAAAAGATAAATAAAATTGTTCAATAAAGTAGGATAATCTAAATGATCTTTAATCCAACAAGTATTAATTTTAGCTATAATCTTATCTCCATTTAATACAACATCATGAAATCGATTATCTGAAGATAAAGACACATTAATACTAACAACTGAACTAATAATAGAAGTACCTCGATTAATCCAAAAATCTTTGTATTTCTCTTTTGCTAAATATTTTAGGCGAACATCAGGATCAAATTCTTTGCAATTATTAGACTTTCCATTTATAATCAAATCCAAAACTTTAGCTCTGGCGAACTCTGTTTTTATGTATTCTTTAACAGTATTATACTTCTCTACCTTAGTTAAGCTTTTAGGCAAATAATATTTCTCTCCATTATCTCTTCTCCCCATGTAATAATCGACTATAAATTCTGCGCCATATTCAGGTTTTTTTAGCACATCAGATATTTGAGAATCAAATGTGTCGACAAAATGCTTGTCTACGAGCAATCTATTAGGAGACATGCGAAGATTGTTAATTGTTTCATAGAAACTATCTTTTGAAATAATAGAATAAACATTGTATTTATAAAAGAAATGCCAGAAATCCTCCAGAAATATCACGAAACAAGAATCATATATGGATATGATATTATCTTCGTTAATATTTAAAAAGAAATTTTTAATGACATCATCTATGGAATTTGATAATTCTTTATACTCTTCAAAAACAGCATCATCTATTATATCCAAAAATCTATTTTCACTAAAAACTTTTGTAATATTATATAATTCAAGAATTTGATTTACATTAGATAAATCCAATTTCTTATTGTCAAAAGCATCTAGCGATGATGAAATTTTTCTTTCTACACCAGCCAAACAATATTTTATCGAAAAATATTGTCCTATACCTGTTTCTCTTTTCTTTTTCATAAATTTTTTCTCCGAAACCATACTATAATTATTTAAGCTTGAAATAACACAATATTTTTGTGTCTATAATTATATAAAAACACAGTATAGTCTGTTTATCAACCGGATTATTCTATATCTTTTTCTCGCTCTGCCCTTTCCTCCATAGCCTTTTGATATCGAGTCTTCTGCACTTTGTCCGACAGATTCCCCATATCCCTCAATGTATCGTTTATATCGTAAAGAGCATCTATGACGTCTGTTCTATCAGAGTTTTCTAAGAAAGTCGCGTACGAAGAAATCAATACATAAGTAATGTAATGCCAGAACAAAGCTATAATAGCAGCAACAATAAACATCATCCCTATCGAGGAAAAAATTCCGTCACTACTATAATAATCGTTTTTCAGTATCCCAACTCCCATAATAACTAGCAATATTGCTATTCCTATTCCAAAAGTAAGGACCATTGATGCTATACCTCTAATCTGATCAGATGAATTCTCAGTACTCTTTTTAAATCTCATAATGTTCCACCTTTCAAACAATGCTGATACGTATTGTCATTCTAGCATCAAATTGTGATTATTCATGTAACGGCCATCAACTAGTCATCCTCGATGATTTCACCACCAACATCAGGCCCCCAATCTATTACTTCGCCCTCGCCTATATCCTCTGCAGTAATTTCCTCAAATGGCTTATTATAAAACTCTTCGAATATCTCCTTAGTTGATTTCTCCTTTAAATCTTTATTAAAATCCATAATCTTTTCCTATAAATCCACTAAATAAATCCCAACACCAATTTTAGTAAATGTACCTATCTGCTCTATGTCCGTGACCTTGGCTTTAAGAATCTTGCCTGCATCCATAAGCCTTGCAAAAACTAAGTTGTCCTTTTCAGGGACATAGCCCAGCTTCTTGTCATCTACATTTAAAATGAGGATGGCGTTCTCGTCGTACTTGTTATCCTCACGTCTAAGCACAAGAGAATCCCCAACCTGTACTTGGCCAACTACAGAAGTATCCTCTAAATGAGTGGTACCTGCTATAAATGAATCAAATAAATATATCTCACTTATCAGAGGCTTTAAGATATCACCAAGTTCATGACTTTCTATAACCGATATAGCATCTGTCTTCTTTTGGATTAATTCATTTCCCATTTAAAAGTCACTCCTTTCCCAATAAAACCTTCAAGAAGTTCCTCTAACTGATTACTGTACTCTTCATACTCTTGATATTCATCTATAAGCTCTTGATTCTTGCGTCTAATAGAGTCAGGGTCTAGCAAAATAAATTTGTACATGTATGGATCTGTAGTCCTGATACGCTCTATCTCAGCCATAAGGGCTGCAATCCTATTATCAATATCTGGAATGTCTATTTCTAGCTCATCAAAACCATTCTCCTGTACTACAATGTCAAAAAGCAAATCTAGCTCCTTTAGATATTTTAAGTCATTACAATTATAAGCTGTGACTATATTGTTCCATAATGTCTGAAGCTCGTCAGACTCATTAACCATAGGATTAATATCTGGATGAATGCTCTTAACCATCTTGTGATAGAGCTTCTTAACTTCCATTAGCTCAGCCTCGCTTATGGTCCCCTTATTCTTGGCATTGTTATTGTCCTCAATCATGTCGTCAAGCTGCTGATTAAGGGTTTCCATGATGTCATCAACATATGCTTGAAGTGCATTAGCGTCTACTACTAAGCCTTGGTTAATGGAGCGTTGAAAATACTCAATGGTCTTCTTTTTGCGAACACACTCTAGCTTCTTTTCAAAAACCTTGATAATTAAATCGCCAAACTTACATGTGTACTCACGCTCAATGATAAATGCTTCCTTCTTATAGGCATCTCGTGCTAACAATAGATTCTTGTACCGTTCAAAGGAAGAGTTCTTATTCTTGATGATTTCATCCATAAGCAAATCACCTCCAACTGATAAGTTGCATAACTACCATAACCCGCTAGCCCGCTGTTTTTCTAGCTATAATAATGATAACAAAAAGAGATGTCCCTAAATAAGGACACCTCTTAACTACTTATATCACTTTAAAATCCAATATACTATGGCCATAAATGCAGCACCAAAAATTATCGCAATAATGATCTCAGCCAACAACGGGCTAATCTTATACTTTCTAGATGATTTAGCAACTTTATTTCCAGCCGAAACAATACCGCAAACCGTAAAAACGCTTACAAAGTAAAATACAATATAAACCGCGTAAACTAAAACATTGCTCCAAAAATTTTTATCAAGTGGTTTTAAAAATGCCGCACTTACAATTCCCACAATAGCAGCCATCAGATAATATGCAATTCCTTTTAATGAATCACGCATAATATCTTTAGTTGTTACCTCATCTTTCATTTTATGATTTAATGGTAACTCAAATATAAGACTACAAATAACAAGAATCGCAAGACATGTAAAAACTTCATTGGGAAGTGATGCCCTGTTACTGCCTTCAGCTGGCATTGCCAGCCTTCCAATAATAATATTTGTAATCGTACATGCCGCTAATTGAACACCTATATATAATGCATTGCAAATCTTTTCGTTTCGTTTTTCTCTTTTAGCATCATTAATCTTCTTTTGTTCTTCCTTTTGTTTTTTCTTAGCTACACCTTTTCTTGCACTCAAAATTATGTCGCTCCAGTATCATATATTTTTTTGTAAAATCTAGAATCATGATATCTTCCCAAGAAATGCCAGACTTAATCCACTTTCTTTTGAGTACACCATGCACCCGCTCCACTTCCAATCCAGAAATTTATATACCTGAGTTTACTATAGCAAAACAAATTACTGTCTTCATTCTTTTCTTCCATCACTATATCAGTTGGATAATTATCAATTTATGAACCAATATTTGATTCAACGCTTTTATTAATCTTACCGCATGCAGAAAGAAAAATAATGAAAAAAATTTTTTTATCGTTGTTAGGAATTCATTAAACCATTTTGTAATGGTAATTCTTTACATACAGATAATCAACTACAACATATTTCTCTTTTGAGTAAGTAGCATTGTCATTTTATCAAGCTTTTTGTATACTTCCCCCATGCCTTCGACATTGCTAAGCATTTTTTTTAGTCCCGTAAGATTTAATAACAAATAATCCAGACGTCTAAGTTCGCTGCCTAAATTTAATTGTTTAAAGAAATCATTTATAACCATATCTTCTGCATTTTCGTCCGAAACCTCTATATAATAATCCTCATTTCTAATAAAACATCTACAAATATCACTTTTATCAGGATTTAACTTTTCGATATATTCATCAGAAATATTAAAGTCGCTTTTCTTGCTATTACAATAATTGCAGGATAAAACTAAATTATCTATATTCCCTGCTTCTACTTTGCTTTTAAATTTTTCTGATTCCTTATATATATAATGGTCTATTTCAAAGGCTCGTTTTGAAACAAAAGAAACGGAAGCACCACAGTAAGAGCACTTCCCATTATATGCTTTTATAAATTCATCCTTATATCTATCATCATTTTTACTAACATACGTATACATATTTTTTACTCTAGGATGATCAGCTTTTACTAGTTCAGCAACACGCAATTTACGTTTCTCAATACCGTCCAGTGACGGACAATATGCACTATTTCTATAATCCATAACTATCTACAGCCTCCTTCACTTCCTTGAAAAGTTTAACCATTTCATCAATATCACTTTTAGATAAATCTTCATAATTACCAATTCCGTCTAATGAATTAGATATTTTTTCGACAAGTACCGCTTCAATAGAGTGATTATTTCTCATATTTGCAGCTATTTTGCGATAGTCAATAATTCTTTTTATACCCTCTTCGAGTATATCCGGAAGTACTTCTTTATAATACTCTGAAGCTGTTCGTTGATTATTCTTAGAGTTATATTTAGCCAACTTTAAAAAACCATCTTCTATATCATTTTGTGTAACAACTATAACTTCAATAAATGGAAAATGTTTTCGTAAGATAAGTTTAAACTCTTCTCCTGTGAAAATACCTTTTACAATATTACGATTCTCAAACAATTTAGAATCAATCAATACTATATTTGCTGTTTGAATAACTGGTTTTTCTAGCAATGACTCATAACCATTTTGAGGATTGAAAACTACATCTTCGTGTTTAAGGATACATTTATCTGATTTATAATTTGAGAGAAACTTTGATAAATCCGTCTCAGGTGAATCATCTACATATACTATTCTAACTTCCTGTATCTTATCCATTGTTTCTTTCTCCTATTGAAAGCTTTATTTCAAATCCATCTCTACCATTAACATCTATTATTTCACCGCCAGACATAACTACTGTATTATTTATCATCCACATACCTAATCCATGCCCCTTTGTTCTCGTAGTTTCGTGTACCTCTAATATTTTTAAAGGATTATCTACATATTTCTTATGTAATCCTCGTCCATTATCCTTATAATTTAATAATAACTTATTTGATTGTTTAGTAATCTCTATAGAAATATGTAAATCCAAAAACTCTTCATTTTGTTGAACACTATTTAAAATAAGGTTGTCCAAAATAACTTGCATAACATCTTCTGAGATATTGTAATCTAGTGTATTATCAATTTTTAAATCAATTGTTATCCAAGAGTAATCTCTAATCCAGGTATTTTTTATTTCCTCAACAAGTTCTTTTATATTCCACAACTTTATATCAAACTGATTTTTCTCAATCTCAGAAAGCATTGTATCAAGAAAAACGACAAGTTTTTGTGATACTTTATGATTTTTTTCTAGCATATACGGTACATTTCTATATACCTGCTTCTGATTATCCGGATTATTCAATTCTTCCCACATATCATATTCTTTTAGTGATTCAACCACATTATCATATATTTCGTTCAAATCATTTCTATCATTCTCTAGCTCGTGAGCAATGGAAGATGCTTTAAGTCCTGTGGTGGCTAACACGTTTAAAATTCTGACATCATACTTATATCTCTTCTCAACCTCTTTTTTATCTTCTTTCGCTTGTTTTTCTTCAGTTTTATAAGCAGCAATTTCATCTTTTAACTGATTAACTTCATTCTCATTAAGATCTTTGATTAGCGATGGTTTTTTTATAATTCGTTCTGATAATGGCTTAGCTTTAACATTATCCTCTTTGTTTTTTGTATCTATTTTTCTGATAATAGACTGACGATATCTTTCAAATTCTTTAATCCCAGTGAGTAGTATTTCGATGAAAAGTTTATAGTAAACATTTTC
>Ga0129307_1002005_pt1 | contig 18246 bp, 13 predicted proteins | sample P1105metagenome_FD_94437 | JGI IMG/M metagenome (GOLD analysis project Ga0129307, IMG submission 94437) | Capybara group fecal microbial communities from Wisconsin, USA - P1105 metagenome | ecosystem: Host-associated > Mammals > Digestive system > Large intestine > Fecal | place: USA: Wisconsin... | reverse complement strand
CCCGGACGCGACTTAGTTCAATCTGATAAAAATCGGTCTGAAGACCAAACAGAAAAGTGGATGCAACTTTCAAGTATCTACTTTTTTGTTTGGTCTTAGACCGATTGTTTACGGAACGATTTATCATTCTAAGTTAACCCGTCCTCAGGGGCATTATTCTTAAGCTTATCAAACCATATGCAGATACAGATTGCCAGAGCAGGCAGTATCACATACTCTATGATATTTCTCGAACACCCTACTGCCTGATAAAGAAAGCCTTCGTGCGAATAACCGAACAATCCGTTGACGATTCTGAACGTGCTGTCGACGAAAGCATGCAGAAGCATTACGAGAAGCAGATTATCTGACAGCATGTATACCGCCGCCAAAAACATTCCCATACACATTGTAGACGGAACCTGAATCAGAGGGTTTTCGCCAAAAGCGATGTTAGGAGCATGTCCCAGGCCGAAGAATAGACCTGTAACCAAAACAGTGAACAGCCTTCTTTTCACTGTGCTTATATTATATTTGATAAGACCGTTCATCATGAGTCCTCTCTGAACGCTTTCTTCATAAAACCCGGTTGCAAACTGCTGAACAATCAATATGCTAAGCGTTACAATAAATCTTGTTGTAAAAATGGTTGCAGTAAATATATTCAGGAAAGGAAGCAAAATATCGATAATCAATAGAAGCATGATAAGCCACGTCTTCCTTGAAATCTTATTTGTGAATAGCTGCTTCAACGTGCATTTACTCTCACCGCGTTTGGAATACCCATTCAAAAGGATCAGTCCGGCAGTTCCGCCTATTACTCTTATTATAATGTCTGCTATATAAAGCGTGTTTTTATCGGGAAATACATTGAAATACACCATTGGTATCTCTATCGCATAGAACAACAGCATTATGATAGCTGCCTGAACTATCGGTTTCCTAATCTGCGCTATGGTTTGTTTATCGTAATTTTTCATACGTTTTACCCTTCTCGCTGTTTCTTCTAGTTTAACGCTTCAAGTACTATAGGATTAGAGTGTTAAACTGAAAGATAATTATTTATCTGTTACTGCTCTAATATATCATAACGATGTAACAAAATACAGACTGAACCAACATGATTTATATGGTGATATTGATATAATCAGGGCTTTTATTGAAATAGAACAACCACTACATATAGTGGTCGAATTATTGAAAAAGACAGAAATTAACGAAAAAAGTCGAGTAAGGATAAGTAACAAAAATCTAATTAAATTCGATTTTTAGACGCAAAAAGACGCGATTTTTTGGTACAAATTGGTACAAATTACTCAAATTTTTGCATTATGTAAACCAAATTAAAAATGGGATAAAAATGGGATAAAAATGGTGAAAAGTCTGGGAACCCGCATATCAGGTAACGATTTCTGAAAGAAATCGTTGCTCCGTAGCGACGCGAAGGATGCGCTACACGCAGTGTAGCAAAGGCTTTGCGAAGCAAAGACTTTCATATCTGCCATTGGCAGATATGGCACAAACACTGAAGAAAGTAAAAGAGCGTGTCGGGGTAGACACGCTCTTTTGGAGAAGGTATTTTGTTACTTATGGGGCACAGACCAAATTTTAAATTTTTGTAGCAGATTTTTCAAAAAATGTACAAAACACAAGGGTTTTATATAGTTTTATTATTTCGTCTTGTTTCGTCTGATGTTGTGGGATGTACACAGGTTTTTACATCAAACTGTGTACAAAACTGTGTACAAAGGTTATATCACTTTTTTTCATTCTTATCGTTACTAACTGCTATAGCAAAGACTATCACCAGAAAAATAAGACCAATAATAAATGCGCCAAACATTCCGACCTTATATATCAGGTAGAAAAGTCCAAATACCATCAGGATACTAAATATCACTTCCAATCCAGAAGTATCACCTTTTGCGGCCGCACAAATAGATCCGATAATAAATAATACAATTGAAAGCAGTATACCCATAGTATTCACCTATTTTCACCTGATTTTTCTCTCATGTGTTATTAAAATTTATTCTTGTGTTTCCACCAAGAGCAGATAACATTATCACTCCAATTCCAATCACCAGCACAGCCATAGTCCCGATGTATGTTGTCGCCAAGCTCCGATTAATATACAGCGCTGCTACGCAGCTACTAGCCAATAAAGAAAACACACCCTTTCATGCAAGCATGAGGGTGTGTTTCTTCATTGACTACCACCTTCGGTGGTCGCTGATTATCTATCTCGGTTTGGCTCGTTATCACTCATATTCCACAGTTGCTGGTCCATCTACTTCATCGCTGCCATAATAGGCGGTTTCAGCCCGGTCATAGCGTTCATAATGGTATCTTTTATTTGCTGTTAACGTATATTTCCGTCAAAAACCTAATAGAAGCTATATCACTCATCAACAATCTTTATATCCAATGATTTTATATAGAGTTTTCCCGGATTCTTATCGGTGATCACAACCGTTCCGCCAAAATCGGCAAATGTAACGGCAGATGAGTGCCCGAACTTATCGTGGTCCGCCAAAACAAATCTTGAACCGATCTGTGTATTCTGAATAGCAACTCTTTTTATAAGCGCTTCTCTGACATCCGGAGTGGTATATCCCACTTCAATATTGATACCATTTGTACCGAAGAATCCTTTGGTGAAATGATATTTCTGGATATGCAGGATCGCATCAGCCCCTACAACGGCTTCCGTATTTTCTTTCAGTTCCCCACCGATAAGAAGTACCTTACAACCTTTTCTTACCAGATCCTTTGCATGAGAAACCGCATTCGTTACATATGTAGCATGTTTCTCGGTTATATAATCAATCATATATTCCGTTGTAGTTCCCGAATCAATAAATACATAATCTCCGGGCATGATCAGACTCGAAGCATATTTTGCTATTCTCAGCTTTTCATCTTTATTGATCGATTCTTTAACAATAACCGATAATTCTTCGGATGATGGTGGCTCATTAAGAGCCACCGCTCCTCCGAAAACTTTTATAAGCTTACCTTCACGACTAAGTGCTGTTATATCTCTTCTGATCGTTGATTCAGACACACCCAGTTCATCTGTTAACTCCTGAACAGTCACACTTTTCTCAGTATTTACTTTTTTTAGTATATGCAACTTTCGCTCTTCTGTAAGCATTTCTCTTCACCTCGTTTTATTTGTAACCTTTTTCTTCCTTATACTCGGAAACATTTGTTTCCAAAACCACCTTCCTGAGTGGAAGAATTCTTCCCGGTGAAACCGATAATTCATCATATCCCATAGCCAGAAACTCTTTTGTAAGTGAAAGGTCCGCTCCCAGCTCTCCGCATATTCCGGCCCAGGCTCCTCCCTTATGAGCTCCGTCTACGATCATCTTCAACATCTTGAGAAGTCCCGGATGATGTGAATCATAGAACTCATCAAGACTCTCATTCTGTCTGTCTATAGCCAGAGTATATTGTGTCAGGTCATTAGTTCCGACTGAGAAGAAGTCAACTTCTTCAGCCAGTTCTTCGGCCATCATAACCGCTGCCGGAGTTTCGATCATAATACCAAGTTCGATATCCTTGTCATATAACAGACCGTCGGCATCCAGTTCTTTTTTCACTTCGGCTACTATATCTTTTATCTTCTTCACTTCCTCAACGGAAATGATCATCGGGAACATGATCGATATCTTACCAAATGCAGATGCTCTAAGTATCGCACGAAGCTGAGTCTTGAATATCTCAGGTCTGGTAAGACAAATTCTTATCGCACGAAGCCCCATTGCAGGATTCTCTTCATGAGGAAGATTGAAATAATCCGCCTGCTTATCGGCTCCGATATCCAGTGTACGGATAATGACTTTCTTTCCCGCCATAGTCTCGGCAACCTGCTTATAGATAGCAAACTGTTCTTCTTCGGTCGGATAATCATCCGAGCCGAGATATATAAACTCGGAACGGAAAAGTCCTATTCCGCCAGCATCGTTTTTAAGCACCAATGCAAGATCTTTCGTATTACCGATGTTTGCATAAAGGTTTATCTTCTGTCCGTCAAGAGTTACATTTTCCTTACCCTTAAGCTGTTCAAGTAGAGTTTTCTTTTCCTGTTCCTGAAGAAGTATTTTCTTCTTTTCTGCCAGAACATCAGGATCCGGATCGATATAAACCTTTCCTTCGAAGCCATCAACTATAGCTTCTCTTCCATTCATCTCATCTGTAAGCGGAATATCACAACCTATTATCGCCGGTATATTCATGGTCTTAGCCAGGATCGATGTATGGGAATTCGCAGAACCGTGAACGGTAACAAAGGAAAGTATCTTATCCTTATCCATCTGAACGGTTTCCGAAGGAGCCAGATCATCGGCAACAACTATAACAGGTTCATCACTTTCTATTCCTTCACTTCTGCCGCCTGCAAGACAATTGATGATCCTTTCGGTAATATCTTTAACGTCTGCCGCACGTCCGCGGAAATATTCGTCATCCATTTCCAAAAACATCTTCTGGAAATTATCTCCGGTTTCGGCAACAGAAAACTCGGCATTAAGCCCCTGAGAGCGAATGATATTCTCTACGGAATCTATATAGTCACCGTCCTCAACCATCATCTGGTGAGCTTCGAATATCTCGGCACTCGCCTCACCTACTTCTTTTACTGCCTTCTCATAAAGAGCCTGAAGCTGTTCAACTGCTTTTGCTCTTGCATCTTCGTATCTCTTAACTTCCGCTTCAACATCCTCTACTTTTTCTCTTTTTACAGTCTGTTCGGATTTTTTGAAAACAGAAAGCTTTCCAATGGCAACACCTTCAAATACGGCTCTGCCTTCTTTTATTATCATTCAGTACTACCCCCTCTCGTGTTCTTTGATAAGACCTATCCGATAGCACTCTATCAGTTCTTCAAGGTCGAATATTCTTTTCTTAAGTTCCTCACCTATGTCCGTATCCCTTACAAGCAGTCTTCGAGGAAGCATTTCCGTAACATACATTTTCGGAGTATTATCTCCCTTTCGGTCGTATTCCGTATGCTCGGCAAGCGCCAGATGATGGGAATTAAATATAAGCGTATAACCTGCTATTCCCGTTCTTCTGTGATAAGCCTTGGACAGACCTCCGTCTATCACATACAGCTTTCCGTTAGCTTTCACAGGCTTCTCGCCCTTCACAACCTTTACCGGAACGTGACCGTTTATTATATGGGAAATCTCCGGATTCATTTCAAATTCTTCGAATATTTTATCGCAATACTCAGACTGTTTTGAAAACTCGTAATAAGCATTATAGTTTTCTTTAGCCAGTTCTTTTTCTTCTAAATAAATGTGTTCAAAAGTGGCCATTCTGTCTTTACCGAAAAGCGGAGATATAGGTCCTGCCCACATATACCACATAAGGTCAACTCCGTATCTTTTCTTTTCCGGCTCATCGAACTCATCCGCAAAATATGCATCAATGATCTTCTCTTCAAAGAAATCCATCAGATCTTTTCCCCTATACTTACCCTCATCGGTAGCAAGGACTATAAATTCCCCATTCTCATCCATCGGAATACATCCGTGGAACAAAAGGTTATTATTGTACTTCTTATATATACTTCCGTGAGAATATAAAAATCTGATATGTTTCTGAAGTCTTCTGCTATGAAGGAATGATATCTTGAGAGTCTCAACGAGTTGTTCCTCTTCATCCGTAAGCTTATACGGATCCTTCGGATCGATCGTAGGAAAATTCATATCCTTCATCTTATATTCCTTATCACCGATAAGAACCGTTCCTTTTTCATAGTCGATTTTATCAAGCAGGAGTCTGTCATTCATCTGAAACTCCGCGTGACGCTTTATAAGCTGACCTGACAGTTTCAGTTCGATAATGGAAATTGCCTTGCACATTTTTGCGGCAAGTGATGGTGAAACAGAATCATATTCATTATCATCAAGTAAATGCGGCCAAAAGCATTTACATTCATCATTCTTATATATCATATCCGCAAACATAGAGAGCGGTCTCAGATTTATACCGTATCCGTCCTCAAGCACATCAAAGGAATTATAGCCTGTAGCAATTCTCAGAACTGTTGCTATACAGGTTGTGTTTCCCGCTGCGGCGCCCATCCAGCTTACATCGTGATTACCCCACTGGATATCCACGTTCCTGAACTTTATCAGCTCATCCATAACGTAGTCAGCTCTCGGACCACGATCGAATATATCTCCGATGATATGAAGTGTATCGATAAGCAGGGACTGTATAAGTTCAGCTAAGGCTATAATGAAATCAGCCGCCACTTCTATTTTTGCAACTGATTTGATTATCTCGTTATAGTACAGTCTTTTATCAGGTTCAGATTCATCCGTATGAATCAGCTCGTCTATTGCATACCCGTATTCTTCGGGCATCTTTTTACGAACCTTTGATCTTGTATACTTCGAAGAAACTTCCCTTACAAGCATAACAAGCTGATGAATGGTACGTTCGTACCATCCATCAGCTATCTCACCTGAATGTTTCATAGTAATAAGTACTTCGTTAGGATAATAGATGAGATGAGCGAGCTTACTTTGTTCTTCTTCCGTCATAAGGCTGCCGAATACATCTTCGATCTTCGCCTTAACCACGCCCGAAGCACTCCGGATAAGATGTATAAAGCTTTCATACTCACCATGTATATCCGAAAAGAAGAATTCATTTCCCTTTGGAAGTGCCAGGATGGCATTCAGATTTATCATCTCTGCAGCACAGCTTCGTGCACTCGGAAACTCGTGACTGAGAAGATTTAAATAATCCATATCTCTCATCTATCGTACCTCTTTTTACAGGTTTGCTTCCATAAACTCCTTAACAGCAGCCATCTCAGCTTCTTCGTCAGGACCTTCGAATGTAAACTTAACTGTATCGCCCTGCTTTGCTCCCAGTGACATGATACCCATAAGTCCCTTAAATGGAACTTCTCTGTCACCCTTCGCAACCTTAACAGCTGACTCATAATTCTTTGTCAGCTTAAACAGATCTGTTGCAGGTCTTGCGTGAATTCCGTGAACATCCTTGATCTCATACTCAAAACTTACCATATCGGTTACCTCCTGATTTTTATATATTTTTACGTTATTGATTTCTTATTTATTAATTCATTTCAGCCGGCTTCTTGATAAGTCCGAGCATTATACATGTAACTGCCGAACCAACCAACCATGCTACGATATACATAAATGGATTTCCAACTGTTGCGAATACGAAGAGTCCACCGTGAGGTGCCATAAGTGTACATTTGAAGAGTGCTGCAAGGAATCCCGCAACTCCTGCTCCAACCATTGTACAAGGAATAGTGTGAAGCGGATCTGCCGCTGCAAATGGGATAGCTCCCTCAGTGATGAATGAAGCACCCATGACAACATTTGATACAGCCGAACCACGTTCTGCCTTCGTAAACTTCTTAGGGAATATCCAGCATGCAAGTGCGATACCAACCGGTGGAACCATACCACCAACCATGATTGCTGCCATTGATACATAGCATGCAACAACCTTCGGATCGTCTGCGGACATTCCACTGTTCAGATAATCAGATGCCTGAGTAAGCATACCAACACCGAATACATAAGCCGCTTTATTGATAGGACCACCCATATCTATTGCCATCATGGCACCTAAGATGAGTCCGAGTACTGTCAGCATTCCCGCATCGGAAATAGCTGTAAGCATATGTGAAAGACCTGTGTTAGCAAGTCCGATAAGCGGATTAAGTATGAAGCACATTATCACGCCTTCAAGGAAGATACCAACGAGCGGATAAATAAGTGTCGGCTTGATTCCATCCAGTGCCTGTGGAAGATTTGCACACAGCTTCTGAAGTCCGAGAACGATAAATCCTGCAAGGAAACCTGCTACGATACCGCCGAGGAATCCGGATACTGTATTACCACCGTCCGGCTGCTGGAATGCAAACTTGGAAAGGAATTCTCCGAATCCACCGATTGCTTTTCCGTCTACAAGTGTGCCTTCTGCAAATGTATATCCGGAAAGGAGTGCATTACCGTTGGATGCAAGCATACCACCTACAAATCCGACTGCAAGACCCGGTCTGTCGGCTATCGCATAAGCTATATATCCTGCAAGAACCGGAACCATAAGTCCCATAGCGAGACCACCGATATACTTAAGAAGTGCTGCAAGTGGTGTGATACTACCGAAGTCTCCACCACCTGTTGCTCCGTATCCTGCTATTGTATCGATCAGGAATGCAATAGCTACGAGGATACCACCACCGATTACGAAAGGAAGCATATGGGAAACACCGTTCATAAGCCAGGTATAAATCTTATGTCCTACGCTACCCTGATTTTCTGTTTTTTCGCTTTCGCTACTTTCCGAAGCATCTCCCGAGAAAATAGGCGCCGAGCCATCTTTAACAATTCCCATCAGCTCATCGGCTTTATTTATTCCGTCTGCAACCTTACGCTGAATAACCTTCTTACCTTTAAATCTATCCATAGGTACTTTCGAATCAGCTGTTACTATTACACAGTCAGCTGCAGCTATATCTTCATCTGTAAGGACATTCTTTGCTCCCGAGGAACCCCTGGTTTCTATCTTAATCTTTATACCTGCCTTATCAGCTGCTTTCTCAAGACCTTCGGCAGCCATATAAGTATGAGCGATTCCGGTAGGACATGAAGTTACGGCAACAACCTTAAGTGCGCCGGATGTATCATCAACTATAGATGTTTCTGCTATTGTCTCATCAACACTTCCTCTTCCCTCGTCGGTTCTGTCTACGATATCGATAAACTCGTCAACATCCTTAGCATTAATGAGTGAATTACGGAAGTCTTCATCCATAAGCATCATGGAGAGCTTTGAAAGCACATCCAGATGTACATTATCTTCTGTATCAGGAGCTGCAATAAGGAAAAGAATATTTACAGGTTCCTCATCAAGTGCTTCGAAATCAACTCCATCTTTTATTACCATTGCCGCAAGTCCCGGCTTGTCGACACAGTCGCCTTTTCCGTGAGGAATAGCTATTCCTTCTCCTACTCCTGTGGTGCTTTCTTCTTCACGTGCATACACCAGTTTTTTATAAGCTTCTTTGTCTTTGATCTTTCCGCTTTCCGCCATAAGATCTACGGCCAAATCCAGCGCTTCACTTTTAGACTTCGGTGCCGCATCAAGACTTATACTCTTCTTATCAAGAAGTTCTATTATCTTCATTCTTTGCTCCTCCTTCTCTACTCTACTGTTGAATAAACCTTCATGATTTCTTCTTTTGTTGCCAGGTTATCAGAAAATGCGCTGGCTGATCCCGAACTAAGTCCCAGTTTAAATGCATGGAGCAAATTCTTTTCTGTCAGATATCCCGCTATAAATCCTGCTACCATTGAATCGCCTGCACCTACGCCGTTAACGAGTTTCCCTTTCGGAGCTTCTCTCATGTATACTTCTCCATTGCCGTTTACAAATACCGCACCTTCACCGGCCATGGAAATGATTACATTTTCCGCTCCCATTTCAAGTAGCTTCTGAGCGTACTCAACAACGCTCTCTCTAGTTTCCAGTTTAACACCAAAGATTTCTCCAAGTTCATGGTTATTAGGCTTTATAAGGAATGGTTTGTATTTGAGTACATTTAGCAGGAGATCTTTGGTAGCATCGACTACTATCCTAATTCCCTTTCCTTGAAGATTTGCCATAATATCACTGTATATGGTTTCAGGCATACTAGAAGGAATACTTCCTGCAAGAACAAGAGTATCCCCTTCCTTTAATCCATCCAGCTTTTTATACAGTTCTGCTATAGCTTCATCAGAGATGTCAGGACCCATACCATTTATCTCGGTACCATCAATTGATTTAAGCTTAAGGTTAATTCTGGAACATCCTTCGCTGATCCTGATCTCATCAGCTTTTATTCCGCTTTCCTTTATCCTTCTTGTTATCTCGTCACCTACAAATCCTGCCGAAAAATATATGGCAGTGTTTTCGATTCCGAGATTACTGAGAACGATTGAAACATTAACTCCCTTACCTCCCGGCAGCATCAGCTCCGATGTTGTCCGGTTAGTAAGCCCAAGCTTAAAATCATCAACCGTAACGATATAGTCAAGTGATGGGTTAAATGTTATGGTATATACCATTTTGCCACCTCCTATTTTACATCATAAATTCAGTATATAATCAAACTCGGTCAAAATCAAGCAAAAAGTTGACTATTTTTAATCATATTGGTCGTTTCAGCTGCAATCGGAATATCTTATTATACGCCGGGAACAGACACCTCAGTAGAGGATGTATTCAAACGTGCAGACCAGAATATGTATGAAAATAAAGTCGCCATGAAGGCAGAAAGAAAAGATTGATACACATACTAAAATAAAGGAGCTTCAGTCCTACTTGGACTGAAGCTCTTTTCTAATGAGAACTTGTTGTTGCAGCTGTTGTGCAGATCATAATGCACATCATAATCGCTATTTCCTGAGCTATTACCATTGACACAGTACTGCTAATTGTCGAAGCATCCATAAGAGCGCCATTATCACTATATGAATCACCAACCAACATTATTTTGGCTGAATTTAGTGCAGCAAAAATATAGGGTTCATATTCTACGCCCAATTTGTCTTCCAATTTTATTCTAGAGAAAAACACTTTATCCCTGTATATTTCTGTAAATACCCTCTTGTATTTTTCAGAGCCTTTAATATCCAATGGTCTTGATGGTTCATTTGTCATGAAACGTTTATCACGTTCCAGGATCTTCAGAAAACCATTTGATATCTTTGGTTGTTCCCTGCAGCCTTACTTTTAACATTCCTTACCACCTCCAATCTCATTAGAATTTCTTATGAACGCAAAAAAGGGACACAATCCAAAATTACTTTCAGAAAGTGTCCCTTCATTTTGCGCAAAATATAAAAAATAGAATTGACTATTTTTTGTACCATTTTAAATGGCTCATTTCAGAATTACAAATTGTGAAAACGGTACAAAATGGTACAAATCGATTTTGTACCAAAATCCGCTGAAAAAAGACTGAAAAAATGGTACAAAAATGGTACAAAATCAGAATTATGGTAAACTAAATTCATTTTTTTCTGATCATATCAAACAGGTTCAACCTGCCCGTGAGACCGCATAAAACCTAGAAAAAGTAAAAGAGCCCGTCGGGGTAGACGAGCTCTTTTGGAGAAGGTATTTTGTTACTTATGGGGGGAGTTTTCATTCGAGCTTTTCTTGGTCGGTATCGAGCTGTAAGGTGCACAAAATCTGGCTTTCCTGCATTTTATCACAACTGTTATAAGCGGTAAAAAGCGGTCTTCACTCAATCAATTTTGATAAGTAATTTGTTAAGTAGGATACTTCTTGTTTTCATTACCAATGAATCAATAATCATCTATTATTTTGTAACACCTTTAGTGTAACAAAATATTCTATATTATTGCAAAGTTACATTATCTCCTGTTTCTCCAAGGAATACAATATATCCACCTTCAGGTAAAGGTATACTGTCAGACGCATTCTTCATATGAGTTGAGTAAACCACCTCATAAAATTGGTTATATACATAGATATTCGAGTTTTCCGGTCGTTCTATCGCCATGCTTTTCCCAGCAATATCATCACTTATCTTATACCAGGACGCCTCATTAGTTACAAGTTTTACTTCATCCACATTACTATCAAAAGCAGGTAATTCATCTATCATACAGTATTTTCCAAATGTATCAGAATCTATAATAGTCATTTCTGTACCATCTTTTTTTGTATCTTTCATGATTTGGATATTGTCAAGATCACGATTCGCCATAGATTCTATACTGGTAAAAAAGTGCGCCTCAGTATTGTTACTTATTTTCAAAGTCGAGCCCAAAGTACCAGGCTCTGCAAACCTGACATATCCCAGAATTTCTTCATTCATACTAAGCCCCATAAAAGGAGATTCGTAGTTTGTCGAAGAATAACCATCACCATATAAAACAAATGTCTTCTCATTCATCTGCATCCAATCACTCAGCACATCTTCACTTACTTTATTATCTTCCAGCTTTTCCGCAGCATAGATAGACATATTCTCTGTACCAAGTCCATAATAATCATAAGACACATCCGCTTTTATATATGTATTTCCGTTCTTCTCCTCGAACCTGAGTATTTCTTTATCCAGACTGACACTACCATCCTTATCTACTTTGACAAATCCACCATCTGCATATTTGAACTGGGTCTTTTCATCAGTATCCTTATAAACGTGATCCATATAGAGTGAATCGTCTTCAAAAGAGATATACACAACCTCTGAACCACCCATTGTATACATATAATAATATCCTTCATAACTCTTATATTCTTCAGGTACTGTATCCTCAAATACTATCTCATCTTCAGATGTAGTCTCTACTTTGATGCCTTTATCCTCAAGAACTATTTTCATGAGTTCCCGACAAAGAAGCTCATTCTTAGCACTATCTCCACCTGCCGAAAGAACCGAAACAGATATATTCTCATCAGGGGCAACCATAAGACACGCATGCTGATTCGAAAGATCACCGCCCTTGCCTATAACCTTAACATCTCCAGCTTCACAAGATATATACTCTGCCATATCCCAGCCAAGACCATTACACTGTTGATATACATTTGTATTTTCTCCATCTTCATTCCACCGAGTTGCCATTTCATTCTTTGAAGCTTCTGTAAGTAAAGTTTTGTCTCCGGTAAAAAATGCGCTGCCGAATCTTGCCACTTCAGAAGCCGTTGCGATCACACCTCCACTTCCGATGGCATTACAATACTCATTATCATATAGTGTATTACCATATATATATATTTCTACATCCAGAGGATCCCTCATCATATTAACCGGTGTGCCTGTATGCTGCAGATTCAGCTTCTTTGAAATGTTTTCATCCATGTAATCAGTAAAGCTCATTCCACTCACATTTTCTACGATAATCTCAAGAAGAGTAAAACCATCATTACAATATGCAGAATATTCACCCGGAGTAGCCTTGAGCACCTGTCCTGACAAGTTAGCAAGCACTTCATCTTTATAATTATCATCATAATCCTCATAAAGCTCCTCATTGCTATAAGTACTTCCCATAATACCTGACGTATGATTCATCAGCATTCGTACAGTAATATCCTTATATCTTTCATCTGCCATAGTAAACTCAGGTATATACTCCGTAACAGGAGTGTCCAGTTCTACCATTCCTTGATCCACTAATTGCATGACACAGGTTGTCACATAAGTCTTGCTGACTGATCCTACGCAGTAGACTCTTTCATCGTATGGATTATCCCTTGTTATATCTTCTGCTTCGTCAACTTCAACAACATCATTTTCAATATTATTTGTATTCAGAACTACATTCTTATCTGAAACATCTGACTTAGCTTGTACAGGAGAAATCCCTGCTCCAATACTTACCGCACCGAGAATTAGAAGAGTCGCAAATGTGTATTTATATCTATTTATTTTCATTTGTTTTTCCTTTCATAAAAGTGCCTAAATTACTCTGTCATAAGTTCTGTAACTGATATCTTCTTTATCTTGCCGGCAGAAATATAAGTCATTAGATAGCAAAACCCTGCCATGAGTATACTCACAATTATAAGCAGCGGAATATTTGTATGCATATCAACACCAAAAGCAATAATCCAGAGTGCTTTATTCAAATATACAGCTAAAAATGCAGATATAATAACAGACAGACAAGTAACCGGCATAAACCCTACCGCAATCTGTGTCATAAGATCCTTTGATGAAAAACCAAGTCCCTTCATAATACCAAGTTCTTTTCGTCTTCTCTTAACATTTGATGAGGCAATTATTCCTAATATAACTGCAACTATTATTCCATCTAAGATTATCGACACTATACAGAAGGCATATAGCCCAATCACAATCGTTCTTATCTGAGATTCAATTAAGTTCCTGGCCTGACTTATATCTTTTATTACAAACTCTCTACTGTTTCCTGTATATATCTCGTCCCCAACCTGAACAGCCCAGTCAAGACTTGTAACTCCATATCTGGAAATAAGACTAGCTATCTTATGCTGCGCCTCGGCACTCAGCTGTTGTTCCAGAGAACCCCCTGATTCCGATGATGCTAAAGCTTCCTCTGCACTCATTCCGTAGATTGCATATAAATTAGTTTCAAATTCATCAACATCGATACCATCTTCCAGATATACATGTAATAAATCTGCTGTAGCAAGGCCATTTAATCTCCTGTATCCATCAGATGTGACATAAAGACAGTTATAGCCATTCATCATATTACTTGCAATTCCGGTAATAATGTATTCCTGTTCAATTCCATTTACTTCTAATACTATACTATCTCCAACATTTCTGTTTTCATTTCTGCTCCTAGCTATAGAAATCATTATCTCATTATCCAGTTCAGGATAACTTCCAATCGAAGGCTTAATTATCTCAACCTGAGAATAATCATCAAAGCCGTATGTAAATCCAATGTTTTCTGATTCTTTAACATTAATATCGTATGTTTCGTAAGCAACAAGAACCTTCCTTACTTCCGGCATACTTTCCAACTCTTCTGCAATCTTATATGGATCCACACCGGAATTAAGTGTGATATCAAGGTCTCCTATTTCCGCACCTCCGATTTCAATAAAGCCATCAGTACCTTTGCCGAGGAATGATAAAGATACTGAGCAGAAAAGAAATGAAGTTCCCGCAAGAACTATACAGAGACAGATTCCCAGATGTGATCTGATATTTCTTATACTATCCTTAAATGATAGCCTTAGATTTATATATTTCTTTAATTTTTCTAACGGGAGAATATTTCGCTTAAAATGATGTGTACTTATGCCTTTTCTAAACGCCATAACCGGTGGATATTTCTTTACTCTTCGAGCCTTAATAAATGAAATAAATGAACAAAGAAAGATTATCATGAATATAACTGGTATGATTTTTACAACTCCTGAATGACCACTCCACTCTCTTCCAAGCATTGCTGATATAGTTTTTTCTACCAGCGGTGTAATCAAAACTGCTAATATACCACCGATTAAAGCGCCTACGCCAGAAGAAATAGCATATTCATATACATAGGCCAAGGATATCTCCCCGCTCCTATATCCCAACGCCTCCAGTACACCGATACTTTGCATCTGATCTTCTATATCATCTCCAATTTTTTTAATCATCAGAAAACACGAAGCAGCAAAAGAAATAAGTGATATCAGAATCATCAAATAAAAAACAATATTTATATATGTTGTTTCACAAGTCTTCTCATAATCAAACCATGTGGAGACTTCTCCTTTTAGATTTTCTCCAGTTACTTCCTTACATCTGTCAAAATAATCCTTCATACTAAAGTCATCCGAAGCATCAAATGAAACGAGTATTTCCTTACTATAAAAGCTTGATAAAAGTCTGAAATCCGAAGTATTAACAATACATTTATATCCCATTCCGGCATAGCCCAATAGACCTGTATTGTAAAATCCAACAACAGTAAATGGGTACTTTGTTCCTTTAGATTCAACATTAAGTATATCTCCTGCCTGATAGCCCATGTTATACTTAAAGTGAGATGGCAGCCATATCGGATGTTCTATACTGCTAATCTCCGACTCGGACAAGCTTTCCAGCTTAGCAAAATCTTCCAGTTTTAACTCCGTATCCTCAGTGACAAACAGTAAATAATAATCTGTTTTCTCACCACCCTTCTCTACTGATATAAGTCCGTGTAAAGCATCACATTTGCTTAATTTGTCTACAGAGTATTCCTTTTCAAGTATATTTTTATATGTGTCACGATAATATTCCTCGTCCATGAAAAAAGAGCTATTAACACTGCCGCTTTCCTCAAAACTTCTGTCGAATGCGCTTCCTACCTTTGAGGCATTTATCATAAATATTCCAATCATAAGAGTCGATACAAGTGTAAGAAATGCAATAGCAAAAGCTTCCTTTTTACTTTTCTTTAAATTGAATAATGATAATCTTAGTATTTTCATATTTTTACCAACCTTGTTCATCTAAAAACTGCTGGAGTCCAGCTCGACGTTCCTTTATATCATCAGTTCCGTAGACGGGCATTCTGTAATCACCTTCGATTCCACCGTCTCTCAGGAAGATAACTCTCGTTCCTCTAAGCGCGGTCTTTAGATCGTGAGTTACCATTACGATGCTCTGTCCGTTTTTATGTACCTCTGTGAAGATGTCCAACACATCCTGTCCAGACGCTGAGTTAAGCTGTCCTGTTGGTTCGTCAGCAAAGAGGATCTTCGGATCATTGATTACTGCTCTCACTATACCTACTCGCTGTGCCTCACCACCTGACAGCTGATTAGGATACTTATCCCACATCTCCTGAGATATACCAACCTTAGTAAGAAGGTTCTTTGCTTTCTTAACTAAGTCCGGTGAGTTCTTCTGAACAATGAGTGCTCCTGTCAGAACATTGTCCAGAATGGTCTGATTTTCCAAGAGATATACGCTCTGAAATACAAATCCACAGTTACCTCTACGGAATACTGCAAGCTCATCATTTGAATAATCCTGAATCTCTGTGTTACCAAAGAGAACCTTTCCCATGGTCGGCTTGTCCATTCCGGATAGTGCATATAGAAGTGTGGACTTTCCAGATCCTGATGCTCCCATAATTACTGTGAAGTCACCTTCGATTATTTCCATATCTAAGTTTTTTATTACATGCTGCTGTCTGCCGCCATTTGAAAATGACTTGCAGAGTTTTTCTGTTTTTAAAATTGAAGAAGCCATATATAACACCCTTTCTTTCTTAATTCTAAGGGTATTATATATGACTCCAAAATTTAATTCATAAAATGAAAATAATGAAATTCTAAAAAAATTCTAAAACGGATTAGCTAAGTGGAATAATCAGTTTAATCAAAAGTCCATCCCCATCCGACTCCGCTATCAGATCTCCACTCATTTTCTGCATAAGGGACTTTGCTATGTATAGCCCCATGCCATTTCCGTCCTTATCTGTATTCTCCCAGTCCTTTCCACGATAGAATTTGTTTGTTATAAGATCAAGTTCATTTTCCGGAACCCCGGGGCCGTGGTCCCTTATATTCATCTCAAGGAACCCGTCCACTAGCACGTAAGATATATCTATCACAGTATCAGCATATTTATAAGAATTTGCTATGACATTTCCTATAACCTGCGCCATTCGTTTCTTATCTATATTTATAACAACCGCAGGAATATCTTCCATAATCACTCGTTCTTTATTATCAAAGCTACGAACAATACCCCGCAGAACCTCTGACTCTTCATCATCTGGACTCATTCTGAATTCACCAAGATCATTCAGTGTTGATGCGAAAAGATCCGACACAAGTGTATCAATCTGTTCAGTCTTCTCACGTATTCCAGATGTATCCTCAAGCATATCAGTTATTTCTTCTTTACTAAATGATACATTATCATCCTCTTCCTTCGAATCCAGCTTAGTCCTTAGTCTCATTTCCATAAACTCTGATGTCACCTTTATTCCTGTAACAGGAGTTTTTAAATCATGACTAAGTGATGCGACAAGCTCCTTCTCTTTCCTCTGAAGCTCAAGCTCTCTCTTTCTTGACTCTGCAAGCTCCTCCCTCATAATATCAAAGCTTTCAGAGAAAGAACCAAACATATTTCCCTTATCCATTTCAAGCGGTTCATCCAGTTTTCCCTGAGCTACTTTAGCAGCAAAATCTTTCATTTGCCTGAACGGAACAATTATCGAACGTCTGATATGAATTCCGTAACACGTAGCAGCTAGGAGTATTAGCAAACAGCATATACTTGTACCAATAATAATACGATATCTAATTATTCTGAACTCATCCATCCCGTCATCAATCATAATGACTGTTCCCCATACACTATCCCCTTTTTTTAGAAACATATATGGGTATCGATTCTGCACTGCATTTTCCACGGAAATATCATTCAAGATAGCAGAGTCCTCAATGTGGGAATAAAGCACATTGTTAGTTTTATCTATTATCACAAACCTGCACTCAAAGTCTTCAGCATCCAGCTGCGAAAGATTATCCACATTTTCTTCAGCTTTCCTGGCGATCTTATTCAGAAGAACAATCTGTTCTCGAGAACTATTATCCGATCCGACACCATTATCTTTAGTTATAACTATGAGTAATATTACACCGATAATGAATACCAAAGACATTATAAACACAGCATTTATATATCTCTTCATTCATCCACCTTTTCCACAACATATCCAACGCCCCATACTGTTTTTATAACAGTTGGAT
>Ga0129307_1002003_pt1 | contig 18251 bp, 19 predicted proteins | sample P1105metagenome_FD_94437 | JGI IMG/M metagenome (GOLD analysis project Ga0129307, IMG submission 94437) | Capybara group fecal microbial communities from Wisconsin, USA - P1105 metagenome | ecosystem: Host-associated > Mammals > Digestive system > Large intestine > Fecal | place: USA: Wisconsin... | reverse complement strand
GTAGTGGTGAACACTTGTCTATCCAAATGTCCTTGGCACTCTGATGCCTTACCTTTACTACGTGAATGCAAACAAAGGTAATTAATGCAAGAGCCAGTGTTGTACCATAATCTGCGGTTGGTGGTCTTAAGCCAACCAAACCAGATAGGTTCGATACTAAGATGAAACAGAATATCGTACAAATCCAGTTTGCAAACACTGGTGCGTGCTTACCCATACTTCCCTCCACTATCGTATCCAAGAGTCCTACAATCAACTCAATAATACTTTGGAAGGTATCAGGAACTTCAGTGGCATGTTTCAACTTTCGATTGGCTATTATTGAGAAAATAACCAGTGAAAGCCAAACAATTGCAATACAAACATGGGATGTGGTAATCCAGACTGTTTGTCCAAATAGTTCATAGCTAAACAGACCTTTTATCATGTCCACAGTATCGCTTGAGGCCAGCAAAATTCCTTCTGTCACACTTTCACCTCCTTTTATTAATCTATTCCAAGCTAGAGAAACTCCCCGTGAATCTATTGAATAGATTTATTTTTTTGAAATTTATTAAGCAAAGGCTGTGCATAAGCACTGACCTTGAGCCCTAAAACACCTATAATGGCCGTAAACATATTTCCCAGTTTGAAAAATGACATGGTTATCATGATTGCACATAAAACCAGATAACGCATGACTGATTTAAAGGAAAGATATTTTTCGTGGCCCTTTCCAATCCTTACGGATTCTTCAATAATCATTGCTATATGAATTGCCATGCCTACGGCACAACCAATTCCTATTAATAACCCAGTTGAATATCTGAGCTTGTCACTAACAAACCAAACTCCAACTAGCTCAATAATCACTCCATATAAGAGAATTCCTAACACAAGCCCCGGCAGAGCCTGATTTAATCGTTTCATCCAATTAATCATCTTTACTATGGGCCCCTTCTCTTTTTGCTTCCTCTTCTAATCTTCTTGCACGTTGGCCAGGAGATTCTTCATTTTTTAGATACTTCTTTACTGAGCGGTAAGCTCCGTTAAACGCTGCAATTATTCCTATCAATATTCCACCAATTGCAAACCACTTTGAACCATAAGCCTTTGTCAAAGCATTACCTATTATGGTGCATAGAATGATGGGCACGATAGCATTAATTCCAAACTGGAGCACCATCACTAAAGAATTCATTACTTCTTTTTGTTTTTTCATCTTATAGTGTCATCGAAATTTCTCTACCAGTGTGCTTGTACTGATAGAACTCTACTCCTGCTGCCTTAAGCATTCTCTTTGAAGCTATAACAGAAGGTGTGTTTTCGTACTTGTCGCTGTCATATATAATTGTCTTGATGCCTGCTTGAATGATAGCTTTGGCACATTCGTTACATGGGAAAAGTGATACATACAACTTTGAGCCTTCTAATGAACCACCGCGATAATTTAAAATCGCGTTAAGCTCGCTGTGTGTAGTATAGAAATATTTATTTTCCAGAGGGTCTCCTGTTCTCGCCCAAGGAAACTCGTCATCTGAACAACCGTTAGGGAAACCATTGTAGCCCATAGAAAGAATTTTATTATCCTGGCTAACTATACATGCTCCCACCTGTGTATTTGGGTCTTTAGATCTCATACCCGACAATGCTGCAACGCCCATAAAGTATTCATCCCAGCTAATATAATCAAGTCTCTTGTCACTCATGGTCAATCCTCCAATACAAATGCTATGCTTTACGCCTCTATAACCCTCATTAACTTTTCAATCGATGCCTTAAGTACCTCATAACAAAGGCCATATGATTGCATCGATCCGCCGTAAGGATCCATCACTTCAAGCTCATCCCCAACAAGCTCATTTAAAAGTCGTGTGTTCTCCTCAGTGGCGTTTGTATATTCACTTAATATCTTTTGCCTCTGGGTCTCTTCCATTGTGATTACCAATGTATTCTCAACAAAATCAGAATCCATTAGCTGCTTTGAGGAATAATCCTTCAGCTCAATTCCGTTGCTTATAAGTACCGCTTCAACCTTTTGGTTAAGCGGCTCTGGAAACTGAACTATCAACCCTCTTGCCTCACAGACAATAGGTCTGCTGTGCTCGGTGGCATGAAAAATTGCTGTAGCCATCGGGGCTCTAGAAGTTCCACTTCCAGAAGCAAAAATAACTCTATTTATTTTCATCGCATTATCTCCTTTAGGGTGTGAATTATACCTATATAATTCGAAACGAGCTAAACCTTAAGGTTCTTTTGCCCTGCTGCCTTAAGTAGTCTGTTCATGATCGCCTGCCCCATCTTTGGAGTAGCAAAGCTCTCAGAATAGATTACATCTACATCAAGCTCATCAAACTGCCTAAGAATATCGTATAAATTGTGGGCAATACTCTGCTCGTCTGCCCTATCACCTATGATTAAAACCTTAGCGTCATTATATCTGCCCGCTGTTGCAGATGTTGCTATGACACCTACCCTTTTACCCTTTGCTGTAGCTTCTTTAGAAAGCTGATTGATGGTGGTAATAACCTTGTCCTCAGAACCATCAACTATAGTTAAATCCGCCTTTGGCGCATAATGCTTATAGCGCATTCCCGGAGCTTTTGGCTTGGCTCCCTCAGTAGTTCCCTTGTCGTTGTAAACAATACCTGGGTCCATACGAACCTCGCCAACAACCTCACTTAGCATATCCATGTTGATGTAGCCCGGCCTAAGAATAGTAACTACATCCTCTGTCAAATCCACTATAGTGGACTCCAAACCGATATCAACTGGCCCTCCATCTAGAATTGCCTCTATCTTTCCAGACAAATCCTCATATACATGACTGGCCTTTGTTGGACTAGGTCTGCCCGAGGTGTTTGCACTTGGCGCTGCTATCATGCAACCACTCTCATTAATTAGAGCAAGTGCAACTGGATTGTTTGGCATGCGAACTGCCACTGTATCGAGACCTCCTGTGGTCTCATAAGGAATAACCTGATTTTTATTAACCACCATGGTAAGTGGCCCTGGCCAAAAGGCATCTGCCAACAACTTGGCCGTCTTAGGTAAATCTTTTGAAATCTGTTGTAATTGTTCAAACTTAGCTATATGTACAATTAAAGGGTTGTCCGATGGACGACCCTTTGCTGCATATATCTTGCAAGAGGCCTCCTTGTCCGTCGCATCTCCTCCCAATCCGTAAACTGTTTCCGTTGGAAATGCAACCAACCCACCGTTTTTAAGAATCTCGGAAGCCTGTCTGATATATTCAATATTTATTGGCTCCTCAGAAACATCCAAAATCTTAGTAATCATACTCAAAATTATATCACTTTTCCTTTAGAACACAATCTTTTTAACTATGTGTAAAGCCCATAAACGCGGCTATTTTTATGATTTTTTTGTGTTTTGTTTAGTACAAAATAATCTTATAGATATTTTGCAATTACATTCCAAATACCTTCATTGTCAAATCCCTTTTTCCAGAAGGCTCCACCAGCCAATCCGTAGCTATCCATTATCTTGAGTTTTTCTTCTAGGTATTTCTCATCTTCCACCCAAATGTAGTAGGTTGTATTAACCTTGGTAAACTCTGCATAATACTGACCAAGCGCATCGTCCCATGTTGCTGAAACACCATTTGTCTTCATGTAAGACTGGATTGCACTTAATCCGTAATGCTTGCTACTAAGAGCACCATCTTCTCCAATCTCCCAAACTCTACAGTAGAATGGCATGCCAAGAATTACCTGTTCAGCAGGAACTTCTTCTAATGTATCTTTAACACCTTGCTCAACCCATCCCTTGGATGCAACAGAGCCTGGCTCTTCACTGCCTGAATAGTGCTCATCATATCCCATGATAATCACATAGTCCGCATAGTTTGCCTGTTGCTTTCTGTTGTAGAATGTGTTGAAGTTAGCAGGCACATAGTCATCTACCGAAAGAATAATATCGTTCTTTTCGCACTTAATTGAAAGTTCTTTGATGAACTGAACATATCCATCTGCCGCCTCAACCTTAAGCTGCTCAAAGTCTACATTGATACCATCGAGACCATAAGTAATAGCCTGCGCAATAAGATTATTAACTAGCGCATCTCTCTTAGATGTTGTATTTAAAACTGCAGTGGAGTCAACCTCCGTATTTTCCAAGTTGCTAACTAGACCCCAAACCTGGATATTATTTGAGTGACAATAATTTACGTAATCTGTACTTGCAAATGATGCAATTCCACCATTGTTGTCATTTAAGTAAAACCATGTAGGTGACATAACGTTTACATTACCAGAGGTTGCTATAACATTTGCAATTTCTGCGTTCGAGCCGACATTCTTTAATTGATGCCAAAGGAGGTTAACCTCTTTTCCAAGAGAAATATGATTATAAACTCTATCTGGTAAATTAGCCTTAACCGCCTCTTTTTCTACATCTGAAAAGCCATTGTTTTTCATGTAACCAATGACACCTTTTTCAGAAACAACAACGCTCCAGTCCTTGTCATTAGACACTCTGACTACGTTAAGCTTCTCGCCCTTTTTCACATCCTCAAGGATAGGGCTCTTAACGCCGTTACTTTTTCTGATTTCAGTATCCTTCTTTGCAGTGGTAACTTCCTTGTCGTAATCCTTTGTCTCAATTACCACACGGTCTGGCTCAGAAAAAGCTGTTATCTGAAAATCTGTAAGCAACTGCATATATTCTGTGGATATAAAAAATCCATCGTTTTGTGCAACCAATACAGGCGAAGAAAGTGTATTATTTGACTTGTCTATTGAATAATCTGCACTGCCAAGAGTCGCTGTGTATACTTCCTTGTCTGTTGCATATCTAAGAGTTATTTCTGCTGGATCGTATACATACCCTGAATCGATATTTTCCTTTACAAATCCAAGCTCAAGGTACACCTTTCCATCATTCATTATGGCACTAGGAAGAGGTGTGTCCTGCAAATATTTTCCATTTAAAATAACTGCACATTCATTGTCAAAGCGAGCAGCATAGTAGTCTGTCAAAGAAACATGCTCTTTAGTAGGTGCGTATCTTTTTAATACGAAAAATCCGCCTGCTACTAAAAAAGCCACAATAATAAATGTGGTTATATAAACATACCCTCTAGGGATATAGCTTTTCTTCTTCCTTCTTCTATGATTATGGTGAATATTTTGACGTCTATAGTTATTGTTTCGATTATTCATAACAAGGTCTCCTTAAAACAATTATCCTGTAAAGTATAGCAAAATAGCGCCTTAAATTCCATTGACATTATAAAAACACGCCCAACTATTTTAATATTTTAACAAAAAATAAGAGAGCGAACTAGCCGCTCTCTTGGTTGGTATATAACAAATTCTTTATTACTATCTTTTCTTCTTTTATTATCTTTTTTCTTATATACCTTATGATACTAGATTAATCTTTTTACAGTACCGTCTCCTTTCCGCAGCTACATTATCATTTCTCTTAGTGCTTCAAAATTCTTTTCTTTTAATGAAAATGGGTCTTCAACATATGGTAAAGTCTGCAACGGTTGTTTAGTTATCTGGCTAAACTCTTTCGTTTTTCGTTTATTTTTATATGTATCATAGAATTTAATATTATTTAAATTCATCCTGATATCATTAGTTCTTAGCCTTTCATAGTAATATTTGCGTTTCCACGGTTGCGTTGACCCTATCATAATCTTGGTCTCACATTGGAAATATATAGCCTTTGAATCGTCTTCGATGTTAGAGACATCTACAACTATCCATCCGTTGGCTTGTGCTATCACAGCCTTGGCCTTTTGAATATCACATCCACAAACATAGTTGACCCCCTTATACTTATATCCCTCGACTCCTGCAATATCTACGACCTTGTCGCCGACAACACCTATTAATTGGCTTCTATCCCTTAACTCAACATAGGTGACATTTTTCTTCAGGACCGAATGTATAAAGTTTGCCAAACTTATGCTGATATGGGTAACTCCATAGTTGTTTGACACTCCAGCTATACCAATTGTCTTTTTATTTTTTCGAATTATGTTGTTTTTATTCCAATTGTTAAACCTTAAAAACCTTTTCATTTTTAAAAATCGCTTTAAAGAAACCTTCCTCTTCCTTTGTTAAACCTAATCTTTTGTTTACCAGTGGATATCTATATACCTTTTTACCCAAAGCCTTTGCCTCTAGATAAGATGTGATTTTATCAGAAAAATTATTGATTATCAAAACCTCTTGGTCCTCAATCCATTTCGGATAAAGACGCATATTCCAAGGCGCCGAGCCTATGACATAGATTATTAAATCTACATCTGTAGGTATATCAATATCAGTTCCACAATCTAGAATGTATAACCCGTTAGGAGGTGTGTAATGCTCTACGGCCTCTCCATAATTTAAGAGTCCTCTAAAGTCTTTGTGATATAAAACACTTTCCTTTATCCTAGCTCCTTTTAGGTTTTCCCATAGTCTGTGGACAGTATCTTTTTTAATATCTTTGTAATAGGAATCGATGTGACGTCTGTTAAAAAACCTGTTTAATCCAACTGCTATATGGGTTGTTCCAACCCCATGATCTGCCCCTATTACCGCGATTTTCTTCGCGAGACATCTTCCTTTATTATTGTTATCTATTTTTGCTAATGCTTCTAACTGTTCTTTTACTTCTCTAATAGTTTTTGTTCGCTTGGACAAATCAGCTTCTGTAGCCTCTGCAACTATCTTTTTAAGCCTAATATCCTCGCTCACATAACTATTTTCTTGCATAAACTCTATTACTTTTCCAACACTGTAAATATCACAGCGGGCGTCAATATGAGAACCTTCTATCTGTTCTTTTGCTGCCCATCCAGGCGTCCCTACAGGTTTAGCGCTTCTAGCTTCGAACTGCCTTACAGCAATCCCAAAATCTATAAGCTTTAAACCTTCATTTTGCAAGATAATATGCTCTGGCTTCATGTCTCTGTATATAATCGGTTCATTTCCCGCAGTGTGTAAACACTCAACCACTTTACATATATCAATTGCTATTTTCAGTAGTTCGTCTTTTTGTAATTTTGTTTTATACAAATAATCTCGAAGCGATATGCCTTCAACATATTCTTCTGTAAAATAAATCATTTCTTTCGTATTATCTACGTCGTAAATGGTGGGTATTTGGGATGATTTAATCCCTTGTAAAAGATGTGCTTCGGATAGGATGCTGTCTGCATCAGGACTAGCCTTGTGAATAGCTTTAAGAATCCTAAATGCTCCTATCGGTTTGTATTTGACAAGTAAAACTGCCGTAGCTGCTGATTCTTGCAGTATTCGAATAATCTCGTACTTGTCATCTATACCTGTTGGTATCAAACTATCAGCTCCTTCCTGATGGAAGAGCTCTCGCAAATAAGTTTATATCATACAACAAATTATATTGCAAGTATAAAATTTTTGCCACGAATGTTTTGTAACGTCTCACTTAATAAAAATTTAATAAAAATATCATGTTTTTTTATAGTATGTCGCCTTTACTTTCCGATATAATATATATATAATTCGAATAAGAATTGCGACTAAACGCATCTTATTTCGGGAGGTGATTTTATGAAGATTGAAAGAATCAACGAGAACCAAATCAGATGCACTCTTTCTAGAGAAGACTTAATTAGCCGTCATATCAAGCTTTCTGAATTAGCATACGGCTCATCTAAGGCCCGCGAATTATTTAGAGAACTTATGGAACAGGCTTCCTTCCAGTACGGTTTTGAAGCCGAAGACATTCCACTTATGATAGAAGCTATACCACTTTCTTCAGAATCAATTATCCTCCTTGTCACAAAGGTAGATAACCCAGACGAATTAGACACTAGATTTTCAAGATTCTCCGAAGACGAGGATGATTACGATGATGACGATACAGTTGCAGAGGCACCAGTTAAACCATTTAATGATGCAGCTGCAGACGATGTCCTTAATCTTTTCAAGAATTTACTGGAAAAGGCAAAGGATGTTATAACTGACAATCCAGAACAGGCAGCAGCCGAAGGATTACCAGTTGATATTACCAAGATGTTTGTCTTTGATGACATCGAGGAAGTTATGAGATTAGCTAATATTTTAGCTCCATTTTATTCAGGCAAGAATTCTCTATATAAGAGTCCGTTTGATGACCGTTACTATCTTATAGTCAGCAAATCAGAACAATCAGCTGAAACTTATAACAAGGTATGTAACATACTTTCTGAGTATAGTGACCAGCAAAATTTCGTAGTTGGTACAGCTCAGTATATGTCTGAACATTACGAGACAATTATTAACGACCAGGCAGTACAGACATTAGCTTTAATTTAAAATGTTTAGTGGCACTAAAAAAGAGCTAGTATCTACTAGCTCTTTTGTTATGCTCTTAAGCCTTTGAATCAAGGAATGTGTTGATTTCTTCTACAAGATCATCAGCGTCGATTCCATGAACCATAGCAGCCTCCTCGATTGTCTCCATCTGTGATGATGGGCATCCAAGACAGTGCATGCCAATATTAAGTAAAATAGGAGCGATTTCAGAATCAATCTGAAGAAGCTCACCAATCATAGTAGCTTTTGTAACTCTTGCCATTGCTAAACCCTTCCTTTCTAAGATTTTACCTCTCAGAATAATATCATGGATAATCTAAATTAGCAATGACATATCAATCTTGTTGGTGATTAAGTACAATTTGATTACGCGCAATCATTCCAGAAGTTGTGTACACAATTTAAACTTTTGTTAGCCCGAATCAACGAGGGTTAGTTCGCTCAAACATTATAATCCCCCATTTTTAGCAGTATTTTAAAAAATACAATTTTGTTCTTGATTTAGACACAATTTAGTTGTATTATATCTTCATCGGTTAGATTTTGATAATTTATATCAATAAGATTTTAAGGAGGATTTTAATTATGGCATACGTTATTTCTGATTCATGCGTATCTTGTGGCACATGTGAGCCAGAGTGTCCAGTAGGCGCTATCTCACAGGGCGATTCACAGTTCCAGATCGATGCAGGTGCTTGCGTTGACTGTGGTACATGTGCAGGTGTTTGCCCAACAGGTGCTATTTCTCAGGGTTAATTTTAACTTCAAGAAATCCGGTTTTAAAGCCATCGCTTAATGCGATGGCTTTTTTATTTTCTATTATTTAATTCTAGGCCTTTTCCTTTTTTCCAAATCTCATTGCCGACAAAAATAATGCTGCTGCAAAAATCACTGCTGCAATTGCAATGAATGGAAAAGGTTGTATGTGCAATGTCTCTCCTTGAGTTGTGAATTCATGTAATGATTGTGATATCAAATATCCACTATAACAATATGGATAACAAAGCCATGCTTTTGTATTTGCAACTAACACTCCTGGAATAACAAGTAATAGATTTAATCCAACAGAAGCAATTGGCTTTTCAAATAAAACCGTAATCGTCCAAATTAACGCAGTAGCCGGAAGCATTGATATAAATAGCTTTATGCAACATCCAATAAGGTATGACAAAGGTAGCGTCTCTGTTACGTTATGACTTGCGATGGCAATCTTTCCAGCAACTAAAAACACGACAAAAAATAACATCAGTTCCATGAACAAAAAAATAACAACAACTGCAAACTTTGCCAGTGATAGTTTCGCACTATCTATTGGAAGTGCAAGCATTTTTATTATTCCATTATTTTGGGTTTCTCTGGCTGATATCATTACACAAACTACTATCATGCTAAGTGGTAGCAAATAATATGAATAAACCAGTGCGCTTTGTATAAACATCGCTGGCCATGCACTCTTATATTCTGGCGTGAAGTATCTGCTTAGACTATTAACCCCAGATAAAACCACTAGAATTGGCGCTATAAATAATACTGGTAAAATAAATGATCTTTTAATTTTACTAAATTCTATACTTAACATTTTGTCCCCCTATTCAAGATTTTTTCGCTCTAACAATATTGCTCCAATTGCAAAATATAATCCTGTTTCTATTAATGAAACAATTATCGTATATACGTTAATTTCTGCTGTACTTCCCATTGCCGGTTTAAACATTAATAAAAATGGATGTAACTGTATCACTGGCGATTGTGTTTGTGATAATGCCATTGCACTTAAAAATCCAGCCACACCAGTTCCAAGAGTAACCCAAATTTTATCTATAGCAGATGATATTAACAGCATAAAGCTTATCACTGGCAAAGATGTAATATATGTATAGATGGAGTATTTCATTAACATTCCCATCTGAAACATACCCCCTTCAAGCTTCGTATATCCTATCCACAACAATGCAGCATTTTGAATTATAACTGCTATCAAAAATCCCCCTATTATTATTAAAAATTTCGATAGATACATTTTCCATAAACATGTGGGCAGTATATACATTTTTTTGATGGCAAGGCCCGAATACTCCATATTAAATGTGATGCATGTTGCCACAATTAGCGCAAATACATTCAATATCATTATCATTCCATATAATTGTGTCAGCAAAGCATCCATTGGTGAAATAGGCATATTTAAAAGTGCATCTCCCCTGACCTTATAATTTAGTAAAACGTATAGGGCTCCAATCAATCCTGTTATAAGCAAGATTTGTATGATACCTGTACGTTTCTCTTTTGCTAGTTCCAAGCTAATCATAATGCTGCCCTCTTCATCCTTGCATAATTGTCTTCAGTAACTATCGTTAAGAATATATCCTCTAAATTATCCGTTTCTAATCCTTGCATCTTAGCCTCTTCTTTAAGCGCATCAATTGTACCCTCGTATAAGAGTCTTCCGTGATTTAGTATTCCAATATCATCTGCAAGTAACTCTATTTCAGAAAGGAGATGTGAGGATATTAAAATAGTGCAGTCATATATTTTTGGCAGCTGCTTTATCAAATTTCTTATCTCATGGATTCCAGCTGGATCTAGTCCATTTGTCGGCTCATCTAAAATCAAAATTGGAGGTTTTCCAATTAGGGCTCCAGCAAGTCCAAGCCTCTGTTTCATTCCAAGGGAATATTTTTTTACTAGTCTATCAGCAAACTCTGTAAGGCCAACTATCTTAAGGGCCTCATCCACATCCCTTTCCTTTAGATTTAGAATTCTTCTGATAATATCTAAATTTTCTCTACCCGTTAGATTAGGATAGTATGACGGTGATTCTATAAACGAGCCTATCTCCTCTAGTATTTCAATTCTATCGGATGGCATTCTCAAGCCATCAATTTCAAACTTACCTGACGTGGGTTCCGTTAGCCCAAGAAGCATTTTCATTGTTGTTGACTTTCCTGCACCATTAGGACCTAGTAGACCATAGATGCTTCCTTTTTTTACATTGATACTCACTTTATTTACAGAAGTAAAATTCTTGTATCTTTTAGTGAGTCCTCTTGTTGTGATGATATAATCTTGACTGTTGTCTACACTTGAATATATCCTATGTTCTTTTTGATTCTTTCCATAAGTTCTTCGTACATCAGAAGCTTTTTTATCATTCATAAATTACCTTCCCTCCGTTTCCCTAAAAGTTTTTCTCTTTACAAATTCATTCTAAAACCTCATCCTTACATCTACTTTTCAGCAACCTTACATTTACCTTACTTTTTTGGTTTTCCAAGAGTTTTATAGAAAGAATATGCTATACTTTTATCTGGAAAGGTAACATATTAATGGATACGTTTATTTTTACAAAGAAATTGTTAATAGTTGATGATGAACCAGAGCTTCTTGCCATGGTTAAATCCATATTAGAGGAGGCTGGTTTTACTAATATTGTCACTGCTGGCTCCGTTTCTGATGCTCTAACAATCTGTCATTTGACTTTACCTGACATGGCACTTTTAGATGTTATGCTTCCTGACGGTGATGGCTTTGAGCTCTATGAAAAGATTAATAAAATAGCAAGAATACCAATGATTTTTCTCACTGCAAAAGACGCAAGCGACGATAAGCTTACCGGGCTTGGCCTTGGCGCAGATGACTATATCGTAAAACCTTTTTTGCCACAGGAATTAATATTACGTGTTTGCGCTGTTTTACGACGATGCTATAAAGACAATTCAGTTCTTAGTCTAGATGGATGCAATATTGATTTTGAGCGAGCAGAAGTTATTAAAGAATCTGAAACTCTACCTCTTACCGCAAAGGAGCACGCTCTTCTTAAAATCCTTGCGGATAATTCTGGAAAAATTGTTACTGTAGACAATCTTTGTGAGGCTCTTTGGGGAGACAATCCTTTCGGCTATGAAAACAGCTTAAATGCCCACGTGCGAAGGGTCAGGGAAAAGATTGAGATTAATCCTTCTTCTCCAACTTCTCTAATTACTGTCAAGGGTTTAGGTTACAAGCTCATTACGAGGAACTAGATTATGAAATCATATCTTAACTTTCTATCTAAAAGGCTATCCTCTCTAATTATAAGGATTTGCCTACTTTTGTTATTAAACATCATAGTTTATGTAATCACTTTTTACGGGGTAATATCTAAAGATTATGGTGTCACATCTCCTAGAAATACTCTTGCTTTTATTTCTGAAAATAGTTCTATTTCAGGAATTTCTTCTTCTGCAAAAGAACAGTTAGATGCTATAAATGTTTGGGCTATTTTTATTGATAATAATGGAAATGTGGCATGGAACTATGCTGCTCCATCCGAACTTCCTGATAAATTCTCAATTAATGATGTTGCCATTTTTTCAAAGGGTTATTTGCTTGACTATCCTGTATTCGTAGATACCAACGATGATGGTCTTTTACTTCTTGGTTATCCAAAGGACAGTTACTTTAAACTTTCTAATAACGCATTTTCCATAAATGCTATTAGAAAGCTTCCTGTATTTTTTGTTGCTATATTGATCCTTGATGCCTTCATCGTTTTATTGTTATACTATCGCTCTAAAAAGCGAATGGTCTCTAACATTGAGCCAATTCTTGATGGCATAGAGAGTCTATCAAAAGGCCAGCCTGCAGTTGTAAAGGTTGGCGGAGATTTAGAAGAAATATCTGATGGAATCAACAAGGCTTCTCAAATTATTTCTCGGCAAAATATTGCGAGAGCCAACTGGATTGCAGGAGTTTCCCACGATATCAGAACACCTCTTGCAATCATACTAGGCTACGCCGACAAGATAAAATCTCACTGCGATGCTGATTCAGATTTCTATAAATATTCTAAGATAATCGGTCATAATAGTTTTAAAATCAAAAACTTGGTTTCGGATTTAAACGTTGTTTCAAAGCTGCAATACGATATGCAGCCACTTAATATGGAAACCACAAGGATGTCAAAGCTTCTTCGCACCTTTGTAGCAGACAGAATTAATGAAGGACTAGAGGATAAATACACTCTAACTCTTAATATAGCTGAGGAAGCAGAACCACTTTCACTTAATTGTGATAGCCGTCTTATTAACCGAGCTTTATCCAATCTTGTTAATAACAGCATCAGCCACAACCCTGAGGGTTGCAATATAAATATAGATTTAATGTCTACTGAGGACGGCTTGAAACTTGTTATAAGGGATGATGGTGTTGGAGTAACGGAGGACCAACAAAAAATTATGCAAAAACCTCATTATATGGATTCTTTAGATGATAAATTAGATTTGAGGCATGGCCTTGGAACTATAATAGTTAAAGAAATTGTTCAAGCTCATGGCGGTAAAGTTGAAACACCTGTTGTGGATAATGGATATACGACTCTGCTTTCTTTTAATCTATAGGACAGATTGTATTTTTCTTTTATGTATATGTAGTTAAATAAAAAAGCCATAGCTAATTGAATTTTAGCTATGGCTATAATTTTACTCTTCGTGATTTGCGTACTGGCTACGGTCACGGTTGGCAAAACGCGTGTACTCTGGGAGCCAGGTAAGCTCTATTGTTCCAATAGGACCGTTACGCTGTTTAGCAACGATGATTTCTGAAACATTCTTAAGCTCGGTATCGTGGTTGTAGTAATCATCACGATAAATAAACATTACTACGTCGGCATCCTGCTCGATAGCTCCGGACTCACGCAAGTCGGAAAGCATTGGTCTGTGATCAGGACGCTGCTCTACCGCACGGGATAACTGTGAAAGTGCAATAACCGGAACGTTAAGCTCTCTGGCCAAAGCTTTAAGTGAACGAGAAATCTCGGAAATTTCCTGCTGTCTACTTTCAGATTTGCCATTACCTGACATCAACTGTAAGTAGTCGATGATGATGATTGAAAGTCCCATCTCCATCTTGTATTTACGGCATTTGCTTCGAAGCTGACTGATTGAAATACCAGGAGTATCATCAATGATAAGCTTTGAGTTACCGATTTTACCAGCACCCTCTATGAGGTTTTCCCAGTCTGCCTCTTGAAGGTTACCTGTTCTAAGCTTTTGAGCATCTACTCTGGATTCAAGGGCGAACAGACGGTTAACCAACTGTTCCTTTGACATTTCCAAAGAGAATATGGCTGCGCACAAGTGCTCGTGGATTGTAATATGCTGAGCAAGGTTAAGCACGAAGGCCGTCTTACCCATTGAAGGACGAGCTGCTATAAGGATTAAATCCGAAGGCTGCAATCCTGCTGTCTGCCTATCTAAATCGATAAAACCTGTTGGAATACCAGTTACAGCACCCTTTTGTTTAGACGCCTGTTCAATCTTGGCGATGGCATTCATAACAACCTGTCTTATAGGTACATAATCTGTCTCACCACGATTTTGAACTAGAGAGAAAATGTCCTTCTCAGTCTGATTAAGAATATCATCAACCTCTTCTGTACCCTCAAAGCACATGTTTTCAATATTCTGATTTACTTTAATTATACTTCTAAGTAATGCCTTGTCCTTGACAATATTGGCATAGCTTTTGGCATTAACTGTTGTAGGCACACCTAGTACAAGCTCTTGGATATACTCTAACGATGCCACCTCAGGTGAAACACCCTTTTCCTTTAACTTGTTTTGTAATGTGACCTCATCAACAGGCTCGCCTGCATTATAAAGCTCCACTATTGCTTCAAAAAGAATACCATACTGCTGATGATAGAAATCCTCTTTTAGAAGAATCTCTGAACATTCGACTATGACATCTCTATCTACAATCATTGAGCCTATAACTGACTGCTCCGCCTCTAAAGAATTCGGCATCTGTCTTCGAATAACGTCTTCCATATGCTTAAGTGTCCTTCGCTCTATAATCGAGAAAGGTTTAAATACAGCCAAGGAATGCTGCATTTAAATCCTCCTTTCATTTCATTCCAGTCGGACATCAATCTTGAAAGTATCTTTCAAGATTAATGCCAAGTACGGAGAGATGTAATCTTTATGATTACATCTCTCCTACGTGCACCCTTAACGTTGCTGTTACCTTTGGGTGAAGCTTCACCTTTACTTCGTATGTGCCAAGTGCTCTAATTGCATCATCAAGCACAATCTTTTTCTTGTCGATTTCTTTGCCGTACTGCTTTTTAGCAGCCTCAGCTATTTCTTTAGTAGAAACTGAACCGAAGGTTCTTCCACCTTCACCAGTTTTAATCTTGGTCTCTACCTTCCACTCTTCGATTTCTTTTCCAAATGCAACGGCTGCTTCATAATTTTCCTGCGCAACCTTTTCATCATGTTTATTTTGGAGCTTTAAGTCGTTAAGCGCTGCGTTAGTTGCCTCTACGCCAAGCTTCTTTTTAAAGAGCATGTTTCTTGCGTAGCCTTCGCTTACTTCAACAACTTCGCCCTTTTTACCAAGCGATTTAACATCCGCAAGTAAAATTACTTTCATAGTTTGATTTCTCCTTCTTCTAGCATTTTATCTATTGTCTCTTCAAGATCCTTGCGAACCTCATCTATTGTACAGTTTTGAATCTGTGCGCCAGCGATATTTACATGTCCACCACCGCCTAGTCTTGCCATAATGCTTTGTACATCAATCTCGTCAATTGAACGTGAACTGATGTAAACCTTGTCCATAAATCTAGTAAGAACAAAGGATGCCTTGATACCTACAATGTTAAGAAGCTCATTGGCTGCCTGAGCACCTACAACTGTTGGGCTCTCCAACTGGCCATCTGGCTCACATTCTGAAATAGCAAATACACCTCTAAAAGTAGTTGCATTTCTAACAACCTCCGCGCGAGCCTTGTAGGTTTCCATATTTTCACGAAGCATCTTACGAACTCGAGTAACCTCGGCACCATTTCTACGAAGAAAGGCTGCGGCCTCAAAAGTTCTAACTCCGGTTTTGGTCATAAAGTTGTTGGTATCAATGAGAATACCCGCGTAAATGCAATCCGCCTCAGTAGGTGTAATCGCAATCTTGTCTGCAAAATACTGAAGCACCTCTGCAATCATCTCACTGGCAGATGATGCGTAAGGCTCGATGTAAGAAAGAATTGGATTCTCAATAATTTCTTCCACCTGCCTGTGGTGATCGATAACCACAATATTTTTATTCTTATAAAGAAGACCTGGACACTCCACATAGCTTGGTCTGTTGGTATCAACAACCATAATAAGAGTGTTGTCGTTGCAAAGATTGAGAGCCTGCTCACTTGTGATAAACATATCATCTGGATAGTCTGGCTTTTCTGTAAAACTCTCTACAACAGGTCTCATAGAACCTGTAATTGTATCTATAACGATGTTGACTGGTTTACCAATCTCACGACCTGCACAGAAAACACCTACGGATGCACCTAGACAGTCGGCGTCAGAAAGGTTGTGACCCATAACAATGATTCGCTCTCTAGTCTCCATAAGCTCGCGAAGCGCCTGAGCTTTAACTCTAGCCTTAACTCGAGTAGTACGCTCTACTTCCTTACCGTGAGTTCCATAGTAAGAAACATTCTGACCATTCTTAACAACTACCTGACAACCGCCTCTAGCAAGCGCAAGGTCAATAGCCATGTGGGCATACTGAGCCTTTTGAATATAGCTGTCGCTTCCAAGTCCAACACCTACACTGATAGTAATGTCCTTGTCATTTCCCATCTTGATAGAAGTAATATCCTCAACAATTGAGAACTTGTCATTTTCAAAAGTCTCAAGATACTTATGCTGGAAAATAATAAGGTATTTGTCCTTTTCAAGACGTCGAACTATAGCCTCTGCCTCACCAAAATACTTGTTAATCTTTCGGTCTAAAAGAGCAAGAAGCATTGAGCGCTTAGCGTTTTCTACTTGATCGAATACCTCGTCATAATTGTCTACATATAATAAAGCAACGACCATGGCCTGGTCATTTATCTTGGCCTTGGTAGCCTGAATGTCTGTCTCGTCAAATAAAATGATAGAAACTAAACCATCAGTCGGCTCATCCATATTTGGAACCAAACCACTGCCTGTAAGAGGCTCAGTCATATCTAGACGCTGAAGACATGCCAAATACTTTCTCTCGTTGTAGTCGATGTGTAGATCAAAACTGTCATCCTTCGCATGCTCGATGCCCTCTCGGGTAATCTCGGAAAAGATGCTAGTAATTGACTTGTTATAAGTCTTGTTCTTATCAACAAGCTTACAAAATTCAGCATTCATCCACATAATACGACCTGTAGAATCCAAAAGAACATAAGGTAGTCTGAAGTTCTTGATAAGCTCCTTCTGCACAGTTCCGTAATGGATTGCGTATTCAATTATTGTGTTTTTAAAGGATTTTAGATTTGCCTTGTAATAGATGTAACAAATCACACCATACAAAAATACAAATGCTGTCATTATTCCAGCTATTCTTGTGTCTACAAAGCTGACTGCGATACAGCCCATTAAAAATATAATGAGCATGTATAGAGGGAATCTAAGATATCTCTTTAAACGATTCCTATATTTTAAAGCTTCCATAAATGAATTCTCCCAAATTCTCTTTCTCTATCCATACGTGGTCATTATATCATAAGAAGGGTTAATTTATATAATTTATTCTTTAAGTATGGGATATTTGCTAAAAATCTTCCGTTACTAATTGTGCAGTTTTTACAAGGGGCTGTTAAAATGCCGAAAGCCTTTTGTATTTTTTGGTTATTCTAACATTGTCCGCAAAATGGCCTTTTCCTATAATCTTTATTAGTTAAGGGGCAACCCAAATTTAAAAAGAGAGGATATTTTATTATGGCAGACATTTCTTTAAAGAACATTAACAAGATTTATCCTAATGGCTTCCATGCTGTTAACGATTTCAATCTTGAAATTAAGGATCAGGAATTCATCATTTTCGTAGGACCTTCTGGTTGTGGTAAGTCTACAACACTTCGTATGATTGCAGGTCTTGAGGAAATTTCATCAGGTGAGCTTCTCATCGACGGCAAGCTCATGAATGATGTAGAGCCAAAGGATAGAGATATCG
>Ga0129307_1002001_pt1 | contig 18293 bp, 14 predicted proteins | sample P1105metagenome_FD_94437 | JGI IMG/M metagenome (GOLD analysis project Ga0129307, IMG submission 94437) | Capybara group fecal microbial communities from Wisconsin, USA - P1105 metagenome | ecosystem: Host-associated > Mammals > Digestive system > Large intestine > Fecal | place: USA: Wisconsin... | reverse complement strand
CTCCGCACTCCGTGCTCTCGCAATTCCCCAAGAACATTCGGAATCCGCGGGGCCCCTTCCCCGCTGCTTACCCCATCCACTATATCCTGTACAAATAAAGGAATTGCTCCGCACTCCGTGCTCCCGCAATTCCCCAAGAACATTCGGAATCCGCGGGGCCCCTTCCCCGCTGCTTCCTCATGTTCTTTGGCTTAGAAACCTGCAAGGCCGCTTACATGCAAGCATGTCCGCGGCCTTACCGCTTTCTAAGCTTTATTTGTACATCTTGTATTTTTTAAAGACACTAAACACAAGATATTGACGTTTGATTTCTCACGGTGCTATTATGGAGTCGTTCGCGTACGGCTGTATGTTCTGTCGGTGTGCCCTGAGGCGCCCGCAGCCCGGCGGTGCGCAAGTGAATGAATGATTTATTTTACTCCAGGGGGTTTTTTTATGTATCAGGTTGTTAAACGTGACGGCAAGGTGGCCGATTTCAATATCGGCAAGATCAGCGCCGCCATTACCAAGGCCTTTGAGGCACTTGGCAAGCAGTACCATCCCAGTGTGATCGAACTGATCTCTCTCCATGTTACTTCCGATTTTGAAAGCAAGATCAAGAACGGACGGATTACGGTCGAAGAGATCCAGGACAGCGTAGAGAAGGTGCTGTCGGAATCCGGCTACGCAGATGTGGCCAAGGCTTACATTCTCTACCGCAGACAGCGCGAAAAGGTTCGCAATATCAATTCCGCACTGCTCAACTACAAGGATCTGGTAGACAATTACCTTAAGATCAATGACTGGCGCGTCAAGGAGAATTCCACGGTTACCTATTCCGTCGGCGGACTGATTCTTTCCAACTCCGGCGCCATTACCGCCAATTACTGGCTGAGCGAAGTTTATGATGATGAAATCGCAGAAGCACACCGCTCTGCCGCCATTCATCTCCATGACCTTTCCATGCTGACCGGCTACTGCGCCGGCTGGAGCCTGAAGCAGCTGATCCAGGAAGGCCTGGGCGGCGTTCCCGGAAAGATTACTTCCTCCCCTGCCAACCACCTTTCCACTCTCTGCAACCAGATGGTTAATTTCCTGGGTATCATGCAGAATGAATGGGCAGGCGCGCAGGCATTCTCCTCTTTTGATACCTATCTGGCCCCCTTTGTCAAAGTGGACAACCTGACCCAGAAGGAAGTCAAGCAGTGCGTACAGTCCTTTGTGTACGGCGTTAATACCCCCAGCCGCTGGGGCACCCAGGCTCCCTTCTCCAATATTACCCTGGACTGGGTAGTCCCGAACGATATGAAGAACCTGCCGGCTATTATCGGCGGCAAGGAGATGGATTTCACCTACGGCGACTGCCAGAAGGAAATGGATATGGTCAACAAGGCCTTCATCGAGATCATGATCGAAGGCGATGCCAACGGACGCGGATTCCAGTATCCCATCCCGACCTATTCCATTACCCGCAATTTTGACTGGAGCGAGACCGAGAACAACAAGCTGCTGTTTGAAATGACGGCCAAGTACGGCACACCGTATTTCTCCAACTATATCAACTCCGATATGGAGCCCAGCGATGTCCGTTCCATGTGCTGCCGTCTGCGCCTTGACCTCCGTGAACTCAGAAAGAAATCCGGCGGCTTCTTCGGCTCCGGCGAGTCCACCGGCTCCATCGGCGTGGTCACTATCAATATGCCGCGTATTGCTTACCTGGCAGAGGATGAGGCCGATTTCTACAAGAGGCTGGACAACCTGATGAATATCGCCGCCCGCAGCCTGAAGACCAAGCGTACCGTAATCACGAAGCTCCTGGAGCAGGGTCTCTACCCCTATACCAAGCGCTATCTCGGCACCTTTGAGAACCACTTCTCCACCATCGGCCTGATCGGCATGAATGAAGTCGGTCTCAACGCCAAATGGCTCAGGGCAGACCTGACCGACGAGCGCGTACAGCGCTTCACCCGCGATGTGCTCAACCACATGCGCGAGCGCCTGTCCGATTACCAGGAGCAGTACGGTGACCTTTACAACCTGGAAGCAACGCCGGCAGAGTCCACCACCTATCGTTTCGCAAAGCACGATAAGGAGCTCTATCCGGATATCATCACGGCCAACATGAACGGCACGCCGTATTACACCAACTCCTCCCACCTGCCGGTGGGCTTCACCGAGGATGTATTCTCCGCTCTGGATATCCAGGATGACCTGCAGACGCTTTACACCTCCGGCACCGTTTTCCACGCTTTCCTTGGCGAGAAGCTTCCGGACTGGAAGGCAGCGGCTACCCTGGTCCGCAAGATTGCGGAGAACTACAAGCTGCCCTACTACACCATGTCCCCGACCTACTCCGTCTGTAAGGACCATGGCTACCTGACCGGCGAGCAGTTCACCTGCCCCATCTGCGGACAGAAGACAGAGGTTTACAGCCGTATCACCGGATATTACCGCCCGGTTCAGAACTGGAACGACGGCAAGGCGCAGGAATACAAGGACCGCAAGGTGTACAATATCGGACGTTCCCGCCTGACCCACACCGGACCGAATCCCGCTCCCGTGGACGAGCCCGCTGTAATGCGTCCGGCAGTGAGAGTTACCGGCACGGCTGCCGAAGTTAGCGCTGATCCCGGACAGTTCAATGCCATCCATATGCAGGAGGCGCTGGACCATCTCGAGATGAAGGCTCCCAATGAGCTGACCGAGGGTGTAAGGGCAGATGCCGCTGTGGCCGCTGCGGCGGAAACCGCTCCTGCAGCTGCAGCTGTTGCCACTGCTGAAGACGAAGGCATTCTCCTGTTCAAGACCCCGACCTGCCCCAACTGCAAGGCGGCCGGCGCGCTTCTGGACAAGGCTGGCATCCGCTATAAGGTGCTCAATGCCAACGAGGAACCCGAGCTGGTAGAAAAATTCGGCGTCCGCCAGGCCCCCACGCTGGTACTGGTACACGACGGCGGTTTTGAGAAATTCCGCGGCGTATCCGATATCAGGGGCTGGCTGAAGAACCGGTAATCTGTCCCGGACCGAGAAGTCTCCTCCGGAACAGTATTACAGCCGCATCAGCGGCACACATCCGAATCAAAGTATAATTCCGATACCGGGACCTTCAGACTTCCCCAACAGGAAGGAGGAGGTCCCGGATCTGCTTACAGCATCAGGCTGTCACATTATAAGACGAGGAGTATTGATATGTACGATATCATCGTGGTCGGCGGAGGTCCCGCCGGAATGACTGCAGCGCTCTATGGCCTCAGAGGCGGCAAGAGTGTCCTGGTGATCGAGAAGGACAGCTTCGGCGGCCAGATCACACATTCTCCCAGAGTGGAAAACTATCCGGCGCTGGCTTCCGTCAGCGGCAATGAATACGCCGAGAAGCTGATGGACCAGATTCTGGCCCAGGGTGCGGAAATAGAAATCGACAGGGTTACGGGGATCGAACCGTTTCAGGCACCCGACGGCGGCTATGGTTCCGAAGCCGCAGGAAAGGTTAAAGGAAGAAATACCTGCTGGCTCGTCTCCACGGAGGAAGGCGGTGCTTTTGAAGGCCGCTCCGTCATCCTGGCTACAGGCGTGAAGCACCGTATGCTGGGACTCCCGGGTGAAGAGGACCTGATCGGCGAAGGCATTTCCTTCTGCGCTGTCTGCGATGCGGATTTCTATGCGGGACAGAATGTCTGTGTTGTGGGCGGCGGAGATGCTGCCCTGCAGGAAGCCATACTCCTGTCTGAAAAATGCGGGGAAGTGACGGTGATCCACCGGCGGCCCTATTTTACAGGCGAGCAGAAGCTGCAGGACATCCTGTTCTCCCGCCCCAACGTGCAGTTCATTATGGGCGCAAAGATCGACAGCCTGCTGCTCCGTGAGGACGGGGGCTTCCGTGGCGTTCATCTGGCGGCTGCTTCCGAAGAAGGCCAGGATCCCGGCGACCTGCTCTGCGACGGTCTTTTCGTGGCTATCGGACATATCCCGGAGAATAAGCCCTTTAAAGAACTGGCAGACCTGGACCAGGCAGGCTACTTTGCCTCGGGAGAGAACTGCCGGACCCGCACGCCCGGACTCTTTGTGGCTGGCGACTGCCGGCAGAAAAAAGTCCGTCAGCTGACGACGGCAGTAGCGGACGGCGCGGTGGCTGCACTGGCTGCCTGTGACTACCTGAACGGGATCTGACCGGCCTTGTGACGGCTTTGCAAGGCGTGTCTGCCTTGCATTGTCGGGTATGTCTGCCTTGCCGGGTATGTTTGCCTTGCCGGGTATGTCTGCCTTGTCGGACGGTAGAAAGTATGCCTGCATGCTGCTGATGAGTTTGATAAGCAGCATAGAAGTTTACATAAGATTACAAAATGCTACCAGAGGGGCGAAAACATACTCTTCCAGTAGCATTTTTTAGTTCTGAAGTTAACATAATTTCCTGAAAATGCTACCGTTGAGCCAGAAAATGAAGGATCCGGTAGCATTGGTTTCCTCGTTAGTTTACATAACACACAAAAAATGCTACCGATGCCGGGAAAAATCTCCTGTCCGGTAGCATTTTATAATATTATGTCAACCACATCCTGTTCTGTGATTTGCTGTCCGGGATACTGTGCCCGGGATTCTGAGTATATATATGTGAATTGTTAACTGACCTTCAGGAACGCGCCTGCCCCGCAGCAGACAAGAAACGCCGCCGCATCTGCCGCAACCACGGTAGAACCCACCGGCGTGCCTGCCAGTATGGAAATGACGATGCCTGCCAGGGCGCATATCACGGAAAGCACCGCCGAACAGATGGTCACGCTTTTGAAGCTCCCGAAGAGGCGCATGGCGGATAACGCCGGAAAGATCAGCAGCGCGGAAATCAGCAGGGACCCCACCAGGTTCATGGCAAGGACAATGATGACCGCGATCATTACTGCGATCAGCAGGTTGCAGCGGTCCGCGCCCATTCCGGTTGCCCTTGCAAAATTCTCATCAAAGGTCACTGCAAAAATACGGTGGTAAAACAGTACAAACACCAGGATAACTGCCGCGGACAGTACCACGCAGAGCCAGACTTCCTTTACCGAAAGGGTCAGGATGGACGTGGAGCCGAACAGTGTGCTGCATACATCTCCCGACAGATTGGAAGAAGTCGAAAAGAAATGCATCAGCAGATAGCCAAGTGCCAGCGCAGCCACGGAAATCATGGCAATGGCGGCATCGCCCTTGATTCTTGCATTCCGGCTTCCCCTGAGCAGGAGAATGGCACTGCCCACGGTAACCGGCAGCACCAGAAGCATTTCATTGCTCAGACGGAGCACGGAAGCAATGGCAATGGCGCCGAATGCCACGTGCGACAGCCCGTCGCCTATGAAGGAAAAGCGTTTCAGCACCAGGGTCACTCCCAGCAGGGAGGAGCAGAGCGCAATCAGCACTCCTACAATCAGGGCGTAACGGACAAAAGGATACTGGAGATACATGATCAGTTTTGTCAGCATGCTTTTATTCCCCCTTCCCTCTCAGCTTCCGCCTCTTTCAGGTTTTCAGCGCCGGCTGCATTGTCCTGCAGCATCTCGCTCTGGCGTATGAAAAACCGCCCCATCTCGCTTTGTATATATTCTTCCCGGGTCCCGAAAAACACTGTGTTCCCGATATGCAGGATATGGCTTGCATACCGCATGGCTGCCGCAATATCATGGGAAACCATGAGAATAGTGACACCTTCCCGGTTCAGCTGCTGTATAAGCTGGTACATCTCCACCGTTACCTTTGGATCCAGGCCGGCGACCGGCTCGTCCAGAAGCAGTATTTTCCGGGTGGCGCAGAGGGCCCGCGCCAGCAGGACACGCTGCTGCTGCCCGCCGGACAGGTTTCTGTAACAGCGGTTTTTGAGCCCTGTCAGTCCCAGTTTTTCCATTATTTCTTCCGCAGTCCGTTTTTCCTCCCTGGTGTAAAACGGGTGCCATACCCGGCTGCTCTGACGGACCTGCCCTTCCGGGTTCCCCGGGCTGCCCTGCGCCCTCCGCCCGATACAACCGGACAGGACAATCTCCCGGACAGATGCGGGAAAGTCCCGCTGCACCACTGTCTGCTGCGGCAGATATCCGATTTCACTGGCTGTCAGCCCGTCCCCGTAACGGATTTCCCCGCCCAGCGGGCGGGTCAGATGCAGCAGGGTTTTGATCAGTGTCGACTTTCCGGATCCGTTTTCCCCCACGATGCACAGATAGTCGCCTTCATCCACCTCAAAATCCAGGTTCCGTACAATGGTCTGACCTTCATAGCCAAGTGCCAGGTTGAGAATGGTTAATAATGCCATAACGTTTTATCGTCCTTATTCTTTCTTACGTCTGTATTCTTCTCAGTCTTGTACATCCAGTGCCTTTTTCAGCACTTCCAGGTTCTGTTCCATCACGGAAAGATACCCTGTACCGCTCTGTATGTCATCGCGGCTCACTGACTGCATGGAATTGAGGGACAGGACCTGCTGTGAACGGTCTGCCGTGTTTTCCACAATCGTTTCTGCCAGACGGTGATTCACGCCGTCGATTGTAAGCACGTATTTCAAATGCAGTTCGTCTGCTTTGCCTGCAAGGAAGGTCACCGTTTCGAAACTGGCCTCCGTCTCTGCAGAGCAGCCGGGAAATGCGGCATAGTACAGGATCCCGTAATCCTCTGTCAGGTACCGGAACGGAAAGCGGTCCCCGAAAAGCAGCACAGGATTGCTGCTCCTGCTGACAGTCTCTGTATACTGCTTATCCAGGCTCTGCAGCTTTTCTTTATAATTCTCCGTGTTCTGCCGGTAAATTGCCGCATGCACCGGGTCCATTTCCTCCAGTTTGTTCCCGATGGCTTCGCAGCAGAGAACCGCATTTTTTAAAGACAGCCAGACATGCTCGTCATACTCAGGCGTTTCTGCGTCTTCTCCGCCTTCTCCATGTGCATCGCCCTCCCCATGAGCCTCATGGTCATGTTCCTCCGGTTCCATACCTTCTACCGTTTCCTCTTCCCGGACCCGGTCTCCCAGCAGGTCCATCAGCCGAAGCACCTGCCTCCCTTCACGGGGAGTCTGTGCCAGTGCTTTTTCCACCCATGCGTCGGAAGTTCCTCCGACATAAATCAGGAGATCACATTCTGCAATTTTTGCCAGGTCTTCCACCCCGGGCTGGAAACTGTGAGGGTCAACCCCGTTATCAATCAGCAATTCCGGCCGGCTTTCCTCTGCCAGGTCTCCCAGGATTTCCCTGGTCCAGTCGTATTCCGGAAAAATAGTTGCGACAATCTTTGGCCCTGCTTCCGCCGGATTTCCTCCGGCATTCTCCCCGGAAGCCGGTGCAGCCGCGCCCCCCGAAACTGCCCCGGCTCCTGAGGCCGCGCTTTTATCCGCGCAGCCGCACAGCAGGATTGCCGTCAAAAGCAAAATAAGCGCCGGAAATGCCGGCGTCCGTCCGATATGTTTACGATTCATGCATTCTCCCTCCTGCTGCCTGCATTCTCATGGGGCTGCACTGATCGCAGATCCCGTAAAACACTGTCCGCATCGGGTCCATCGTAAAATGATGATGTTCCAGCAAATGCTTCCTTATCCCTGCCAGTTCATCGCAGTGCAGATGGATCAGCCTTCCGCATTTTTCACATTTGCAATGGAAGCAATATTCTGTTTCCAGATGCGCTCCGCCGGGTACATATTCAAAACAGGCCGGCCCGTTGGCGTCAATAAAATATTTATTGACCACGCCTTCCTCCACCAGGCGCTCCAGCTGGCGGTAGACTGTGGTCTGCCCGATGGAACTGCCCTCTCTGCGGAAATAATCACAGATATCCGCCACTGTGATATGTGTTCCGGGAACGGTCTCCAGGTATTGCATCAGCAGTTCTCTCTGTCTGGTTCTGTAGCTTGTTTTCGTTGTCATTCTTTCTTTCCCCCGGAAAATGAAAATCATTTTCATTTTTATCATTTTCCTATAAGCATGTCAATAAATTTGAAAACGGTTTTCAATTTTGCACATTATTTCAGGGCGTTCCGATCCGCGACTGAAATACCTGTTCCGCCCTGAAAATCCGTGTTTCTTTTTCTCGACAAGCCCGGGAAATCAGAGTAAAATCAAAACCAGACAGAATGAAAATAAAAAGCAGGACCAGATAGAATACATGTAAAAATCTATGCTGGGGAAATGTATTTCAGACAGGACCAGGAAAGGAAACACCTTATGGATAAAATCTTAGTTCTGGATTTCGGCGGACAGTATAACCAGCTGATCGCGCGGCGTGTACGTGAACAGCATGTTTACGCGGAAATCAAATCCTATGACCGGATTACCCCGGAGGAGATTACCGCCGCAGGATATGCGGGCGTCATTCTTACCGGAGGTCCCAACAGCGTTTATGATGAAGCTTCGCCGCATTATGATCCGGTCCTTCTGGACCTGGGCATTCCCGTGCTGGGTATCTGCTACGGCTGCCAGCTGATTGCCTGGATGGGGCAGGGCGAGATCTGTTCCGCAGGCGCCATCAGCGAATACGGCAAAGTGGAGCTGGTGCACCAGGGCGCCCTGCAGCAGTGTACTCTTTTCGATGGCATTCCGGAACGTTCTTCCTGCTGGATGAGCCATACCGACTATGTGAGGCGTGTGCCTGTCGGCTTTACGGTCAATGCTGTCACCGCCAACTGTCCCTGCGCCGCCATGTCCGACGAAGACCGCAGGATTTACGGCGTTCAGTTCCATCCGGAGGTGCTCCACACCGAATATGGCAAAGAGCTCCTGCACAATTTCCTCTTTGACATCTGCGGCTGCAGCGGTGACTGGCAGATGGCCGGCTTTGTGGAAAACGCCGTGGAAAAATACCGCCGGGAGCTGGCCGGTAAGAAAGTACTCTGCGCCCTTTCCGGCGGCGTGGATTCCACTGTGGCGGCCGTGCTGCTGAATAAGGCCATTGGTGATAACCTGATCTGCGTTTTCATAGACCATGGCCTGCTCCGTAAAAATGAAGGCGACCTGGTGGAAGAAACTTTCCGTTCCCGTTTCCATATGGATATTATCCGGATCAATGCGCAGGAACGTTTCCTGAAAGCCCTTGCCGGCGTAACGGAGCCCGAACAGAAACGAAAGATTATCGGTACCGAATTCATCCGTGTCTTTGAAGAAGAAGCCCGCAAAATCGGCCATGTCCATGTGCTGGTGCAGGGCACCATTTATCCCGATGTGGTGGAAAGCGGCAAGGGCAATGCCGCCACGATCAAGAGCCATCACAACGTGGGAGGGCTGCCGGATGTCATCGATTTCGATGAAATCGTAGAGCCCCTGCGCGATCTCTTCAAGGACGAGGTGCGCGCTGTGGGCCGCGAGCTGGGGATCCCCCACGACCTGGTATGGCGCCAGCCCTTCCCGGGGCCGGGCCTGGGTATCAGGATTATCGGCGAGATCACACAGGAAAAACTTGATCTTCTGCGGGAAGCGGATGCCATTTTCCGTGAAGAAATCCTGCAGGCAGGCCTGGGGCGCAAAACCAACCAGTATTTCGCGGTACTGACGGATACCCGGACCGTAGGCGTCATGGGGGATGCACGCACCTATGGCTACACCATTGCGCTGCGCGCTGTTTCCACCGATGACTTTATGACGGCAGACTGGACCCGCCTGCCCTTTGAAATGCTGGCCAAGGCCTCTAACCGCATCACCAATGAAGTCCGCGGCGTCAGCCGGGTGGTCTACGATATCACCAGCAAGCCGCCGGCAACAGTGGAATGGGAATAATTAATAATTCTTTGGATTAAAATGAACAGGCTGTCTGATCCAACCGTATTCAGACAGCCTGCTTCTTTTCATAGTAAACTCCATGACAGCTTCGCTGTCATTACACCCTTACACAATCCTTTTTTCCATTCTATTCCTCAGGATATCTCAGTTTCGCATAACACAGCATCAGCCCGGCCGGAACCATAAACAGGGCAATCAGCTGGCCCTTGGCAATACAAAGGTATAATCCTCCGATGGCACAGAGCACCCCGGCGGCGGCCAGGCCGTATCTGTTGATCTTTTTGACCAGCGGGCTTTTAGGTTCTTCCATGTTCCTGTCCTCCTTTGGACGTCCGGCTGCCCTGTTTCCTGTCAGGTTCAAGGCCGGTTCTTCGAATGTTACCAGATCCGGAATACACCGCCGTCACAGGGCATACCGGACATCATGGGATTGAATTTCTGCCTTGTCATGGCGGGCATCTCGGACTTCACGAGACGGCAGCCCATGGAAACCAGCCGCAGGTTCCGAAGATCCCGGATATTCTGGTCCGGCTTTCCTTCCACAATGATGAAATCGCCGGTCTTGCCTGCTTCCAGAGTGCCGGTGATTTTATCCACTTCACAGAGCTTCGCTCCGTTCAATGTCGCGCAGCGGATCGCCTCTAACGGGCTCATGCCGACTTCTTCCACCAGCAGTTCTGCTTCGCGGGTGGTGGCAAAGGTTCCTTCGATCGGGTCGGAAGGCAGAAGGTCGGTACCGGTAGTGATCGTCACGCCTGCTTCCACCGCCCGGCGGCAGGAACGGATGTGTTCTTCGGCAGCCGCTTCCTGCTTCTTCAGGTGCCACTCCGCAGCGCCGTTCTTCCTCAGGTAATCGTTGCAGTGGGACACGGTCAGCGTCGGCGTATAGAAGGTGCCCTTTTCCGCCATCATGCGGACCGTTTCCTCCGTCATGTGATAGCCGTGCTCCACGCCGTCCATGCCGAGCCGCACCGCCTGGGCGATGGCCGCATTGTTGGAAAGATGCGCGGAAACCTTTTTGGAATTGTTATGGGCCACTTCAATACAGGCCGCCACTTCCGCTTCCGTCATCTGGATGTCCATGGTGCCTTCCACAGCGCCCGCGAGACCGCCGGTATACATCAGCTTGATCTGGTCCACGCCCTGGGCCAGCTGGCCGCGGAGTGCCCTGATAAATTCATCCGGCCCGGAGCATTCCACGTTGCGGGGAGTGTTGTGGCCGTGTCCCGCATGGGGGCAGAGGGCGGAGCCGCAGGAAATAATTCGCGGACCTCCGAACATGCCCTTGTTGATGGCATTGCGCACCGCCAGCTCAGATGTGTCGGCATTGCCTACACCGCGAACCGTAGTGACGCCCACGAGCAATGCTTCACAGGCTCTGCGGTAACTCACCATGGCGCGATAGGCGTCACCGAATTTGTCCACATAATAAGGCAGATAGGGAAGGACCAGGGAGAGATGCACATGGGTGTTGATCAATCCGGGAAGCACGGTATAGGTGCTGTCGGAGAGGTCCAGTTCAAATATCTCTGCTTCCTTATCCTCAAGTACCGCCGGATCATAGTCTTCGGCAGATCCGCAGTAGATGAGCTTATCGTCTTTCAGCATTTCCCCGTTTAGGAATACGAAAACGGCATTTTCAACTGCCGGCGCGCCGGTGCCGTCCACAAGCCGAAGGTTCCTGATAACTGTATACTTGTTCATACGAAATAGTCTCCTTTCTTCCGGGCCAAAAATCATGCACAGATTCTGATTATTTCACGAATTTACCGCAGCCGGGCTCCGCAAGGATCTGATCATTCATCATTTTCCCTATGTACTGCATTGTTTTGACGATAAGACTGTATTTTGTGTCAGAGTCCTTTCTTTGCCGCCAGCTTCCTGAAGCATTCCGCCATGCGGTCCATGGCCGCATAGCTGTCCTCGTCCTTCCAGAAGCAGCCGTCGATGACGCGGAGATGTCCGTTACCCATGTCGCCGTAGAATTTTCCGTCATTGACATTGACCAGGGCTTCTTCCGTCAGCAGATTTACGATCTCGCCGGAATCGCCCAGTCCGGAAACGTTGATCCAGATAAAGAAGCCGGCTTCCGGCATCTGCATGGAAACGCCCGGGATGCTGTTGAAAAGCTTATAGGCATACTTGCGGCGGTTATCGTATTTAACGATATAGTCTTTAATAAAGCTGTCGTCCTTGAAGGCAGGCATCACCGCAAGCTGTGCCATAGTGCTGGTAGCTCCCTGAATATTGACTGCCGCGCCGTAATAGGTGTCCATAATGGTGTCACAGGCGTAGGTCCAGCCTACACGGAAGCCGCTTAAGCCCATGCCCTTGGAAACGGAGCAGACTGTAACCGTGCGCTCCCACATGCCGGGCAGCTGGCTGATGCAGATCATTTCACCGCCTTCGAAAACCGTGTCCTCAAACGCCTGGTCCGCAACGCAGATCAGATCGTGCTTCACACAGAAGGCTGCCAGTTCTTCCAGTTCTTTTCTCGTATAGACAGCGCCGGTGGGGTTGTTGGGGTTGGTCAGCAGCACCATCTTGGTTCTGTCTGTCACTCTTTTTTCATACTCTTCGATCCGGATATGATACCCGTCTTCCGGATAGGTAGGAACCTTGACCGTAACGCCCCCCAGAAGTTCCGGATTCAGAAAATTGCTGGGATAGCTGGGATCATGGACAAGGACCTCGTCCCCGGGGTTGATCCAGGGCATCATGGCAAAGATCAGGCCATTGTCGGAGCCCGGGTTAATGATAATATTGCGGTTGGGATCCAGCTTAAAGCCATAAAGACGCTCAATGCGGTCCGCGATAAGTTTTTTCAGGTCAGGGCTGCCGATGGGCATGGTGTAGTGGGAGGGGAAGCCGCTCTGCAGCGCATTAATGGCTGCATCCAGTACCGGCTGGGGAATAGAGGGATCCGGCATGAAAGGATCTGCCCAGCTCATCATAGCTACGCCTCTTTCCTGCATTCTTGCTGCCACGTCCCCCACATCCGCTTTCTGCGCGGTGGAGAAAAGACCTCCGTCCAGTTTGGCAAACGCTGGTTTCATTTTGGATTTTATATCAGTCATGTTCATTTCCTTCCATATAAAAAGCAGACCATCGGAACAGGGTACCCGACGGCCTGCCGGGATTAATCAACAACCAGTTCGTCCCTCCTGTTTAAAGTATTGGAACACCGGATTATATCAGTGATCAGTGAATGCCGATCATACCGAAGATAATGGCAATGATCGTTGCGATTGTAGTGTTAACCACAGTCGTAACAAACACATGCTTATAGCCTTCCTTGTGGGAAACATGGCAGGCGTCCAGCGTCAGCACAACGGCGCTGTTGTGGGGCAGGGAGTCAAAGGTCTGCGAAGACACGCAGATGACACGGGTCAGGTTGGCCGGGTTGCCGCCCATGGCAATGAGCTTGTCCGTAAAGGAGTTCAATACGAACTTGACACCACCGGTGGCACTGCCGGAAACCGCTGCAATGGCAGCTACAGCGATAAACGCGAAGATGTAGGGGTTGCCGCCGGAAATCTTTTCAAGACCTGCCAGCAGAAGGTTATAACCCGGTACGGAAGTAACAATGCTTGAAAAACCGATAATGGCGCAGGTAGCGATTACGGACTGGGAAGTCTTGGCTGCCTTATTCAGCGTCTGTACCACTGCCTTGCCGCCGCCGATCCGCTTCCAGAACATAAGCATGGCTGTGATGCCGCCTAAATAGAGGGAAGCGTAACCGGGAATGTGGAACAGGTTCAGAGCTACCAGAACTACTCCGATGGGCGGGATTACCAGTGCGGGATGGGGCAGGCCTTCCTTGTTCAGATCCACATCAAAGTTCTCGCCGGGAAGGGGAACAAAATGTTCACCATTCTTGCGGGCCTTCTCACCCTGGCTGTAAAGATAGTAGCCATTGGAAATCAGGATGTAAAGAGAAAGGACAATGCCGGTAATAGGGCCTGCATTTGCAGGAATATTAAACGCCGCGGTGGTCAGAAGGTTGGCATTGGTAGCCATACCGGGGAGCGCATTGACGGAAACGACAGCACCGAGAACACAGGCGGGGATCAGGCTGCGCGGCACATCACCGACTTTAAAGAAAGCGCATGCCAGAGGATACACTGTGAAAATGATGACAAATACGTTGATGCCGCAGAATACCAGAACCCAGGATACCAGGAAAACTGCCACTACAATAGCTTTTGAGCCGAACTTCTTAATAATGGCATTGGCGATGGATTCGGTCAGTCCGGAAGCCTCCAGGAAGCTTCCCAGGAGCTGTCCGCCGAGGAAAATCGGGAACATGGAGGTGACTGAATTTGCTACGCCGCCAAGATAAGTGGTGTATCCGGGAATCAGACCAACGCCGCCGGTAGCCGCTACGATAAACGCAGCCACACTGGCCAGAATGATAAGATTCAGGCTCTGCAGAGAGCCGAAGACTACGATCGCCAGCGCGATCAGTATGCCGAAAAAGCTAATACCTTCCACAATTATTCTCCTTTTCTTTTCAGTGGAGCCTTCTCGCAATGGTAGCAGGAAGGCCATAAAATAATTACCGATGCTGCTTGCATTTATATCTTATAATGACATGATGCGTGCCTCAGATTTCCTTTCGGAGGTTCCAAATGTCATTATAGTTCGGGGGATCGATCACACCCTGAGTCGCATCTGCAGCCCAGTCGAAGCTGGTGCCGCCCGCAACTTCATATCCCGGAGGCATGATGTGGAACGCCCGCTCTTTGCAGCCTTCGAGAGATGCGAAGGCGCGGCGTCCGCCCTTGACGACCATTACCAGCTCGCGGAGAGCGGCGATGTCTTCTGCAGGATCGCCCTTGACAGCGATGAAATCAGGAGCCTTGCCTGCTGCGAGAACGCCGGCTTTGGAACCGGAGATCTCCGCTGCCACACAGGTCGCCGCCTGGATGGCTTCCATATTGCTCATGCCGCACTCCGCCAGAAGCTCGATTTCACGAATCATCGCAACCGTGCCGTCCATGGGTTCGGAAGGAAGCATTTCCGTGCCGGCGCCGATCTTAACGCCTGCTTTAATGGCTTTGGCCACGACCGCTTTGTGCTCGGCTTCATACTCGGTGCCTTCGGTAGCTACGAGGCAGGGGATATAGCAGATGTCCTGCTCTGCCATGGCCTTAAGATTTTCATCACCTATCCTGCGGCCTTCCAGAATGCCGAATGCACCCGCTTCGATGCTAGCGCCGACAGACGGGTCGCCGTTGGCGATGCAGAGCACCTTCTTCTCCGCACCTTTGGCGTGCTTTACCAGGGCTTTAATCTCTGCGTCAGACATCTCCTTGCGGTATTCGCCGTTTAAGGAGGCCATGGGTTCCCCGCTGACCTGAAGGGTAATGCCGCTCAGGCCTCTGGCGATGTGAATGCGCATCTCACCGCGGAGCGCGTCGCAGCCGCTGGCCATAACCAGGCCGTACTTCTCGTGGCCATATCCTCCGGTGATAGCGTAGGTGGGTCCCGCTGCCAGCAGAGTCGGTCCGAAGAACATGGTCTTGTTGATCGCATCCCTGACGCCCAGGTCAATATTGTTGGGCATGCTCATGGTGCGGATCGTGGTAACGCCCGCGTTCAGCGCCTCTGCCGCGGAGCGGTAAGTGATATAAGTGCGGAACGGAGTGTGGATATTATTAATGTAGTCATCGGAAGCGGGATTTAAGGTATCCAGACGGGCTGCGCAGTCCACCAGTCCAGGGAGTACGGTGCAGCCGGCAAGGTCCACAACTTCAGCGCCTTCAGGAACCGTATATCCGTCCTGAGGTCCTACATATTCCATCTTGTCATTCAGTGCCGGAGCGACCTTGACAGGAGTCTCGCCCTCCTTGGGGGCAACAAATTCCTTGTGGCTGTGGCTGATTGCAATGACGCCATTCTCGATCATTTCCTTGCCTGTAAAAATCCGGGCATTCTTGTAAACCGTAATTGACATTTTCAGCTCCTCCTTACCACTTTAAGTATGTGCCGCCGCCAATGTTCATGCCGGACGGTACTGTACCGTAACGGCGCAGCATCATGCCGGGTACGGAGCTCCATACCAGACGGCAGCCCTTGGCGACCATTTCCAGGTTGCGAATATCGGAAATATTCTGATCCGGCTTACCCTTCACTGCAATAAAATCACCTTCCTTGCCGGCTTCCAGTGTGCCGGTAAAGCCGATAGTATCCGTCAGGCGTGCGGAGTTGCTGGTAGCTGCTTTGATGGCCTGCATAGGAGTCAGCCCCGCCTTGACCAGAAGTTCCATCTCACGGACAGTGGCGTTGGTGCCGGCGATGGGATCGGACGGCAGCAGATCGGTACCGACACAAATATTAACGCCGGCACGGATGGCATTGCCAATGGAAGCACTGTGGGCCTCACCGGTTTCATCCAGCTTGCGGACCTGGAACTCGGGAGCTCCGTGACCCACCAGGTAGTCATGACAGTTGGTGACGGAAAGGGTGGCCACCAGGAAGGTACCCTTTTCCTTCATCAGGTAGGCGGTTTCTTCTTCCATATGATAAGCGTGTTCTACGCAGTCGCCGCCCAGCTTTACGAACTCCTGGATGGGCTTGTCTCCGCCCAGATGGGCCGCTACGCGTCTGCCCGCACTGTGGGCCACGTCTACTACGGCTTCGATCTCTTCATCGGTCATCTGCTTATCCGCCATGCCTTCGTTGGCACTGGCAGCGCCGCCTGTGAGACCGATTTTAACGAACTGGGCGCCCTTGGCAATCTCTGCCCGGGCTGCTGCGCGAAATTCATCCGCACCATTATACATAGTAGAAATGTAGTTGTTCCAGGCGTGACCGCCCACAGCGATATTCAGCGCGCCGCAGGGCACCACACGGGAACCGAGAATCATTTCGGCATCCACCGCATCTCTGAGTGCATAATCAATGTCATCGGGTCCGCCGGTGGAACGTACAGTAGTAATGCCCGCATCCAGGGATTCACAGACGCGGCGCAGCATCACCATGCTGCGATAGGGCACGCCCCATTCGTCAAAACGGTATGCTTTGTAGGGCATGGTCAGACCCAGATGCGCATGCACATTATAGAGACCGGGCACCAGGGTGTATCCTGTCATGTCGACTACATTGTCTACGGCAGTCACCTCGGAAGGATACGCAGGATAATCCGCCATTGCTCCGACGAATAGGATCCTGTCATCCCGGCCGCCTTTCTGTGCGGTCAGATTGGTCTGGAAGACCATGATGCCATCTTCGATTGCCGTATCCCGCACGCCGTCAACGATTCGTGCGTGAATCAGATAAGTTTTTCTCATTGTACCCCTCCTGATCAAACAATATCATGGCACATATTGAAAATTATTTTAGTTCCTGTGAATCACATTATATTGCTGTTAATTTTTTTAGTCAATTGCAATATCAACTAAACATTATTTTTGTTAAATGTTTATATTATTTTTATATTTTTTTGTACATTATTATCTTTACTAAAACAGTTTTCAGTCTTGTTTAGTGTCCTGATTTTCGCTAAAATAATGATTGAAAAAAATTTCAAGGAAAGAAATAAGAAAATGGAACCGATTATACTGACTGAAAATGAAAAAGCGATTTTGAATTCCTATATTGGTGCGGTGGACGGCCTTGCCGCCTACCTTGGGGAAAGCTATGAAATTGTTCTCCACAGTCTGGAAAGCTTTGAACATTCTGTAATTGCTGTTAGAAACGGGTTTCATACGGGAAGGAAGATCGGATCTCCCATGACGGATTTTGCCCTTTCCATGATGGAAAAGCTGACAAACGGTGAAACCGAGAATATGCACCCTGTTTATTTCAGTAAGAACAAGCTGGGAGAGCCCCTGAAATCAACCACCATTGCTCTTCGCGGGGATACCGGGCGCATTATCGGCATGCTCTGTATGAATTTGTATCTGGGGACCCCCTTCCTGCACATAGTTTCTGAAATGCTCCCCCAGGAAAGCTCTGTATTTTCTCCCGAGAATTTTGACGAGGGCCCTGTGCTTACCATAGAGCAGGAACTGGAAAATGCCAAAGCTGTCGTGATGAACAACCAGGCGATCCTGCCCTCTCTGAGGAATAAAGAGATTATCCGGCAGCTGCAGTCCAGGCACGTTTTTGAGATCAAAAACTCCGTGGAACAGGTAGCGCAGGCACTGGACATTTCCATCAATACGGTTTATTTCCATCTCCGGAATCTTTCCAAAAAAGACTGAATCTGTTCCGCGAGGCGGGCAATCCGCCTTGTCCGCACGGACAGTACGACACATATAACGATACATAAAACACTAAAAAAGCCGCTCTCACTTTCTGTGAGAACGGCTTTCTGATTTGCAGATGAGATCGTCCTTCTGCCTGCAGGGAAGAACTTATGCCTCGATGTTGCCCATGTTGAATACGGACTTTACCCACTCCTCATACCAGTAGTCATTGAGGCTGCCGAAAATATGGATTTCCTTCTGGGTGGCTTCGTACTGCAGACCCGGGAACTTGGAGCAAAGATTCTTGGCGGTTGCATATGCGTGAATATCAAACAGCTGGGAACCGCTCAACGGAACTCTGAACTCAATCTCATGTAAGTTTTCTGCCATGGTTTTTATTCCT
>Ga0129307_1002000_pt1 | contig 18299 bp, 20 predicted proteins | sample P1105metagenome_FD_94437 | JGI IMG/M metagenome (GOLD analysis project Ga0129307, IMG submission 94437) | Capybara group fecal microbial communities from Wisconsin, USA - P1105 metagenome | ecosystem: Host-associated > Mammals > Digestive system > Large intestine > Fecal | place: USA: Wisconsin... | reverse complement strand
TGCTAAAAAAATATAACAAAATATTAATATCTGCCTAGGCAGAAATTAATAAACTGCAAAAAAAACTTAACACATTTTAAAAAACATATAAATCGCAAAAAAATAAAAAAAAGATTAATTTTTTAATCCTTTTTTCAAAAGAGAATAATACTCAAATCCAGAAACCACAGAAATAATAGTCGCTATAACTAAAACAATATCTGCAATTTTCAAATTAAATAATTCAAAAGGTAAATTATAGAACAAAATCATAGAAATAGATACCATAAATAAAATAGTCTTAACACGAGCTAATTTACTACTACCAATAACTAAACCACGACTAGCAATATACCTTTTAATACTATCAACCGCAACATCACGTATCATAACAATAACCGCAATAATTGGATGAATAAAACCAATAGTCGCAAGTAATATCAAAACAGAATCAATCAAAATCTTATCCGCAATCGCATCAATCATCTTACCAAAATCAGAAGAACAATTTCTCTTACGAGCAATATAACCATCAAAAATATCAGTTAAAGATGCAATAACAAATAAAACTCCTACAATAATATACTTTATATCAACAACAATAGATTCATTAACAAAAATCTTCAAAGTAGTAAGTCCAGCAGAATCAAATGGAAACAACAAAATAATACAAATAATTAAAGCAATAACTATTCTTGAAAAACTTATTCTATTAGGTAATTTCACAAATCCTCCTACAAACTAATAATAATAAGGAATAATAACAATATAATTAATAACCCTATTAATACATATATAATAACTGGTGGTATATAAAAACCTCTTTTTCTCTCGATAGTATATGGAGACTTAATCTTATTTTCTAACTTATCCTTCTTTTCTTCCTTCTGTGCCTTTTTAATTTCTTCTAAAGATAACTTAGAAGTATAATCAAATAAATACTCATTAAACTCATCAACTAAATCCTCTTTATTAAGACCTAAATACTTCGCATAATCACGAATAAAATACTTTAAGTAAAAAACATCTTTAAAAGCCTCCATATTTCCAGCCTCAATATCAAGAACTTGTCTTTCCTTAACATTCAAATCAGTACAAACCTCAGAAATAGAAATACCCATATTTTCACGAGCTTCCCTTAACTTATCTCCAATATCTTTCATATAACACCAACTTTCAAAACATAATTAATCATAAGCCATGTTCTGTTCCTAAAAAGGCGACAAACATTTATCTATTGGATCACTCCAATCCTAAGTTTAATTCGAATTCTCAAACTTAAGCTCCCCTACCATATTTTGGGTTTCTCGCTCGTGGGGTTTACCGCGTTCCACTCTATTTATTTCTAAATAGTTCGTCACTATGGCACTTTATGCCAGTAACCATATCAAAGACTTAGGTTATCTAGGCGCCGTTAGATAATTCTACCGTAGGTTATTTTTTCCCTACGCACGAACACTACAATCATCACAGACTGTGCGAGCATGGACTTTCCTCTACATTATAAAAATGCAGCGTTTGTCCGATTAATTATTTTTACCATAAATTATTTTTTCAAGATTAGATAATCTTCTTAAAACATCAGCAGTATTAGTACCATTATTTGTATTATCTTCCAAAGCCTCAAGCTTCATAGTCAAATTACGAACCTGTTGTTTTAATCTCATATTTTCTTCCATTAAAGACTTATTATTATCTTCCATCTCTTTAATACAAGAATTAAACTCATCATAATCCCTTATGACAATATCTAAAAACTTATCAACCTCTTGTGGTCTATAACCTCTCGTATCAATCTTAAACTCCTTATCAAGAATATCTTGACTAGTCAACATAAATTTTTCTTGATACATTAAAGTCACCTCTCTTTATTCCATCTATATTGTATAAAAAAACACACAATTTGTCAATTTATTTAACAATCAATACAAAAATTACCATCATTAAATATCAAAACACTTTCTCCATCATAAGTAACTGCTTCAATACGTAAATCACTAGTGCCAATCATGAAATCAACATGAACATCACTAACATTAAGACCCATACTAATTAACTCATCACGACTCTTACCAGAAGTACCATCTAAAGTATTAGGAAAACCAGTACCAAGTGCTAAATGACAAGAAGCATTTTCATCAAACAAAGTAGTATAAAATATAACACCACTATTAGAAATAGGACTGTCATAAGGAACTAATGCACACTCACCCAAATAACAAGAAGTATCATCACCATTAATAATACTCTCTAAAATATCTTTTCCACGAGCCGCATCGAAATCAACAACCTTACCATGTTCAAACTTAATCCAAAAATCCTCAATAATAAAACCATTATAAACTAAAGGCTTAGAACTATAAACAATTCCATTTGTCTCTAACCTATTTGGACTAGTAAAAATCTCCTCAGTAGGAATATTCGCAACTATCATTCTACCATTAGGCATAACCTCACCTGCTCCGCACCACTTAGTACCGCGAGATAAACCAACATATAAATCAGTACCTAAACTGTTAGTATAATGTAAAGTCTTAACATTTAATCCATTTAATAAATCACACCTACGAGAACTCAAAGATAACTTCTTATCCCATTCCTTAATAGGATCTTCAGAATTAATAAGACAAATAGAGAAAATCAAATCCCATAACTTATTTACGCAGTCTTTACTATCGCTAAACACCTTTTTAGCCCATCCATAAGTAGAAACAGAAGCAATACCCCAAGCAACATCATTAGTAGCTTGACGCTTCTTATAAAGAGGCCTACTGGTACGACTAATACGAGCACTAAAATCCAACTTAGAACTATCTACATCACTCATAATATCAGGATCTTCACCAACAAGCATCAAAAAAGCACCATCCTTTTCTGCATAAAGATCATAAACCTTCTTATTAAAAAACAAACTATTACTAATTTCATCATTAGATAAATACAATAACTGTTGATGCTTCAACTCATCATCAAAAAAATCATAATAAATGTCAGTAACACCTCTATCTAAACAACACTTAGACAAAACCCTAATAAATTCAATAGATTCTATAGGAGCAGTAATAACTAAAGGTTGTCCCTTAGAAATATTTAACCCCTTATCCAATAACAAACAAGCATACTTATAAAACTTATCTTCCATATTATCACCAATAATACTATAACACATTTAACAAAAAGAAAAAAGTAGAATTAACTACTTTAACCCACCGAATATAAAAACAAACCTATCTCTATCCGACAAATCCTTCAAAACAGAAACAGAAACATCACCCAAATACTTATAAGCTAAATCCCTAACCCTATCACCTTGAGTACAACCAATCTCAAAAGCAATCAAAAACCTATCATTTAAATAACTACTACAATTTTTCAAAATATAATCATAAAAATATAATCCATCATTATCCGCAAATAAAGCAATATGAGGCTCATTATCACGAACAACATCATCTATATCCTCATCATAAGAAATATATGGAGGATTACTAATAATAACATCATACTTATCATGTAAAGGATCTAACATATTACCTAAATAAAAATTAACAGAAGCACCATTTTTAACACAATTTTCTTTAGCAACAATAATCACATCACTACTAATATCAACCGCATCAACAGTTACACCAAGTTCTTTAGATAAACTAACAGAAATAGCTCCACTACCACAACCTAAGTCAACAATCCTAACAGAATCATCAAAATACTTCCTAACATACTTAATAGTATAATCAACTAACTCCTCAGTCTCAAACCTAGGAATCAAAACATTTTTATTAACCAAAAAATTATATCCATAAAAATCAACATTACCAACAATATACTGAACTGGAACACCAGACTCCAATAACTTAATACCCTCTGAAATATCCCCATCATAATACTTCTTCAAATAATCAATATCACTCATAAACCACCAAAAAACAAAAAAGAAATAAACTATTTCTTTTTAGAACCCTTCAACAAATCTAAAACTTCTTTTTCAATATCATCTAAATCATCATAATCATAACTCTCTAAATCACTTTGAACATAATATCTATCGCCTAATTTATAAAAATCAGTATCAGAACAACAATTAGAACAATACATACTACTAACACTATACTTCTTAGAATTATTCCACATCTTATTAAAAGAATTAACTACATTACCACAAACAGAACAAATATAATCACAAGAAAAAGAAGCAACATTATGCCTTGCCATACTATTCACCCCTTAATTTACGATTCTGATCCTCAGTAATTAACGCATCAATAACCTTATCAATATCACCATTCATAACACGATCTAAAGCATTAATAGTAAAACCAATTCTATGATCAGTAACACGATTTTGAGGATAATTATAAGTTCTTATCTTCTCACTTCTATCACCAGTACCAATCTTACTACGTCTTTCAGCGCCTAACTTTTCTTCCTCTTGCTGTCTATAATAATCATATAACCTAGTTTGTAAAATCTTAATAGCCTTTTCTTTATTCTTAATCTGACTTCTTTCAGTTTGAGAATAAACAACAATACCAGTAGGAATATGAGTTAAACGAACCGCACTATCAGTAGTATTAACACCCTGACCACCACAACCAGAAGCACGAGTAATATCAATACGAACCTCACTCATATCAAGTTCATAATCAACCTCTTCAGCCTCAGGCATAACAAGAACAGTAGCAGTAGAAGTATGAACCCTTCCCTGAGTCTCAGTAGCAGGAACACGTTGAACACGATGAGCACCACTCTCATACTTAAGCTTAGAATAAACATTCTCACCCTTAACCATAAAACTAATTAAAGAATATCCACCAGCTTCACTTCGCTCCTCATCAAGAACCTCGATCTTCCATCCTTCTTTTTCAGCTAACTTCCTATACATTTCATACAAATCGCCAGCAAAAATATTACCCTCATCTCCACCAGCAGCACCACGAATCTCAACAATAACATTCTTACCATCATTAGGATCCTTTGGAAGCAATAAAATTTCAATCTTACTCTCTAACTCAGACTTTTCACTATTATATCTTTCTAATTCCTCACGAGCAAACTCTGACATATCAGGATCATGAAGCATCTCATTACAAGCCTCAATATCATCTAATAACTTCTTATAAACTTGAAAAACCTCATAAGCATCCCTTAAACTTGCCTGCTCACGAGTAAGAGACAAAGTCTTCTTAATATCAGAAATAACCTCAGGCTTCATTAATTCATCATTTAACTCATTATAACGATTTTCAATATTTTGTAATCTCTCTAACATAAAATGTCTCCTTAACTAAAATTCCTCTAAGATTATACTATAATTATACTATTTAATCAAGAAAAAATAACTTATAAAAAAATGATTAAAAACTATTTCTTTTCAATTACATCACCATCATATTTAAACGAATAACCATAAATAGAACAATTATCTAACTTAACATCACTATTAACAATATTTACAACATCACATTTCACATCTTCACCATAATACTTAACATTAAGACTAACATCAACACCATCAATATTAACTAAAGTACTATTATCAAGCACCTCATATGTTCCCATAGCATTCGCATACAAATACTCAGTATAAGCAAGCTTAACCGCACTCGCATAACCACTAACACTATTCTTAGCTACACCATACTTAGTAGAAGAAACATCATGAGCACTCTCCTCAATAATACTGCAACCACATAATAAAAAAACAAAACCAATTAAAACCAACTTCTTCACAATATCACCCTATAATAAACTATAACACAATAACAAAATAAAAACAAGAATAAAATAAATGACAAAATACATAATAAAAAATGAGGTAATACAAATGAAACTAATAACATATATACTAATATTTACATTTAAAGTAATAGAAAATACACTATCAACACTAAGAATAATAGTAGTATCAAACGGAAAAAAAATAATAGGCGCAATACTACAAGGAATAGTATCAATAGTATGGGTTATATCAACAAGCCTAGTAGTTATAAATATACAAAAAGACCCACTAAAAATTTTAGCATTCACAATTGGAGCATTAATAGGATCATATATAGGTTCAATAATAGAAGAAAAACTAGCCCTAGGTACAAATATAATAACAACAATAATAAACAAAAACCTAACAGAAAAAATAATATATGCACTAAAAAAACAAAAACATGAAGCAATAATACTTAACGGAAAAAACATATATGAACAAAAAAATATATTACTAATAATAGTAAAAAGAAAACAAAATCAGAATATAATAAAACTAATAAAAAACATAGATAAAAGCGCAAAAATAATAATAGAAAACGCAATCACTCATGAAGCAAATAAGCCTTATCAGTAATAATAAAAGAACTATATTTTTTAACTTTATCATAAACAAATTTATCATTAACAGTCCAAATAAAAGATTCCTTATTACCAATCCTTTTAAACAAATTATAATGAATTAAAATAAAATCAAAATCATTATAAATTTTATCAATATTTAACATATAACCAATAATTAATCCTACGTTATAATTAGAATACTTTTTCTTAAATAAAGAAACAATATCATAATTAAAACTACATATATAAAACTGATAATCATACTTAACCAAAACAGAATACAATTTATTAACAATACCTAAATCATTACCCTTAACATCAATAATAATTTTTTTCTTATTACTTAAACAAGATAAAACATAATCTAAACTATCAATACCTAATTTAAAATACTTAGTCTTACTTATAACCTTACCCTCAAACAAATCACTATGACTAAGAACAACAACACTGTCGAGAGTTAACCTTACATCCATCTCAACACCATCAATATAACTAGTATTAAAACAATTTATAAAAGCAGAAACACTATTTTCACGAAAATCCATACCATTATTCCCACGATGAGCAATAAACATATTATCACCAATAAATAATATGAAAAAAGATGGAAACTAATCCATCTTTATTTTATTAGAAACATAATTATATAAATCTTCATTTATCTCTTCAATAGTTTTAATCCTATCCCCGTCATTACATTGTATAGTATAAAAATCATATTTCTTAGCTAATTCAATAAAAGCATTTTCAGCATTAATCAAATGATTTTTATCTTTTTCATTTTGATCCATAGCCTCTTCTCTGTTCTTCTTAAGAATCAAAGAAAACTCAAAAGGCATATGTAAAAACACACTTATATCGGGCTTAGGTAATTCAAGTAAATTAAACTCCAAATTATCCAACCAATCATACATAGAATTCCTATCAGACTCACTATCTAATTTACCACCTTGATGAGCCATATTAGAATAAACATATCTATCTAATATAACATTGACACCATTCTCAAGTAAAAACTTAATCTTATCAATATTATAAAGTCTATCAGCCGCATAATATAAGGCAGAAACCTTAGGATCCACATTAGGAGCTCCTTCTGGAAACCAACCGTCACAAATATAACTCTTACCTAAATAAGGACCACCTATAATCCTACCAGTAGGACTATTATAATTAGGAAAACTAAACTTCTCAATACGAACGCCATCATTCTTCAACTTTTCAATCAACAAATTAGACTGAGTTTCCTTACCAGAACAATCAGTACCTTCAATAACAATTAACTTACCTTTCATAAACTATCTCCTTTTATATACATATGGATTTCCACATGAATGCTTTCCCTCAGGACACTTTCCAACGACACCACAAGGTGCACCTAAATACTCACCATATAATTCAGATTCCTTTTGAACTAAATCCACCATACTATTAGCTTCTTCTCTTATTTCCCATTGCGCCCTTTTACAACATCTTAATCTACTTATCCACATTAATTCTCTACCATTAACATTAGTAGAAACATTAATCATAGTACCACTTAAATTAAAATATACTAAATCTTTATCAGAAACACCCATTTTTTTAAATTCATTATATACTTGAATATTCTTATTTACTGCATCTTGATACTTATCTAAACAAATCTTCTTAACTGTATCTGGAACAATATAATTATTAAGATCATAAATAGGTAAAAAATCCGGAATTAACAAAGAATGAATTCTTTGCCTTGTCCAATGAGTTAAACCAGCTAAAGTAGTAGGAAATTCAAACTTAAATGACACATGCTCAAGTTCTCTATTCTCGTTTGACATACATACAACTTCCATAATTTCTTTTTTCTCATCAATACTAAGCTTATCATAAGCTTTATTTGCCATATCAAAAGATAATTGGTATCTATTCATAATACAACTAACAATAATTGTCCTATCAATATCGTCGCCATTATAATCTGTACCAACACTTATTAATTTAGGATTATCCAATAAATCATATTTATCGCAATACTTATCTAAAAACTCTAATTTATTATATTTTTTAACACCATCATTAATTTGTTTTTCAATACTATCATAGTTTTTCTTATAATAAGGAACCTTTTCTTTAGAAATCTCTAACAACTTCAATCCAAACTCCCTGACTTCATCTATATCACTCATAGACCCCATAGTACAATACTCAATTAACTTAATCAAAGACCTTGTATTCAAACTCATCGCAATTTGACTATGAAAACAATATGGTAAAACAAACCTTGCATCCTCCTTAGGCACACCATAATCAACCATTGCAGAATATGTATTAAATAAATAATTCATATGATTATTATATTTTTCCTTAACTTCATCACCATTTTTCAAATAACTAAAATCAGGTGTATGAAATCCAGAATCGCCAAAATCAACATATCTTCTCGATTTAATTGTAAAAGAAGCTAAACGTTGACCAATTAATATTTGTTCAATCACAGGAGTAACATCAGTTATAAACAAAGTTAATTGATCATGCTCAGTTATAGAAGTATGACCACTACCAACAATTCTTCCAATTGCTTTTATATTATCATCAAAATCCATTCTATCCTCATATAAATCAAATAAACTCTTACTAGAATGAGATATTTGACCAGCAGTCGCAACTATTCTTGTTCTATCTTCTATCTCTTGCTTATTTCCACCTTTTATAAGTTCTATCCTCATATTTAAACCCTCCTATAATACCATAACAATTATATCAAAAAACATTTGTTTGTGTAAAGCATTTTGAAGCAAAAAAATAAGTATTATAAAAAATACTTATCCAACTATCTCATTATCACTAAAAGGAACATTAATAAACTTCTTAGAAGCCAAAAAATCACACATATGAACAAACCTTTGATACTTATTCTTAGGAACAGGCAAAACCTCATTACCATTAAAATCCTTATTCCACTCACCCATATGAGTTTCAATAACAGAACAAACAAAACTAGTCTCATCATCACTTAAACCAATCTTATCACTATTGTCACGAATCAATTTAGCAGCTAATAAAGGATGATCAACACGCGTATACTTTTCCTTTGGAATACCACTCTTAACACCATCATGCATAATTAAAGCAATCATCATTAAATCCTTCTCATCACTAGTAAAAGAATGACCAATACTATTATTATTAGATAACTCATAACACATTCTAACAGCAACCTTAGTATGTCTCACTAACCCTCCATCCCCTTGAGCAAACTCTGGATGATACTTGCCAGTACTACTTGCTGGAATAGAAAAGAAATAATCAGGTAATAATTCAATCATATTCTTCGCACAATCTACATACTTTTTATTCTTAATATAACCTAACTCTTTTTTAAAAACATCAACCTTATTCATACTTCTCACCTATAAAATCAACCAATATGGAATTAGAAACATAAATATAATCCGGATTTATAAATATATTAACCCCATCATTAATCAATTTACCTTCCTTAATTTTTTTATTAACAACGTCATTAAATATATTACCATACTTTTTATTAAAATCACAAATATTTATTCCATTAATTTTTCTAAAACCCAAAATAAACTCATTTTCTATAATAGAATTTCTATCAAGAACATCCTCATTTAACCTATACTCACCTTTAATATACTTATTTAAACTACGAGTATTATCATAACGAACATTATCAATATAACCAGAAGCACCACATCCAAAACCATAATAATGCATATTATTCCAATAAACTAAATTATGTTTTGACTCAAACCCACTCTTACTAAAATTACTAATCTCATAATGATTAAAACCATTACTGGATAACCTATCACAAATAAGATCATACATAGACCTATCCAAATCCTCAGAAATATTAGAAACACCATCAACATACAACTTAGTATGTTCCTCCAAAATCAAAGAATAACAAGAAATATGATTAATACCTAAATCTAAAAACATATCAATATCATAATTCAAATCATCCAAAGTCTCACCAGGAATCGCATAAATCAAATCAATATTAATATTATTAAAGCCTATTTCCTTAGCCATATTTATCCTATTAACAACTAAATCACTAGAATGATTTCTATTCAAAAACTTCAAAAATTTAAGATTAAAAGTCTGAACACCAATACTTAATCTATTAACCCCATGATCATATAAAAACTTCAACTTATCATAATTAATACTTTCAATATTACACTCAAAAGAAAACTCATAATCATCACTAAAGTTAAACCTACTCAAAATATCAAATAAAACATAAAGCTGCTGAACACTTAAACAACTAGGAGTTCCACCACCTATATAAAGCGTATTAATAACTTCACCTTTATAATACATATCAATCTCATGACTTAAAGCACACAAATAATCATCAACTAATTTAGAATTATAAAACACCTTACAAAAATCACAATAAGAACAAATCGTATCACAAAAAGGAATATGAATATAAATAGACATACAATCACCTAAAAAAATTATATCAAAAAAATGTAAAAAAACAAAAAAAATATGATATAATCATATACATGCAAAAAAGGAGTAAAAAAATGAAACAAAGCGAAGTAAGCTATATCATTACCACGCAAGAACTCGAAAACATAAAAATAACACAAAATGAAATAGAACAAATAACAAAAAATAAAAGGAAGGGAAAAAAAATGATAAATACAAATAATAAATATGAAAATTGGAATGACTATTTAATAGAAGGAACAGACATACTTAAAAATATACCAAACATAAAAAACGAAGAGCAATTAAAAGAATATGAAAAAGAAATAAGTACTCAAAGACTTGCAGAATTAATAGATGAACCAATACAAGGAGAATTTGACAAAAATCACCTATATAAAATACACCAATACCTATTTCAAGATATATACGAATGGGCAGGGCAAACAAGAACAGTTTCAATGAAAAAACAAACAATATTCCTAGAACCAGAAAAAATAGACAAATACATTACAATTGCCCTAAAAGAAGCAAAAGAAGATATAAAAAAAATAAAAGACGAATATCAACTTGCAGACTACCTATCAAAACTGTTTTATAATCTAATATTTGCTCACCCATTCAGAGAAGGAAACGGTAGAACAATAAGAGAATTCATAAGACAATTAATAAACTCACTAGATTTTGACTTCGGCTCATATGACATAGACTATAGCAAAATAAATCAAAATAATCTAGCAATGGGAATAAACTGCTCAGCACCAATGTTCATAACACCAGAATTTAAAAAATCATTAACAAAAAAATTCTAAATACTAGAATTTTTTTTCTTTACATAACAACCAATATAATTATCAAGTTCACCATTTGCATACTTAATCAAAGCACAATTAAAATAAACAAGTGGAATATCATTTTCCTTTAAAAAACTATAAACCATAGACTTTTCATCATCAGTAATTTTCCTACCATTAATAAGATTAACAGAACTAAATATAGCAGAACTATCAAACTCACCATTTTCTAATTCAATATAACTAGAAGAAAAATTACTAAAATTAGCCATTTCACCACTTGAAATAAAATTCTTACAAACCTCTCTAAAAGAAGATAAAGGAATTCCAACAGATAAATAATAATCAATTATGTCATACTTCTTACCACTTAAAAAACAATTTTTTAAATCAGAATTAAACTTATCAACCTTATCCTTTATAAATAAGAAAGATTTTTTTCTGTTAACCTCAAGAAGTTCAAGATATCTATCATAAACACTTATATCAACACACTTAATACTATTTCTATATTTTTTATGATTATAAAGAATCTTTTCCTTATTTTTTCCACAATACTCTGCATAACTTTTAATAGAATAAAAGCCTAAATCAATAATATTTTGATAAAAAGCACATGCCTCATTAAAACTAATAATCTTCTTCTCTTCTTTAATCCTATTTTTACTATAATTTAAATACTCTTCATATTCCTTAATTAATAAATCCAAACCTTCACTTTCATTAATATTATTCTTTTTATAACTTCCAAAAAAACTCTTCAAATCAGAAAGAGATATTTTAGATGAAATAATAAAATTAATTCTTTCACTAGGTTTCAAAGAAAACAACTTATCACAAAAAATTACATAATTAGGAACACTTTCACTTTGCATTTTCAACTTATAAGCCATTTTTTCATCAGAAGTAGCATATCTCTCAAAATAGAAATCCTTAAGAGAACACAAATAAGAAACCTGTAAATGAGTCTTATCAGATAAATACTTTATTTTTTTATTATAATCAACCCTATCTACAGAATCAACATAATAACAAAAAACCAAATAAGATAAATTTTTTATTCTTTCAATTTCTTTTTTTGAATATAAATTATCATTACTATTTATTTTACTCATAACCAAAACCTCCTAAAAACTATTTTTTACGAGTTACCCTACGAGATAACTCACTGTCAACAGAATTAAAACTAGAATTATTCTCAATATCATTATTATAATCATTCAAAGAATTACGACGATGTTCACTATAAACAGCACTCAATCTAGAATCACCTAACTTATCCAAATTATCATACAAAGTAGACTTAGGAATACCAGACTCTTTCTCAAGTTGCCTCAAAGTACAATCATTTTCAATTATATAATTACACAAAGAACTAACCTCGTCACGAGAAAAATTAGAAGTTCTTTTACCATTCTTACCGCCCATTACTCTACCCTTCTCTTGATTAACACGACTAACATAAAGATATTTATTATATAAATTAATGTCATCAGGATTATTAGAACTCTTCAACTTAGCAATATACTTTCTGATAGAACTAACAGAACAATCAAACTTCAAAGAAACATCAACAACACTAACAAGTTGACCCTGATTAAAACTGTCAACAATATACTCTACAATCTTTCTATAATCCACACTAATCATCCTCCATAGAAAGAACAGATAAAAATGCCTCTTGTGGTATTTCAACACTACCAACCATCTTCATACGTTTCTTACCCTCTTTTTGCTTCTCCAATAACTTTCGCTTTCGCGTTACGTCACCTCCATAGCACTTAGCAAGTACATCTTTTCTAACAGCCTTAATAGTTTCACGAGCTATAGCTTTATTACCAATACAAGCTTGAACCGGTACTTCAAACTGCTGACGAGGAATAAGCTTACGCAAATTCTCTACAATTGCCTTACCACGCTTATAAGCAAAATCCTTATGAACAATAATACTTAAAGCATCAACAATCTCACCATTTAGTAAAATATCCATCTTAACTAAATCACTACACTTGTAACCAATCAACTCATAATCAAACGAAGCATAACCCTTAGTCGCACTTTTAAGCCTATCAAAAAAATCATAAACTATTTCAGACAAAGGAATTTCATAATGAATATTAACACGTTTAGTATCTAAATACTCCATAGAAACATAATTACCACGCTTATCCTGACATAACTCCATAATAGGACCAATATATTCACTAGGAACAAAAATATTAGTTCTAATATAAGGCTCTTCAATATCCTTAATTCTAACACGTTCAGGCATCTTAGCAGGACTATCAACCATTACATGACTTCCATCAGTAAGTAGTACATCATAAACAACCGAAGGAGAAGTAACAATTAAATCAATACCAAACTCCCTCTCAATTCTCTCTTGAATAATTTCTAAATGCAATAAACCTAAAAAACCACATCTAAAACCAAAACCTAAAGCTTGACTAGTTTCAGGTTCAAATTCCAAAGAAGCATCATTTAACTTTAACTTTTCTAAAGCCTCACGCAACTCAGGAAAACGACGAGACTCAATAGGATAAATACCACAGAATACCATTGGTTTCATAGGTTTATAACCATGAAGTGGTTCTAAACAAGGATCATTTGCCAAAGTGATAGTATCTCCTACCTTAACATCACTAATACTCTTAATAGAAGCACTAACAATACCAACCTCGCCACAAGATAGCTCTTTAACAGGTTTCTCATGCGGAGTACAAATATCAAGTTCCACAACATCATAAACAGCACCAGTAGCCATCATTTTAATCTTATCACCAACACGAATCTTACCATTAACAACACGAACACTAGCGATAATACCACGATAAGAATCAAAATAACTATCAAAAATCAAAGCCTGAGTTTTCTCATTAATATCTCCCTTTGGAGCAGGAACACGAACAATAATCTCCTCAACTAACTCCTTTATTCCAATACCATTTTTCGCACTAGTTAAAATAATTTCATCCTCAGAAAAACCAAAAGTATCCATTAATTCCTTCTTAACCTTAGGCACATCCGCATTAGGTAAATCAATCTTATTAATAACAGGAATAATAGTCAAATTATTATCAAGAGCCAAATACAAATTAGCCAAAGTCTGAGCCTCAATACCCTGAGCAGCATCAACAACTAAAATTGCCCCCTCACATGAAGCCAAACTTCTAGAAACCTCATATGTAAAATCCACATGGCCAGGAGTATCAATCAAATGTAAATAATAATCCTCACCTAAATAATTATACTTCAAAGAAACAGCATTCAACTTAATAGTAATACCACGCTCACGTTCAAGCTCCATACTGTCAAGTAACTGATCCTGACGCTCCCTCTCACTAATGGCACCAGTAATCTCCAAAATCCTATCAGCAAGAGTACTCTTACCATGATCAATATGCGCAATAATTGAAAAATTTCTAATATTTTCCTGTTTCATAACTTCACCCATTTCAAACAAAAGTATTATAACACATAATCAAACAATTACAAAACATTTTTTTATCGCTAAAATAGTTAAAAATTTAAACAAATTAATGTATAATTATTACTAGGAGGAATAAACATGAATAAATTTGAAGACCTAAGAAACAAATATAAAGAATTCATATACGAAAAATATGAAATAAAAGAAAGAGAAAAAGAATATGAAATAACATTCTATTTTAACATACCAAATCTAACAACATTCGAACCAAAAATAATAATAGAAAAACAACATATAATAAATGAAAACATAAATAAAGAATTCATAGATTACTTAGTATTCAATATAGGACTAGTAGAACTAATAAGCTACGTAAAATGTACTTGCTCACCTAACATAATAATAAAATGTGGATATTTAGATAATAATCAAAAAAACTGGTTCAAAAAACTATACTACAATGGATTAGGAGAATTTTTATATAGAAATAATATAAATATATCTGAACAAGACCTTTTCAATATAACAACAACACAAGAAAAAAAAGAATACAAAATCAACTATAACGGAAAAGGAAACCTAATACCTGTAGGAGGCGGAAAAGACTCAAATGTAACACTAGAACTATTAAAAGGAGAAGAAAACACTTGCTTCATAATAAATCCAAAAGGAGCAAACATAGAATGTGCAAATATTTCAGGATACAATACAATCACAATAAAAAGAATACTAGATAAAAAAATAATAGAACTAAATAAAGAAGGATTCCTAAACGGACATACACCATTTTCCGCAATAGTTGCCTTCACATCATTCCTATGCGCATACCTATCAAATAAAAAATATATAGTTCTATCAAATGAAGATTCCGCAAACCAATCAACAGTACTAGGAACTAACATAAACCATCAATACTCAAAAACCTATGAATTCGAAAATGACTTTAACGAATATACAAAAAAATACTTCAATATAGACATAAAATACTTTAGCTTGCTTAGACCACTAACAGAATTTCAAATTGGAATGTTATTCTCAAAAATAGAAAAATATCACAAAACATTCAAAAGCTGTAACTTAGGTTCAAAAGGAGAAACTTGGGAATGGTGCTCCCACTGTCCAAAATGTTTATTCGTATATACAATCCTTAGTCCATTTCTATACAAAGAAAAACTAATAAATATATTTGGTAGTGACCTATTTGAAGACGAAACATTACTAGAAACATTCCAAGAACTACTAGGATATAAAGAAACAAAACCATGGGAATGTGTAGGAACATATGAAGAAGTAAGATACGCAGTAAGTTTATTAATAAAAAAACTAGAAAACAAAAAACTACCATACTTACTTGAATACTACAAAAATAACTACCCTCTATTCCTAGAAGAAAAATTTGAAACAAAATACAACAACCAAAACAACCTAGAAGAACACTTTGAAAAAATAATAAAGGAAGCGATAAAAAATGTATAACAAAATATTAGAAAAACTAAAAAACAAAAACATTGCGATACTAGGATTTGGAAAAGAAGGAAAATCAACATACAATTTTATAAGAAGATATTCAAATCAAACACTAACAATACTAGATAAAAATGACATAACAAAAAACAATGAATTCCTATTAAAAGATCAAAACCTAAAAATAATTACAGGAGAAAACTACCTAGAAAACCTAGAACAATATGACCTAATAATAAAAGCACCTGGAATCGCACTACTAGACATAGATATAACAAATATAGAAAAAAAACTAACATCACAACTAGAACTTATACTAGAAATAAATAAAAAAAATATAATAGGAATAACAGGAACAAAAGGAAAAAGCACAACTTCCTCCCTATTATATAAAATAATAAAAGATCAAAACGAAAATACATTCCTACTAGGAAACATTGGTAACCCAATACTAGACTATATAGAAAAATTCAATGAACAATCATGTCTAGTAATAGAAATGTCATCACATCAATTAGAATATGTAAAAGAAAGCCCACATATAGGAGTAATATTAAACCTATACCAAGACCATCTTGATCATACAGGAACATTAGAAAAATACCACAACGATAAAATGCATATGTTCAAATATCAAGAAGAAACAGACATAGGAATATATGATGGACAAAATGAATATCTAATAAATCTAATTAATAAAAATAACTACAAATCAAAACTATACAATTTCAAAGTAAATGAAAAATCAGACATATATGTAGAAAATAACAAAATATACTATAATAACGAAATGATATATGATGGAAACCAAAAAAGAAATTTAATAGGAAGCCATAACCTAAAAAATATAATGGTAACACTCCTAATAACAAAACTCCTAAACCTAGATATTCAAAAAGCAACAAAAACAATAAACGAATTTAAACCATTAGAACATAGACTAGAACTTGTTGGCACATATAATAATATCACATACTTCAATGACACAATCGCAACAATACCAGAAGCAACAATAAATGGAATAAATGGATTAGGAAATGTAGATACACTAATATTCGGCGGAATGGATAGAAACATAGACTATAAAAACTTCATAGAATTCCTAAAAAAATCAAGCATAACAAATCTAATAGGCCTTCCAGAAACCGGACATAAAATATGCAATGAAATAAAAGAAACAAATAAAAATATTTATAAAGTTGAAACAATAGATGAAGCAGTAGAAATAGCAGATAAAGTTACAAAACCAAATCATATATGCTTACTATCCCCTGCAGCATCAAGTTATAATAAATTCAAAAACTTTGAAGAAAAAGGAAACTACTATAAAAACGTAATAAAAAACAAATATGAAAGTTAGAAAAATCTAACTTTTTTTATTTTCTTACTAAAAAAAGGAGGTATAAACACAACTTTTGTCGTATGATACTTATAGATACATAGAAAAGAGTGAAAAAATGAATAAAGAATTTAAAAAACTATCAAACGATAAAATGAGCAAACTAATACTATCAAATAAAACCTATATGACCTGGTTTCTAGAAAGATTTCTAAAAAGAAAAATTAAAAATTACAAAATAATAAACAAAATAGATGGAACAGAAATAAATGAAAAAAACATAATAGAACTACTAAATAAAGAACTAGAAACAACAAACGTACACACAAAAAATAAAACAGTAGATCTACTAGTAAAAACAAACAAAGAAATAATAGATATAGAAATCAATAATACATTCGATAAAAATATAAGAAAAAGAAATTTTGCCTATATGACAAATATATACTCAAATGCACTAAAACATGGACAAACATATAAAGAACAACCAAAATGCACACAAATAAATATC